>Ga0256831_1000493_pt1 | contig 20424 bp, 19 predicted proteins | sample 132544metaG_FD_189087 | JGI IMG/M metagenome (GOLD analysis project Ga0256831, IMG submission 189087) | Hydrothermal vent microbial communities from Lau Basin, Pacific Ocean - 132-544 | ecosystem: Environmental > Aquatic > Marine > Hydrothermal vents | place: Pacific Ocean: Lau Basin | collected... | reverse complement strand
TACTGAAAATGAAATATTTTCAGCTCACTCAGAAAATATTAAAAATTACTACGAAAATATTCTTGCTGAATATCGTGTTCTGGATTCTATGGGGGCTTTATTACATGAATTGCAACTTCCTGTGATTGATGAAAAAAATGAGCCGTATACAGAGCAGTAATGATTGCCTAGCTATTGTCATCTTTTAGTCTCCTGCTTTTTTTGAGGGGGCTCAAAAGGTTGAAACCAATAAGTTAAATGTCTACTGATTTATTCCATACACATCATTTTCTAATAACATAATGCAATCTTATTGACATTAAAATTGCTGAAATGCTTAAGCCTATTAATAAACCAATCCAAAAACCACTGGCTCCCATAGGCTCTGTTACTAGGTGAGTGAGTGCCAATACATAGCCTAGAGGAAAACCAATAATCCAATAAGCGACAATGGATAACAGCATGGGAATTGCTGTGTCCTTTAAGCCCCGCAATGAACCAGCAGAACATAATTGTATGCCATCTGAAAATTGATATAGAGCAGTGAAAATCATTAGGCTACTGGCGAGTTGGATGACCTCACTATTGCTACTATAGAGCATGGCAATACCAGAAGAAAAATTAATGATCATAAAAGCTGCCATACTGGATATGCTGAGGCTAATAAAATACCCTGTCTTAATTGTATCTTGAACACTCTGCCACTGGCGTGCGCCACTTTGTTGCCCTACTTGAATGGTTAAGCTGATAGAAAGACTTAAGGGTAAAATAAAAATAAGTGATGAAAAACTTAGGGCAATCTGATGTGCTGCAACGCTGACGACTCCCATTGAAGCTAAAAATAAGGCAATAATTGAGAAAATACTACCCTCTACAAAAAGTGCAATACCAATAGGAAACCCTAGCGCCAAGAGTGTTTTTAGTTCATTGAAATGTGGTTTTAAATGATATCTAAAGAGTTGCACTGCGAGAAATTTTTTACTTCTAGAAACATAAATAAACAAACATAAAAACATCACCCAATGTGTAATGGATGTGGCCCATCCTGCGCCTACACCACCCAGTTTAGGTGCCCCCCAGTGACCAAAAATAAGTAGGTAATTGACTATTATATTAACCACTAAGCCTAAAATACCAGTCAGCATAACAGGCTGAATATTCGCCATGCCCTCGTTGAGATAACGTAAAATATAAAAACCTGCAATGGCTGGCATGCCCCATGCGATGGCATGAAGATAAGCACTTGCAATAGGGAGAATTTTATTATCAACCTGCATAAAAACAAAGATATCGTCAATAGAGTTTAGGAGGATAAAGCCAAAAAGGCTTAAGGCCAGCCCAATCCAGAATGATTGGCGTATGCTATGGCCTATTTTTTCAAAATTCTGTTCACCACAGTAGTGGGCTATTATGGGGGTAATTGCGCTTAAAATACCGCCAATGAATAGTAAAAGAGGTATCCATATACTTGAGCCTACTGCTACTGCGGCAAGATCAGCAGCACTGGCATGGCCAGACATAATCGTATCAACAATGCCCATTGCCATCTGGCTGAATTGGGTTGCTAGGATGGGGGCAGTAAGTGAGACTAAAGGGATGAATTGTTTTTTTATGGCTTGCTGTAAGTGATAGAAAAAAATGTCTGAAGTGGCGTGTGTCATAATTCCCGCATATTCATTGGTAATATTTTTTATTTGTACTATTCTTTTTGGGTAGGAGCAACATCATAACATGGAAGAAGAATAAATAACCTGAACTTTGGATAAGATGATCTTGAAAATAACTTTAGAGTGTTGGTTAGCCTGTGTTTGTGGAAGAAGTCTCTTTGGCATGAATGCCAAAGTGAAGCCTACAAGGAGGTATTTACGGCGACTTCTGTAACAAATACAGGCTAATCAATATGTTACTCGTTTAGTAATCCAGAACTCAGGTTAAATAAGTGTGTGATAGCCAGTATCTCTACAACCTTTACTATACTAATAATCCTACATAGGTAGGTACTTAAGCACTTTTGAGGCTGGATAACTCTGCATTTACTACGCAAGACGCCGTAAATCCATCCATGGAGGCTTTATTGCCACATCCATGTGGCAAAAACTTCCTCCGTAAACACAGAGTTATCCTTAAATACCTACGTATGAATAATCCTAAATAAATCAGTTGAATCGTAGCGAGAATGATCAGAGTGCTGGAGATAAAAGGATTTGCAGGTTATTTTGACTTTATTCGTGGTCACTCTACGGGTGAAGTCAAAATGTTCTGCAAAGCCTTGTAGATTCAGTGCTATGGATATTCGCAGTAGGTTCAACTGATTTATTTAGGTTAATTGATCATACCTATTATCAATGGCTAAGCTATCTTTTTACCCTATGTAAGCTCAATAATGCACAATTTATTGTTGTGCATATGCAACCCTCAGCCGCCTATGGCTTATCGCGTATTATTAGTGAGCCTCCCCCATTTAAATCTGCTTTAAGTATCGAAACTGCTAGAGAGCTGTTTTTTTAAGCTAGAAAAAGGCATTGTAAAAAGAGATATAATTTTTTATACTGAATGGATAATTGTAATAAATTTATTTGCCTTTTGTAACTATATGAAAAATAAGTAAATAAAAATTGCCATGTAAAATTATTGGTTAAAGTGCTTATTTAAAGTCATTGCTTTGTTGATATCATTTATTAAATTAGTCAGCAAAAATAATACCCTGTATGGAGAATACCCATGTCGAATCAGAACTCAATGCATAGCTCTGAGCAAGATAGTGATCAGTTAGAAACACAAGAGTGGCTAGAAGCTCTGGAAAGTGTGTTAGAAGTTGAGGGTCCAGAGCGTGCACACTTCTTAATTGAACAAATGATAGAAAAAGTACGTCGTTCAGGTGTTAATCTAGCGCATTCTTCAAATACGGCTTATGTGAATACCATTCCCCTCCACTTAGAATCAACGATTCCCGGTGATATGGCAATGGAAGCTCGTATTCGTTCTCTGATCCGTTGGAATGCCGCAGCAATGGTGGTAAAAGCGAATCGAAAGTCAACGGAGTTGGGTGGTCATATTGCCAGTTTTGCCTCAGCTGCTACGTTATATGATGTGGGTTTTAACCATTTTTTTCAGGCACCTACCCATGAGCATGGTGGTGATCTGATTTTATTTCAGGGACACTCCGCACCGGGTATGTATGCCCGTTCCTTTCTTGAAGGGCGATTGAATGAAGAACAATTAGATAAATTTCGTCAGGAAGTCGATGGTGGTGGTCTATCATCCTATCCTCATCCTTGGCTAATGCCGGATTATTGGCAATTTCCTACGGTTTCAATGGGCTTAGGGCCTATTCAGTCCATCTATCAGGCACGCTTTATGCGTTATATGCAAGATCGTGGTTTGGCTAATACCCGCAATCGAAAAATCTGGACTTTTATTGGCGATGGCGAAACCGATGAACCAGAAACACTGGGCGCTATCTCACTGGCATCACGAGAAAAACTGGATAATCTTATCTGGGTGATCAATTGTAATTTACAGCGTCTGGATGGTCCAGTACGTGGTAATGGTAAAATTGTGCAAGAACTTGAAGCCATTTTCCGTGGTGTGGGCTGGAAGGTAATTAAAGTCATGTGGGGCAGTTATTGGGATCCCTTATTGGCAAAAGATAAAGATGGCCTGCTCAAGCGCCGTATGATGGAATGTGTCGATGGGGATTTCCAGAACTATAAATCCAAAGATGGTGCTTATGTTCGGGAACATTTTTTTGGCAAATACCCAGAACTTAAAGCTATGGTTGCCAATATGTCTGATGCAGACATCTGGCGTCTTAATCGTGGCGGTCATGATCCACACAAAGTCTATACGGCTTATAAAGAAGCAGCAGAAACCAAGGATCAGCCCGTTGTTATTTTGGCTCATACGGTAAAAGGCTATGGTATGGGCGCTGCGGGTGAAGGACAAATGCGCACGCACTCACAGAAAAAGCTTGATGCTGAGGAAATGATTGCCTATAAGAATCGCTTTAATATTCCAATTAGTGATGAACAGGCGGGGCGAGCAGATTATTATCATCCGGGTAAAGACAGTGATGAATACCAATACATGATGTCACGCCGTGAGGCACTCGGTGGGGTGATGCCTGTGCGTAATCGCACTGCCGCGCCATTAGAAATCCCTGAACTGAGTATTTTTGAACCGATTTTAAAAGGCTCTGGTGATCGAGAAATGTCCACCACAATGGCCTTTGTACGAATGCTAACCCTCTTAAGTCGAGACAAAAATATTGGTGAGAATATCGTGCCGATTGTACCAGATGAGGCGCGTACTTTTGGTATGGAAGGCATGTTCCGACAACTGGGCATTTATTCTTCTGTTGGGCAACTTTATACCCCGCAGGATAAAGATCAGGTCATGTTCTACAAAGAAGATAAGTCCGGTCATATTCTCCAAGAAGGTATTAATGAAGCCGGTGCCATGTCCTCATGGATTGCAGCAGCCACTTCCTATAGTACCCATAGTGTGAATATGGTGCCATTCTATATTTACTATTCCATGTTTGGTTTTCAGCGTGTGGGTGATTTGGCTTGGATGGCAGGTGATATGCAAGCTCGTGGCTTCCTCTTAGGTGGCACGGCAGGACGCACAACATTAGCCGGTGAAGGTTTACAACATCAGGATGGCCACTCTTTGCAAATGGCGGCAACCATTCCAAACTGTGTTACCTATGATCCCACCTTTTCCTATGAACTGGCGGTGATCATTCAAGAAGGTATGCGCCGCATGTATAAAGAACAAGAAAATGTGTTCTATTACATCACCGTGATGAATGAAAATTATCAGCAACCGGCACTACCTAAAGGGGTAGAAAAAGGCATTCTTAAAGGTATGTACTTACTACAAGGCGGTGGTAAGCGTCGTAAGAAAATTCAATTAATGGGTTCAGGTACTATTTTGCGTGAAGTCATTGAAGCGGCTCGAATGCTTGATGAACACTGGTCCATTGATGCGGATGTTTGGAGTGTCACCAGTTACAATGAATTACGTCGTGAAGCACAAGATGTGGATCGTTGGAATAGGTTGCATCCATTGGATGAGCCAAAAATATCTTATATTGAAAAATGCCTCAAGGATCGCCGAGGTCCCGTATTATCAGCAACAGACTATATAAAAGGCTACTCTGATCAAATCAGAAAATGGGTACCTGCTCGTTATGATGTACTTGGTACCGATGGCTTTGGACGTTCAGATACACGTGCGCAGTTGCGTAAATTCTTTGAAGTCAATGCCTCCTATGTTGTTATTGCCGCATTAAAATTATTGGCCGATGAGGGACAGCTCCCTGCCGGTAAGGTGCAGGAAGCCATTGTTAAATATGGTATCGACCCTGAAAAACCAAACCCAGCGACTGCTTAAGGGCTTTTTGCTCATTGCAATAAATGAATGGAGTAACACTTATGAGTAAAATGATAGAAGTATTTGTGCCGGATATCGGTGACTTTGATGAAGTGGAAGTGATTGAAATTTTAATTGCCGAAGGTGATAGCGTGGCCATTGAAGATTCACTGATCACCGTTGAATCCGATAAGGCCACAATGGAAATTCCTAGTAGTCATGCAGGTGTGGTGGCTAAAGTAAAAGTCAATATTGGTGATAAGGTCTCAGAGGGATCACTGCTGATCTTATTGGATGCTGACACTTCCGATATTGCTGAAAAAATGCCTGAAACGAAAGCAGAAGAAAAACCAGCAATACCCGCTGAACCTGCTACACCAGCCCCAGCTCAGGCCAAGAAAACGGTAGCGCTTAGAGAAACAAAAAAAGCCTCCCCCACCATTAATATTGATCATGATAATTTCAAAAAAGCACATGCCTCCCCTGTGGTGAGAAAATTTGCTCGTGAACTGGGTGTGGACTTAACCAAGGTCAGTGGTACCGGAAAGCATGAGCGTATTTTAAAAGAGAATGTTAAAAATTATGTCAAACAAGCCTTAAAAGAGCCAGCAAGCAGTGGTACAAACTTAGGGCTTGAACCCATGCCAAGTGTTGACTTTAGCCAGTGGGGTGATATTGAAACCAAGAAACTGTCTAAAATCAATGTGCTGACAGGCAAATTCATGCACCGCAACTGGGTTAATATTCCTCATGTCACACAATTTGATGAAGCCGATATTACTGAGCTGGAAGTTTTTCGTAAAAAAACCAATGCAGACTATGCTGATAAGGGCATTAAAGTCACCTTGCTATCCTTTATTATGAAAGCAGTTGTTATGGGGTTGAAACAATACCCACGTTTTAATTCTTCGCTGGATGTCTCTGGTGAGACCTTAATACAAAAACACTATTACAATATTGGCATTGCCGTGGCGACTGCCGATGGTTTAGTCGTACCGGTCATTCGAGATGTGGATCAAAAAAGCCTGAGTGATCTAGCAATAGAATTGCGTGAAGTATCAGTCAAAGCACGGGATAAAAAACTCAAACCTTCGGAGATGCAAGGCGGGTGTTTTACTATTTCCAGCTTAGGCGGTATTGGTGGTACCAGTTTTACCCCTATTATTAATGCACCAGAAGTGGCTATTTTAGGCGTTTCACGATCAAAAACACAGCCAGTTTGGAATGGCTCAGAATTTGAGCCACGCTTGATGTGTCCCTTGTCTTTATCCTATGACCATCGTGTGATTGATGGTGCTGAGGGTGCGGCATTTTCAACCTATCTGAGTAAATTATTATCAGATGTTCGCTTTTTATTAATGTAATGGGGCTATTAAATGACTAAGGCTATAAGTAAAACAATTGCCGTAAGTGTTCCGGATATTGGCGATTTTGATAGTGTTGAAATTATTGAATTATTGGTCTCAGTGGGTGATGAGATTGCCATTGATGATCCTCTCATTAGCGTAGAATCTGATAAGGCTAGTATGGAGATCCCTTCTAGTGATGCTGGGATTGTGCAATCAATTGCTGTGGCAATGGGCGATAAAGTCTCTCAGGGCAGTGTTATTCTTGAACTTGAAGTGCTATCACAAACAGAGTCACAAAAAGAACAGCCAAGCTCGGTGGTTGACAGCCATTCTGACAAGGACAATAGCTCACAGTCCTCAGATGAAACGGCGGCATCTACTGAATCAGCACCCAATGCGACACCATTTTCAGGCACCGCTGATATTCAAGCACAGGTTGTGGTCTTGGGCTCTGGACCGGGCGGATATACCGCTGCATTTCGAGCAGCCGATTTAGGCAAGCAAGTAGTGCTTATTGAAAAAGATGATTTTCTTGGCGGGGTTTGTTTGAATGTGGGGTGCATCCCATCAAAGGCCTTATTGCATGTGGCCGAAGTGCTGAATGAAGCTCGTGAGTTTTCTAAGCTAGGGGTGACCTATCAAGAACCGGAAATTGACACCGACAAATTACGTGAGCATAAAAATAAAATTGTGACTCGCCTAACGGGAGGCTTAAAACAATTAGCTAAGCAACACAAGGTTCAAATTGTCAATGGTTATGGTAAGTTTAGCTCTGCTAATACAATAATCGTAGAAGCCTCTGATGGGACACAGCAGACCGTCAGTTTTGAGCAGTGCATTATTGCTGCGGGTTCCTCGGTGACACGCTTGCCTTTTATTCCTTGGGAAGACGAACGGGTTTGGGATTCGACAGATGCCCTAGAACTTAAGAATATTCCTCAGCGTTTATTGGTTGTTGGTGGTGGTATTATTGGTTTGGAAATGGCCACGGTATACCATGCTTTAGGTGCTCAAGTTACTGTTGTCGAATTAGGTTCTGGTTTAATCCCGGGTGCGGATCGTGACTTATTAAAACCCTTTGAACGGACATTAAAACGTCGTTACGAAGCTATTTTTCTCAATACCAAAGTAACAAAGTTGACCCCAAGTGATGCGGGTATTGTGTGCCAATTTGAAGGTAAAAAAGCACCTGAAGAAGACACCTTTGATAATGTGTTAGTGGCCATTGGCCGTTCACCTAATGGTCAGCTAATTGCTGCTGATAAGGCCGGAGTTAGGGTAAATGAGCAGGGTTTTATCCCTGTGGATAGTCAACAGCGTACCAATATGGATCATATTTTTGCTATTGGCGATGTGGTCGGCCAACCCATGTTGGCGCATAAAGCCACACATGAAGCAAAAGTGGCTGCCGAAGTCATTGCTGGCCAACAGCGTTTCTTTGATGCTCGCACCATTCCCTCGGTTGCTTATACAGAACCTGAAATTGCATGGTGTGGTCAAACAGAAGAACAACTTAAAGCGGAAGGTATTGACTATGAAAAAGGTGTCTTTCCTTGGGCAGCTAGCGGCCGAGCCTTATCGGTCGGAGCTGATGTCGGTATGACCAAAGTGCTTTATGATAAAACCACACATCGTATGCTAGGAACGGGTATTTTAGGGAAAAACGCCGGTGAATTAATCGCCGAAGCCGCTCTAGCAGTAGAAATGGGAGCAGAAATGGAAGACGTGGCTCTGACGATACATCCTCACCCAACGTTGTCAGAAACCATTAACTTTGCGACTGAGGTGGCTGAAGGAACGTGTACGGATATTTATCTACCAAAAAAGAAATAGGCTAGAGTTTTATTGTTATTGGGAAAGCTAGATTAATTAAAATTCTAATTTTTATCTTAGCCTTATCTAAAATTATTTTTTGTTTTATATTAGTTTAATAGTTTGCAATCATTATCTGATTGCAAATCCAGCATTTCATGCTAATATTACTTGTATGAATAACAAGCATAAAAAAACTCTTCAAGTAATTTTCACTGATCCTGTTAATGGCAATTTAGAATGGCGAAAAATAGAAGCCTTATTTATTGCTTTGGGAGCAGAAAAAGACGAAGGGAATGGTTCTGCTGTCACTTTTATTCTTAATGATAAACGTATAGATTTTCACCATCCTCACCCAAACAAAGAGGCTCTGAGATATAGAATAAAAGCAACACGTGAATTTTTGGAAAAAGCGGGTATCACACAATGAATATGATGAAGTACAAAAAATACATAGCAAGAATTGAATTTGATGAAGATGATCGTATCTTTGTTGGTCGTTTAGCTGGCATTGATGACATTGTTTCATTTCATGGCTCTAATGTTGATGATCTTGAAACAGCATTTCATGAATCAGTTGACCATTATCTTGAGGTTAGTGAACGAACAGGTCGACCTGCACAAAAACCTTATTCTGGAAACTTGATGCTACGTATAAACCCAGATATTCATGCCGCAGTTGCAACCGTATCAAAAGTTCAAGGAAAAAGCATTAATCAATGGGTTGCTGAGGTTCTTGATAAAGCAGTCCATGTATGACCACACCTCTATAGAGTTAGCCATGTAAATATTCTTTCTGTGTTTATAATTATATTGAGTCGTTATGAAAAATTAATGATTATTTTCAGGCATAAAGCGATAATGTCCAGTGATCTTATAAGCAAATAACATATCACTGATCTCTGGCCCTGAACCGATATTATGGATTATCAATGGATTGCCTGTAATAGAGCTTTTTTGGTCAGAAACAATACCGATATGGGGTAAATTGCCGGGTAAATTCCATGTGACTAATTCACCCGCATGATAATCTTCTTTTTTGCTTGAGTTTGCTAAGCGTTCACCATGGCGAGAAAAATAAACTTGTAAATTAGGTACTCTGCGATGATCAATGTTTTTGTCTGTATGTGATAAACCCCAAATCCGTTTTGAGGGATATTGATTAAAATGCGCCAGCATATCCTCATGAACTTCTTTTTGTAAATCAATCCCAAGTGTACGATAAGAACGGATCACCACATCGGTACATACGCCTAAGTGTTGTGGAACATCACCATTAGGGTAGGCAATAGAAAAATACGCCCCATTATAGCTCACTTGCTGATGGGTTCTAGCCATTGCCGCTTCGACCAATTGTGTGGCAAAAGGCTGACAAAACCCTGCAATGGGAAAAAGAGTCAGTAGTATAAAAATAGCTCGATTCAGTGCTATGGACATTTGCAGTAGGTTCAACTGATTTATTTAGGGTTATGGTTAAGGGGTATATTCTAGTAAATCTATAGATTTAATTTGTTTTGTCAACTAAGCTTAGTGGGATTCTTCTTGGCATTTATTCTTGGCACTTAATTGGATTATGAAATTATTAACAAAATTAAGTCTATCTGTTACTACCTTATTACTATTTACCACTCTGGTAAATATATTTATTAGTGTGTCTAGCATTAAAGAGATTATTTATGATCTGAATGCTAAGGTCATAAAAAATGATCTAAATAGTATGCATCATACTATTTTAGACCAATATTTAGACTTAAAAGAACAGGGGCTAGAAAAGGATAAGGGTCACTTAATGGCGTTAATTCAACATATTAGTGAAGACTATCTGGTCAGCGATCAGCTTACTAAGTTAAATTTTATTATTTTAGACAGTAAAAAACAGCCGCTGTTTATTGGCAAACACCTACAGGATAAAGAGGTCAGTCTAATCACACAACATTTTTCTATGTCAGCAAAAAAAGAGGATTTAACGACCATTAAAATGGACAGAATTGTGTTGGCGAATGAAGAACAAGTGTTATTTTACAAAGGTATCCCGCAATGGGGCTTGAATCTTGTTATTGTTTTTCCTAAGGAGGAATTGTATACCAGCTTAAATGAGTATATTACCCAAAGTGCCAAACTATTAATGCTTGTTATTGTGATCACTCTACTGACCATTTTTATCTATTCAAATCACTTATCCAACCGTATTAAAATAGCACTTAAGCAGATTAAAGCAGTAACTGATGATGTACTGCATGTCAGAATTAAGCCGATTAAAGGGAATGATGAAATTGCCCAATTACATCGTGGCTTAAATGATATGACAGAAATTATTTCTGATAAAATGATTATGCAAGCTAAGGCAGAACTTAAGGCTATTAATAGTCAGAAAGAAATGCAAGAAAAACACACCCTGCTAAGTGCCTTTATTAATACCATGCCAGAATTAGCATTTATACTGGATGAAGAGGGTGAGTACGTTGAAGTATTTGGCAATGAAAACCAATTATTATACCAGCGTAAAGAACGCTTATTAGGACAAAAAATTACTGAGGTTCTTCCGAAAGGGGTTGCTAAAATAATTATGATGGCTATTAAATTAGCTATTACTTCAGCTAAGACACAAACAGTCTCGTATGAACTGAAAATTTCAGGGGAGAGTTGTTTTTTTCAGGCAAATATTACTTTATTTGAGCATAGCATTGAAAATAAGCATAAAAAACAAGTTATTTTTATTGCCCATGATGTGACCCAACAAATTAATGCCCAACATGAGGCGTATCACTTATCTCTTTATGATCCATTAACCGATTTACCCAATAGACGCTTGCTTATTGAGCGATTAGAGCAAGAAATTATCCGTTTGCAACGCCATGATCAACTGGGGGCATTGCTTTTTATTGATCTGGATGATTTTAAAACGATTAATGATTCTCGTGGTCATCAAACAGGTGATTTATTATTAAAAGAAGTTGCTCGACGACTAAGAAAATTAATTCGAAAAAATGATTTAGCCTGTCGTTTGGGGGGGGATGAATTTGTTATATTATTATCCAATATGGAAAATAATATTGTCACCGCATCGAGTCGAGCACAAACAGTTGCCTATAAAACATTAGAAATGCTACAAGCCCCCTATGAATTAGAGGGTGAAAAACATCAGATCAGTTGCAGCATTGGTATTGTTATGTTTCCAGAAGCAGGGCGCAATAGTCATGACTTAATAAAATATGCTGATATTGCCATGTACCAAGCCAAGGATGACGGTAAAAATACAGTAAAATTGTTTGCTCCTCATATGCAAGTCCTGCTAGAAAACCGCCTGCAACTACAAAAAGATCTGCGTGTAGCCATTAAAGAAAATAGCTTGATGATCCATTTACAGCCACAATACAATGAAGACTCAATAATTATTTCAGCAGAAGCATTGGTGCGTTGGCAACACCCTGAAAAAGGCTTTATTTCTCCAGCAGAGTTTATTCCTATTGCTGAAGAATCAGGTTTGGTACATGCCTTGGGTAAATCTGTTATGGAATTGGTACTCAAAGAATTAAAAATACTATTAGGCTTGGGTTTGTCCGATCAGTTTAAAGGCATTGCTATTAATGTCAGTCCTTGGCAATTTGGTCGAGAGGACTATTTTGAAGAGGTGAAAACCTTATTAGATAAATATCAAGTGCCTGCAAAGTATGTAGAGCTTGAAATTACTGAGCAGACTTTAGTTGGAAATTTTTCTTCTTTTTCAGAAAAAATGAAAATAATGCAAGACATGGGTATCCATTTTTCCATAGATGATTTTGGTACCGGTTATTCTTCTTTGTCCTATTTAAAATCCTTACCGGTTAATATGTTAAAAATTGATCAAACCTTTATTCGAGATGTCACCAAAGATAAAAACGACGATGCCATTGTTAATACCATTATTGTTATGGCGAAAAGCTTAGGTATGGAAGTCATTGCCGAAGGGGTCGAAACTAAAGAGCAACTGGATTTTTTACTGGCTCATGAATGCTATTTTTTTCAAGGCTACTATTTTTCTAAGCCGGTGCCTACCGATGTGTTTACCGAACTTTTGCTGGCATCAAATAAGCAAGTGGTAGAAAATAAGCTGTCTTCTTAAATACCATTTTCAGGGGATAAGTGTTCAGACTTTCCCCTGATTGATTGAGCACAATTTATTGAAGATGATATTCACCAGCCATTTCATTATAAATAAAGACCTCATGACCACGAGAGCCAGATGCACTGGGTTGATCACTAAGATACTGGTTAACATCGGTAATTTGATTACTTAGCTGAAAATCAGCAGGATTGACGTATTGCTCAAATTCATAACTCCAGACTGAATTGGCATTGTGATCATCATTTAAACTGACAATACCCTGAGGAGCACTTCTTTGATAGTCACTACCAATATTAAAAATATCAGCAGATTCTGGATGGATAATATCATAGAGGGCATTATCAGAACGTACTTCAGCCTGAGCTGTACCAATGAAAGCACTTGATGCAAGTAGTGCAGATACGAATAAAGTGGTTAGAGTTTTCATAATAAGTTTCCTTTTGAGTTAGGCTTAATGTTTTATTAAGTTATGACTCTAGTTTACAGGAGACTTAGATTTAATCTCTTCGCAGTGATACCTAAATTCTTTCGGCTTATACTTATTATAAACGCTTATGTTAATTCTTTATAAGTGCTTGCAAAGGCGCTAATGGCCTGGTCTAAATCCTCTTTAGTATGGGCTGCTGAAATTTGTGTACGTATTCTTGCCTTGCCTTTAGGTACCACAGGAAAGAAAAACCCAATGGCATAAATACCTCGTTCCAATAGCTTCTGAGACATTTTTTGTGCCAGTACCGCATCACCAAGCATCACTGGGACAATAGGATGTTCCCCTTCTGCAATGGCAAAGCCAGCAGCTTGCATGCCTTGGCGAAAATAACGGGTATTGTCAGCCAAACGATCACGAAGTTCAGTTGATGCACTGAGCATATCCAAAACCTTAATACTGGCGGCACAAATAGAAGGAGCAAGGGTATTAGAAAACAGGTAGGGGCGAGAACGTTGGCGTAACATATCAATAATTTCCTTGCGCCCTGAGGTATAGCCACCAGATGCCCCACCTAATGCCTTGCCAAAAGTCCCCGTAATAATATCCACTCGGTCCATAACACCATGATACTCATGAATGCCACGGCCTGTTTTACCCATAAAACCAACGGCATGACAATCATCATGATGTACCATGGCATCATACTGATCGGCTAGGTCACAAATTTTATCTAATTGGGCAATGGTGCCATCCATAGAAAATACACCATCTGTGGTGATTAATATCCGTCTGGCTCCAGCGGCTTGGGCTTCTTTTAGCTTATCTTCCAGATCAGCCATATCATTATTTTTATAGCGATAACGAGCCGCTTTACATAAACGGACACCATCAATAATAGAGGCATGGTTAAGCTCATCAGAAATAACTGCATCTTCTTTGCTCAAAATGGTTTCAAATAAGCCGGCGTTGGCATCAAAACAAGCGGCATACAAAATGGTGTTTTCCATTGCCAAAAAGTTACTGACTTTATCTTCAAGGGTTTTATGAATGCTTTGCGTACCACAAATAAAGCGCACCGATGAGAGACCAAAACCCCATTGCTGATAACTGTCAGTAGCAGCCTGAATTAGTTTGGGGTTATTGGCCAAGCCCAGATAATTATTGGCACACATATTAATCACTTCAGAGCCATCAGCCAAAGTAATATCATTTTTTTGATCAGAGGTGATCACCCGTTCATTTTTCCATAAACCAGCGGCCTTTATCTCGACTAGCTCAATTTGTAAACTTTCTTTTGCGCGTTTAAAACTCATTTTATAATTCCCTTAGGTAAACTACCTTAAATCATTATCTATCATTTTATCATAAGTAGGTACTTAAGCACTTTTGAGGCAGGGTAACTCTGTATTTACTACGCAAGACGCCGTGAATCCATCCATGGAGGCTTTATTGCCACATCCATGTGGCAAAAACTTCCTCCGTAAACACAGAGCTATCCTTAAGTACCTACGCATGATCATTTTATATTAAGTAAATGGGCTGTTACTCATCCCAACTTAATACAACCTTACCAGAATGGCCGCTACGCATAACATCAAAGCCTTGCTGAAAATCACTATAATGAAAACGGTGGGTAATTATTTTTTCTAAGGGGATGTCACTTTGGACCATCATGGTGCCCTTATACCAAGTTTCAAAAATCTCACGACCGTAGATACCTTTGATAAATAGGCCTTTAAAAACTACTTGATCCCAATCAATACCAGTGCCTTCGGGCATAATGGCTAACATGGCAATTTTACCACCATTGATCATATTAGCGAGCATATCTCGAAAAGCATGCGGTGAACCAGACATTTCCATACCGACATCAAAGCCCTCAAGAATGCCTAAACTGCGCATAAAGTCTTTTGTAATAGCACCATCATTTACATTTAGAGGAATGGCTTTGGGGACAATTTGTTTGGCTAAGTCCAATCGGTATTGATTCAAGTCTGTAATGACAATGTTTCTTGCCCCAGAGTGTGCTGCCACCATCGCGGCCATAATACCAATGGGGCCAGCACCCGTAATTAAGACATCTTCACCCACCATATTAAAGGATAATGCCGTATGAACAGCATTGCCATAAGGGTCAAAGCAAGCTAAAACTTCAGTAGGTATCTGACAATTAGGACGAAAGACATTCTTGGCTGGAATGGATAAATACTCGGCAAAACAGCCGGTGCGATTCACTCCAATGCCTATGGTATTGGGGCATAAATGACGTCGGCCTGCGAGACAATTACGACAGCGTTCACAAACAATATGACCTTCACCTGAGACAATATCACCAATATTTAACTCAGTCACATTAGCGCCCATAGAGACAATTTCTCCGGCAAACTCATGGCCAATGGTCATGGGTATAGGAATGGTTTTTTGTGCCCAATTATCCCAATTATAAATATGGATATCGGTACCGCAAATAGCGGTTTTGTGTATTTTGACTAAGACATCATTATTGCCCACTTCGGGGATAGCCACTTCTTCGAGCCATAGACCTTCTTTAGCATGTTTTTTGACTAAAGCTTTCATTGTGTTTTTACTGGTATTCATATTAATTTTTACTATTGTGGTTGTTAATAAGGCGTAGTCTAGCATAATTATGAAACTTGTATTCAAGCTCTGCTTGCTAAATTATTTATGTCTCATTTTTAGCCAGCAACTTCTTTACTAAAGTTGCTGAAAACACTATTTTTTGATTGTAATAAATTTGAAATAGACTATCCTTTATACTAGACGTATGGCTTTTATATTAGTATAGATTTATTATAATCTTCTAACATATTCCACTTTTGAGAATACTCACACATGAATGAGCGCAGTCCTTCCCCCTATATCCTGACCTTTTTTATCTGTTTTTTGCTGTGGTTGTTACTAACAGCTACGTTTAATCGTGACGATCTACTGGCTGGATTCTTGGTGTCAATATTGGTTGCTTTTCTCAGTGCTAAAAACTTGACCATTTTAAATGGTCTGATTATTGCACCAAGTAGCGCTATCGCCTTAGTACGCTATTTAGGTTATTTTTTATGGGCGCTGCTCAAGGCAAATATGGATCTGGCTCAACGAGTGATTGCTAAAGAGATCCCAATTGATCCTGCGATGATTAAAATTAAAACCACGATGCAATCAGATTTAGGTAAATTAATTTTAGCCAATAGTATTACGCTGACACCCGGCACACTCTCTGTCGATGTTGAAAAGGATGCCATTCTTGTACACTGGATTGACTGCCCTGAAGGTATGGACATAAACCAAGCCACTCAGGATATTGCCGAAGATTTTGAATATTATTTAAAAGGTTTTTTAAAGTGAACACTGCTGACCCCATTGAACTGACAGCCAATACCTTAATTGATTCATCCCTGTGGCAGATAAATACACTTGAGACCATTGCTCTATTACTTATTGCTTTGGCCAGCCTACTCTGTCTGTATCGTTTGCTTTTTGGACCCACAACACCCGATCGGGTGATCAGTGCTGACACACTTTCTGTGATTGCCACCGTGATGCTTGGTATTCTTGCCGGCCTATTCCAAAGCGTTTTATACCTTGATGTGGCAGTTATTTATGGCATCTTATCTTTTGTTGGCATCATTGCTTTAGCACGCGCTATTGAAGGAGATCACTCTTGAGATTGCTTGCAGATGTTTTTTTTCTTATTGGAGCGGTGTTTATTTTTTTAGGTGCTTTAGGTTTGATCCGTATGCCGGATGTCTATAATCGCATTCAAGCGGGCACAAAAGCTGTGACCCTAGGGTCGATGGCTATTTTTATTGGTTTGGTTATTTTATTTCCTCATTGGTGGCCGAAATTATTTATTATTATGGGCTTTATGTTATTAACCAATCCAGTTAGCTCATCAGCCATTGCCAGAGCCTTTTACCGCTCAGGGGTTAAATTGTGGCGTAAGCCTGCGGTGTCTGCTCAAGAGTCATCAACTAAAAAAATTTAACTGAAATTATTTAAATAACATAATAATTTGTTTGAAATAATTTAAGGCAAACTTTTTGTTATTCAAGAGGGAAATAAGTCATGATCTGGATTGTATCACTGCTGGTTTTTATTATGCTGGCCTCGGCACTTGCGGTATTGCTATTACCCAATATGTTAGCTGCCGTCGTTGCATCATCGGTTGTCTCTATGGCTTTGGCCTTATTATTTGCGGTACTTAAAGCACCCGATGTCGCCATGACAGAAGCCGCTATTGGTGCGGGTCTAAGTAGTTTATTACTGGCATTAGCACTTAAACGGCTGGGTTTATGGAAATTGGACAATTAAATAATGAAAATGTACGTACTCAATCTCAGGGAATATTCTTATGCGTAATGTGAGTGGCTTACTTTTTTCTGGAGGGCTGGCATTTTTGCTCTTGGTGATGGTCGCTCAGCTACCTTTTGGTCAACCCCTTATGTTAGTGGGTCAGCAGATCCTCCAAGTGTCGCCTAATGAAGTGGGCACGGCCAATGTGGTTGCAGCCGTGTTACTTGCCTATCGTGGTATTGATACGCTTGGAGAATTAGCCATATTATTTACGGCTGCTTCAGGTGTCGGTTTAATTTTAGGGCACCTATATTCCGCAAACAGTGGTAGCAATAAAAAAGTGGATAAAAGTGGTTTCATTACTCTAAAAGGTACAGAGCTTATGGTGCCTTTGTTATTAGTGGTTGGCTTTTATATTATTTTCTATGGTCATGTGACACCCGGTGGTGGTTTTCAAGGTGGCGTTATTTTAGCCATTGCCTTCTTTCTACCCACATTGGTACGCTCAGATGCTCATTTAGATCATCAGCTCATCAATGTTATTGAAGGACTTGCAGGCGCTGTATTTATACTCATTGGTTTATGGGCAATGCTTTATCATCATGCCTTTTTACAGCCATTTTTTAATTCTGTCTTTGTTAAAGGGCACTTAGGTGACTTGTTCTCAGCAGGCACATTACCCTTATTGTATCTTGCTTTAGGTTTAAAAGTTGGTGCAGAGTTGGCTGGTTTACTGAGTATGATTGCCGACTTTCCTGAGTTGACAGGGGAGCAGAACAAATGACCATTGAAGTAGTTCTCTTAATAGGTGCTATTGGCTTGATCCTATTGGGGCTAGCCGGTTTGTTTATTCATAACAATGTCTTTCGTATGGTACTGGCTCTGGTGTTATTAGAATCAGGGGTTAATCTACTTGTGATCCTATCGGGCTTTTATCGCTCAGGTGTGGCACCAATCTTTTTGACAGGCAGTGAGGCAGGGCAGGCAATGACTGACCCCATACCACAGGCTTTGGTATTAACGGCTATTGTCATCGGTGTAGGTGTTCAAGCGCTGGCCTTGGCACTGATTTTACGAATAAAGGCATACTATAATACCTTGGATATGGCTGAAATTCGTCAGCAAATGGAATATGACTTAGCGGCCGATACAGGGGTCACATCTCCTGCCAGTGCTCAAAGCCCTGACACATTAGTGCGATCAAAAACGATTTATAGTGACGAAAATAAGCATGAGCATATGCAGGGTGATAAGAAAATAGGAGAACCAGCTAATGGATAAACTGGTATTGCTGGTTGTATTACCTTTGTTGGCTGCTTTTTTAATGCCGGTATTAGCACGCACATCGCAAGTATTGGCTCGCTTAAGTGGCTTGTCTGTCTTGCTGATCTCTATTGTTTTGGTACTGAGCGTCTGGGGTGATGTCGATAAACAGGCAGTTTCTTTTGCCATTGGTGGCTACCAGCCTCCTTTGGGGATTGTTTTTTATATTGACCAATTATCACTGCTATTTGCCTTATTAATCCCCGTCATGGTGTTATTGTTCTGGCCGTGGAACCGTCTCTGTCATATTCGAGAATACTCCTTATTGATGTTGTTAACCGCCTCAGCTTCAGGCTTGGTGCTCAGTGGTGATTTATTTAATATCTATGTGTTTTATGAATTATTAGCGGTGGCCTCGTATGGCTTGGTTGCTGTGCAAGTAAAACAAGGGCAACATCCAAGTGTTGCTTTGGCCGCTTCATTACGCTATTTACTTTTGGGTTCTGTGGGCTCGGTTATGATGCTCTTGGGTATTGCCATTATTTATCTCCAAACAGGCACACTGAATTTAGCACATCTGTCTTTATTGGCACCCGATGCACTGAATAATAGCATTGGTTTATCCGCCTTTGCGCTGATTTTAATTGGGCTTGGGGTCAAGGCAGAATTATTTCCTGTTAATAGTTGGGTGCCTGAAGTTTATGGTGCGGTATCCACACGCTTATCAGCACTGATGGCAGGCTTATTATCCAAACTAGCGGTTATTGTCATTGTTCGCCTGCTGGTCTTGCTTTTCCCTCAGCCTGAAGCCCTGCATCTGATGACTATATTAGGTATGCTGGGTGTGATCAGTGGTGAATTAGTGGCTTGGCGGGCTAAAGATATGACTCGTATGTTAGCGTTTTCATCCATTGGACAATTAGGCTTGGTCTTTATTGCCTTCTCATTACCGGGCAATATCGGTTTATTAGCCGGTTTTGCCATTGCCCTACATCATTTAGTGGTGAAACCTGCTCTCTTTATGCTGGCAGAGGGGTGGTCAGGATCCTTAGAAAAATTATCAGGTGTGGCTAAATCATCACCCTATAGTGCCGCATTATTTGTTTTACTTGCTATGTCGCTGCTAGGCATTCCCCCGCTACCGGGTTTTTGGGCAAAACTCTTATTAGTAACAAACCTAGCGGCTCAGGTAGAACCTATTTATAGTATTGCTCTAGTCTTTATTTTACTGGCAACTGTGTTGGAAGCGACCTATTTATACCGTGTTGTTCTATTGCTGTATAAAAAGGATACGTCAAGCAAGCCCTCTTTTGTGCGTTCGCATACACGTTTTGATTGGTTAACGGCTATGGGCTTGGCCTGTGTACTATTAATTTCTGTGGTGCAATTGCCCGCAGTAGAGAAAAAACTGGTGGCTATGGCCTATCAAAGTGGCAATCGTTTTCTTTATATTCATACGGTATTTGTTCGTGCTGATAGTAATATCCCTGTACATGCTCAGCAAGAATTAACACCAAAAATGCCCCCCATACCAGCCATAGGGAGTGATAGCTAATGAATACCTTAGATAAATTATTCATTGTTTCGCTACTTGGCTTGGTAATTATCATTTTTATCAGTCTCTTTTTAAAGTCTAAACGAGAGTGGCTAGCAATATTATCACCTGTTTTATATGTCGGACAATTTCTTTTGATCATTAACATGGCCTCTTTGGTTTACATGGGCTCAAGTGTGAGTGAGATTCAATCTTCCTTTCATTTGGTGTTATTAGGAGAATCATTGCAGTGGCGATTTGATGCCTT
>Ga0256831_1000492_pt1 | contig 20433 bp, 9 predicted proteins | sample 132544metaG_FD_189087 | JGI IMG/M metagenome (GOLD analysis project Ga0256831, IMG submission 189087) | Hydrothermal vent microbial communities from Lau Basin, Pacific Ocean - 132-544 | ecosystem: Environmental > Aquatic > Marine > Hydrothermal vents | place: Pacific Ocean: Lau Basin | collected... | reverse complement strand
TTTTCCGGCGGAGTTAAAATATACTTGACGCCTTCCGAAAAAGTCGAAGAATAATTTTCTCCGTCAAAATTAAAACGGTATTTAATGGTTGTCGATTCGCGCGGTTTTTCAAAACGGAATGAAAACGCTCTCGATTCTCCCGGATTTATCTTTATCTGATATTTACGCTCGTATGATTTATTATCTGAAATATTGTTAAAAACTTCAATAGTAAAAGCGCCTTGTATTTCATAAGATTTGGAACCGTTCTGCAGTGATACTTTTCTGATGTTTTCATCGCCGTCTTTTTCGGGAACGATTTTAAGATAGTCGCTAAATTTCGGTGTGGTAATATTCAATCCCCCTGAGTAAATTCCTCCCGCAACTCCCCAATCGAAAACTCTTATCGCAATTACATTTTCCTTATCCCATTTTATTAAGGGATTGTCTATTGATAAGGAATATCTTCGAGGTACATCCCAATAGGATTCTTTAAGATTTTTAAAATCATCGGTTACTTTTTTGTCAGACGCTACATTATTTAAATTTTCGCCTACTAATTGCCCGTTTAAAAAGAACTGATTGAAATCATCAATTTTACCGAAATTAAAAATGAGACTGTCATTCGGAAAAGGATTTTCCTTAAGAGAAGCGGGAATTACAACATGAATTCTGTACCAGGCAAAACCTTCATATTTTTTGTAACCTTGTTTATTCCAAGTTTGGTTAACTCGAATCTCTTCCCAATCCGAATCATTAAAATCGGATGCCGAATATTGCAGATTATCGCCCGTCTTGAATTTCCAAGCTCTATCAAGATTCACCTTTTGATATTGATTCATTTCGGTTTCGCATCCTAAAATTAAAAACATGATAGTTATAAATACAGGGAAATTAAGTTTCAGTATATTCATTCTTTGCGCCGTTTAATATGAATAAAGTAAGGAAGTAAAATTCCTTTACAAGAATATAAATTTTAGTTTGGACTTTCAAGCAGCGTAATAAAAAATAGTCTAAATTCATGATTCTCGGAAAAAATCCGGAAAGATATTTTTCCGATTAATTATTTTAGTTGATTTTACAATTCTGCTTCAATATATTTGGATTCTTAAAAATTGCCCTGTGGTGTAATTGGCAACACGTCTGACTCTGGATCAGAAGTCTCCAGGTTCGAGTCCTGGCAGGGCAGCAAAAAGCTTGGTTAATTTTATTAATCAAGCTTTTTTTATTCCTTATTTTAAACTTACAATGAATAAATTATGAAAAGTTCAATAAAAAAGGCGCACTTTCGTACGCCTTTAGTTGGGGGCTAATGCTACTTAGTTTTACTTAAGTAGAACCATCTTTTTAACTTGTGTAAAGTTGCCGGCTTTTAATCTGTAGAAATAAACGCCTGACGAAATTCTGTTTCCCGAATTATCATTTCCGTTCCATTTCACGGAATATGTTCCCACATTTTTATCTTCGGAAAGAAGCGTTTTCACTTCCCTTCCGAGAATATCATAAATTTTAAGGGAAACAAATTCCTTTTGAGGAATTGCAAATTTAATCGTAGTTGAAGGATTAAACGGGTTTGGATAATTCTGTTCCAACTTAAAAGAAGTCGGTTTTATTTCATCTTCAACGCCGTTAGGATTAAAGGTTATTACCGGTCCTTCAATCTGATTAATTCCGTCGTAAGAATATGTTGTGTGTATCTGAATATCGCCTTTTGTATCAGTATAATTAACAAGAATATCACCAAGCTCAAAATTTCCGGAAAGCTGCGTAGGAGCATTGAATGTAAACACAACTTTTCCCGGAGCAATGTTTGAAGCGTGAACATAATTACCGTTCCCGATTTGAATCGACGAGAACGCTTCGTAATTAATTTGTGTTGTATCATAATTAAATGTGATAGTCATATTGTTCAGATTTTCCGCATCGGAAGTGTTGAGAGTGATTGTCGCCTCGTTATTTTCGGTATTAATATTAACCGCAGCGGGAACAAATCCGCCGGCAGGCTGATTTCCGCCGAAAACTCCGGGGAAACATCCGTTGGTAAGGAATGAAAGAATCTGAGAAGCATCGCAAGCGTCAACTACATCGTTGCTGTCTATATCGGCATTCTCGAATCCTTGTCCGGTTAAGGTAAAATCGCCGCCGTACGTGTAATGATCAACAGTGGCAAGAAAATCGGATAAGTCTCTATCATCGTCCAAGTTAGCGTCGCCTTCGCCGGCATTTCCGGAACCATCGTCCGTCCAGTTTATTATACCTAGGTCTTCGTGATTAAGAGTGTTATTAATTCCCGCCGTAAACATTGGAGCATATACAGCGATAATTCCGCCTCCCAACGGCGCCATCTCCTCTTTTACTTTAAATGTAAGACTGAACATTGTTCCTTCGGAGGTAATCGGGGAATCCTCGGGACAAATCGCTTTGTAAGTAATTCTTCCCGGACTAGTTTCGCTGAAATGAAATACACAATTGGAAAAGAGTTCTTGAGTCGTATAATCAATAAACTCCAATTCGTTAGGATTATATTCGATTGTTCCGGTTAGCGATTGAAAGCTAATCTCTCCGTTTGGGACAAGATTGCAGTTTAGTGTTGTTGTTCCTCCGGCATAAGTTGTGTTGTCCGTAATAACAATCGCGGCATCTCCGGTTGAAGCGGTAATTCCGTTTATTGTTCTGCTTAAACCGTCCTGAACGGCAAACCAGAAGTCGGTTCCGTCAAACCAGAAATCTTCAATAATAGTCGGAGCATTGTTAGGATTTACGCTGCTGTACTGTTTGAAATTTCCGTTTGAATAAACATACAAACCTTCTGACCAATTGGCGACGAACAACTTGCCATCGGCAAAATGAAGATTCATAACAGGTTGCGTACTGATAAAAGGCGTGTAATTTGTCCAAACGCCGGAATCAATATTGTATCCGCAAAGACCGCTATAAAATGTTCCTACGTAAACTTCTCCGTTTCCGTAAGCAATTGAACGAACGAAAGTGCCGTTAATTTCAGAGTTTTGAGGATTAAATACCTGCCAAGTTCCGCCAAAATCGGTTGAATATGCAATGCCGTGATCGGTAGCGACCCAAACTCCTCCGTCGTCGTCAATCGTTGCGTCGTAACAAGTTCCTGCGGGTAAGTCCGAATTTGTCGAGCTTATATTGGAAAACATTCCATTTGAAGGATTGAAGAATGATATTCCGGCATCATGTGAAATCAAAATTAAATCCGTATTGTTACCGGTGTAATGTTCAAAATCGGTTACTTTGGAACCGGCAAATCCGTTATTTGAATCGTAATAGACAAAGTCGTCATCACCATGTTTGTAAGCAAATCCACCGCTTTCAAATCCGACAAAAATATTTCTATCGCCATTGTCATCATCATAAGCAAAAACTTCGCTAACATTTGTGTAATTAAGATTTATCTGTTCAAAGGTATCATTTGCTCTGTCGTATCTGTAAAAACCAGTTGAAGCGCCGAAATAAACATAATCGTCCATAGCGGCAACTGTAGTTAATCCAGTGGTAGGCAATCCGGAATTGGTAGTGGTAAACATATAAAAATCAAAATCGTTGCCGGGCAAAGCCGAGCTTGACCAATAAACATTTGCAACAGTTGTCATGCAAGTTACAAGTTCGTCGTTTGTAACAAGTGTCTGACTGTTAGGATAAATATAGCGCGTTCCTTCCGGTACAATTCCGTCATCCGTGTTCACTGTTATCTGTGCGCTTTCGGGATTTTCGTTACTGTCATACTGCAGAGCAACAACCAATTCGCCGTTTGCATCGGTTGTTCCTTCCGAGGGGACGAGCGTTCCCGCGGTAGTCTCCAATGTAACGTAGGCATTCGGAACCGGATTTCCATCGGCGTCTCTTAGAACTACGGTAAGCATTGCAGTCTGACCGGTTTGAACAACCTGACTTGCAGGCTGAACATAAAAGGTAGTTATCGGTACGGGATTCTGCCCTACGGCATCATCAATAATCTCAAGCGCACGGTTTTTAATATTATGATGGTTTGACATTAAGTTCGGATCAAATCCATCTGAAAAATGCCAAATTGCGCACTGAACCGCAGCGGCTTCCTTTCGCTCACGATTTAACTGTCCGTTATCTCCGGTGTAAGGAATTCGCGGATAATAATTTCTCAGAATATATGCGATAGGACCTGTAATAGCTCCGTCATATTCGTATGGTTTGTTCCATCTAAGATAATGAGAAATATCGATGCAGTAATAAGAAGTGCCGTGTGTATTCATCTGTCCGAGAATCGTTCCTGCCCAAAGACTTCGATGTCCGTCAAATGGTTCGCTAAGTCTAAAAGATGTTCCCTGCAGAACATTTTTCATAGTAACCGTACAACTGCTTGAAACTTCGGAGGATGAATACTGAACATTACCGTTAAAGTAGCTGTAATTAATTTGTCCTTCGGATGTAATATCGTGGCAAATCACATTCCCGTTTATTTGTCCGCTGGTAAAGAAAATATGAGCGAACGGAGCAAGGATACTCCCCTTAACTGCAATTCCGCCGATGTTTACGGTATCGGCTTCAAAAAAGTTATAAATAACATTTGTCTGATTTGTACCGGTTATGTCATTATCGCCTTGCCATGTAATATTAGAGCCGGAAATATTGACAATAACCGTAGAACCTTCCGGCGAGTTAATTGTAACTCCGTTAGCCGAAGCAAGCGTATCTCCGGAAACGGTAAAAACGTTTAATCCGGAGTTAACGCCCGTAAGCGTTAAAACATTATTGCTAAACTCTGTGCTTCCGTTTGCCGCTATTCCGCTCCACTGAATTGAAATATCGGCAATCTCAATTCCAATATTTGCAAAATCAATCGGAGAACCTTGGAAAACCGTTCCCTCGCCATCCAATATCAGATTATCGGATACATCGGCAAATTCGCCGTAAACCACATTCCCGCTGTAAACTCTGCCGCCGGAGTACCAAAGCGAATCTCCCACGGTCAGCACATTTACCGTACCGGATGAGTTAGGTATTTGGTCGCCGATACTAAAATTTGTAATATCTGCGTTTCCACCGACAGCCACAACGCCTTGGATATCCGCAGAAGAAAGTTGCGCGTTACCTATAACAAAAAGATTATATTGATTGGCGTCACCCAAATTAGAATGGTTGCTTTGTGCATTTAAAGAAATTACGGAAAGAAAAAAAATTATGAAAGCTAAGTATTTTTTATACATGCTCCCTCCTCATTTTTGTGATTTTTTTGTTCATAAAAATAAAACTTAAATTTTATATATTTATTATAATTAATTATCGGAAAAAATATGGAAAAGTTTAAAAAAATGAGAAAAAAGATTGCTTTTATCGGAACAGGACTTATCGGCTTTCCAATGGCTGAAAGACTTCTGCAAAAAAGATATGAACTGAATGTATTCAACAGAACAAAATCCAAAGCGCTTCCTTTGAAAAAATTGGGAGCTGTAATTTTTGATTCATCATGCGACGCAATTACAAACGCAGACGTTGTAATTACAGTTCTGACTACCTTTGACGCTAATAAAGAGACTCTTTTTACAAATGAAATTTCATACAGAGAAAAAACAGTAATTCAAATGGGTACTATCGGAATTGACGAGAATATTCGTCTTGAGCGAAAAATTAATGAATTGGGAGGAGAATATATTGAGGCTCCGGTGCTCGGAAGCATTCCACAAATTAAATCGGGGCATCTCCTTACTTTAGTAGGATGCAGAAAAGAATTGTTCGATCAATTCAAATATATTTTTCAAGCCTTCGGTCCCGATGTTCATTATTTCGGTAAAGTCGGCAAAGCTTCGGCTGCAAAATTGGCGTACAATCAGCTAATAGCAACATTAACTGCCGCGTTTTCCATGAGCTTGGGATTTGTAATTAAAAATGATGTAAATGTTGAATCTTTTATGGAGATTCTTCGCAAAAGCGCGTTATATTCTCCTACATTCGACAAAAAACTCCAAAAGATGTTGAACAATGATTTTACTAATCCTAACTTCCCGCTGAAACACTTGCTAAAAGACGTTCAGATTATTGAAAAGGATTTTGACAAATGCGAAATTGACACAAAAATACTCAAAGCCATTGAACAAATTCTTGAAAACGGGATAACTAAAGGACTTGGGGATTTGGATTACTCCTCTCTTTTTAATGCTATTGTCGGACGGAACTAACGTTTCATAAAATTGTTTATGGTATTTAAGTTTAAATTCTTGTGATTTTTGCTAAGATTATTGTCATAAAACATAAAATCAAGGTTCAGATTCACAGAGGTTCATAGATTTATTACCTTTGCTCCATTGTCTGCCTTGGCATATTGCGGCTTACTACGATAGGTGTTTATGTTTCAATCACAACAACACCGTCTCGTCCGCCTCGGGCGGATTGCGAGGAACGGAGAGACGAAGCAATCTCACTAACAAACACACTAATTCCGAAAATTCAATAAAGGTTTAACGGCTGAGGTTGAATACCGGTGAGATTGCCACGCTTCCTACGGTCGCTCGCAATGACAGTGTGTTATTTATGTTTTTATGTTCTATAATCATAATTTAAACAGATAAAAAATCCGGGATTGTGAAAAGTCTTAGAAAATATATATTTTTCGAGAGTAAAAAATTGGAGTTGATACGATGCCTACATACGAATACAAATGTTTAGAATGCGGATACAGATTTGACGCTTTCCAAAAAATGACCGATCCACATCTTGAGACTTGCCCTAAATGCGGCGGAAAAGTTAAACGGGTTATAGGAAGCGGAGCGGGAATAATTTTTAAAGGTTCGGGATTTTACGAAACCGATTATAAAAAAAGTCATTCGAGTGCAACAAGTAAATCTGCTAACAAAGCCGAATCTGAAAAAACCGCTCCAGCAGCCAAAACGGAGAAATCAGAAACAAAGTCTTCCGGTTCAAAGAAAGAAGCAAAAGCAAGCTAAGAAGCGTAGTTCTTCAATGCGGACAAATTGTTTAGTCGTTTATGAGTTTAGATTTTTCTAAATCCGCGAAAATCATAAAAAATCCGTGTTATCTGTGTTCTATTTTTCGAGTAATTGAACAAATAGATTTCCAAGCTTTCGTTTTCTAACACGTGTCTATCATTTACCTCTTTACATCTTCCGCTTTGACGGATTAAAAAATTCTTGTCATAAATTTTAGTTCTACTCCGCTGAATTCCGGTTCGTAGCGGCAAACTCCTCCGATACAGATATTCCCGGCTTGGCGCGTTCCGACAAGAAGCGAAACCTCCGAGTTGTCCCATAAATTGTAACCGATTCTGAAAAAGCCCCAGAATTTTCTCACCAGATGTGACTTTACCGGCTCCTTCGTCTGAACTTCTCCAACAAGCGAAAGTGTCAAATTTGGAGATCTGAGCCATTCAAGCGTTACTGCATCGTCGTAATATTTTTCATTTGTGGATAATACTCTTACCTGCTGATGCTCAACAATGGCGCGGATTGTATTAATTTTATCGAGATAATATTTAAGTTCAACTATAGGAGTAAGGTTTGTTGTTGAAGTTTCCATCTCCTTAGAATAGCCGAAAGCAAGAATCCCGAGATAGTTCTTCCCATCTCTTCTCAGCTGAATATATGCCTCATTGAACATAACGCTTGACGGCAAAAGGGAATGTTTGATTCGTTTAAAATAGGAGTTTACTCCCAACGATTTTGTCATTCCGTAATTCCCTTTCAAGGAAATTTTGTCGCTGAGGATATAATTGAGAGCAAACTGATAACCTTGCTCGTTGTTCTGATTCAGCGCGTGAGGATGTCTGTTGAGCAGAATATATGAATAGTCCTGCGTAACGGAAGGAGGAGTATTGTAAACAACAGTTTGGTCATAACTTGTAAATTTAAAATTGTCGTAATATTTCAACTCGGCAGATAGAGAAAATTTTCCGTAATAAAAATTGAGATTCCCGTAAACTCCTTTACCGATAAATTTTTCGGAGTTGTTGAAAACATCTCTCCTGACATCGTTATTTTGTTTGACGGCATACTCTCCGTAGAAATCAAAGTTCCAAAATCTGATTTGTGAACGGAGAGAAAGCAGCGAAGTTCGAGCCGCGGACGCAACATAAGGAGTGTTTGAAGCAATGCTAAATCCAAGCCGAACTTTCCTGAACATACGGTATTCCAAATCGGCTGCGTGGAGTATATCTTTTCTGACTGCGAGTGAATTTTCCGCCATACCGGTAAAAGCCGTTAAACTTAAGTTGCCGTACCTTCCGTAAAATTTAGCTCCGAGCAGGTTGTTGTCAATGCGTATATGTCTGTCCTCATAAATCTTTATTAACAATCCTCTTCCAAATGTGGAGTAGAAATTTCCAATCGTAAAATTGAATCCTTTTTTCTTCTTCCCTATATTAACTTTAAAGTAGAGAAAATCAACGCCGGAATAGTGTTCTTTCCCTCTGCTTATTGCCGGATTGGGATCGTTAGGCTGAAAAACATCAAACCGGATTCCGCTTCTAAAAATTCCGTAGCGGTAATCGGCATTGAACCAATTTTCAAAGATTTCCCTGTCCAAATCAACATCGTATGAATATTTAGTCTGATTCGACAACGACAGTCCTTCGGGAAGCTTGATATTCTGAGCCGTAACTACATTTGCGCCGCCCGAGGTGAGAAGCAGAATCAAAAAGAAAAAAATTAATCTGTTGTTCATTTAGCGTCCAATAATTTTTTTATGATATTCTCGACTTCAATCTCGTCCCCTTTTTTGTATCCGGAATGACTGTAAACGATTTCACCTTTCTTATTTAAAATAATCGTATGAGGAACAACCTGAACGTAATAATCGCGCGCCGCTTCATTTTCGGGATCGAGCAAAACCGTAAATTTATAATCGTGCGAACGTATGTAAGGAACAACCTTTGCAAGACTTCTTTCCGTATCTTCCGAGATTGCAATCATTTTGAGATTACGTTTTTGGTATTTCTCAAAAATTGCGTTGTAATGCGGCATATCTTCCATACAGGGCTTGCACCAAGTAGCCCAGAACGAAATAAGCACCGGACCTTCGCCTAGAAAATCCGACAACTCGTAAGTATTACCGTTTATATCGTCCAACTCGAAATCGGGAGCTTTGGAAAGATTTTTTGTCTGAGCGCTCAGAACAAACGCAAAAATCAGCATTGATAAAAAGAGTTTCATAACATCTCCCAAAATTTATCTAATCAGAATCATTTTTTTTGTAGCGGAAAATCTTCCTGAGGTTAACCTGTAGAAATAAATTCCGGCGGGTAAATCACCCGCTTCGAGCTTAACATCGTAAACGCCCGGCTGCAAAGTTTTATCAACCAGCGTTTTAACTTTTTCACCGAGAATATTGTAAAGCGTCAGTTTAACATTTTCCGATACGGAATTTTTCCCGACGGATGCAATTTTATATCGAATGGTTGTAACGGCGCTTTCCCGCGCGTTTCCTTTTAATGATAACGGATTAGGATAGTTCTGAAACAACTTGAATCCGGTTGGCGCTCCCGTGTTTTCCTCAACGCCTGTAGGATTTGCGTTAGCCGTAAAATTAATCACGGATGAATCTGCAAAATTAAAAGCGTCACCGAATCTTAGCGTTACATTTCCTGCGCCGTAATTTGTATGAGGAAAAACATGTAGCGAAAGTTCCCGCGATTCCCCGGGAGATAAAGCGCGCGCGCCGAAATCAGACGTTGTGGCAATGCTGTCCAAAGTCGGCGAGAAACAGAAACTGAAGCACAATGACGACGTCCAATCGGCAGGAAGAGCGTTAACAGTACGCTTCACATAAAATGTTAAATCGCCGTTACTGATATTTGTTACGGTAAGATTGAATATCATCTCGGAATTCAATGAATCGTTCGCGACAGTAGTATCTGCGACTACGGTAAAACTCTGAGCTTTAAGAGTTACCGTTAAAAAGAGAAATAAAATAATTAATATTTGTTTCACAATTTAATCTCCCGTTTTTTATAGTAATGAGTAATACGTGATCAGTTATGAGTAACAGCAAATAATTAATGCCTCTCCACTATAAAACTCATCACTCATTACTGATTACTCATAACTGATTACTGACAACTTATTTAATCAACGTCATCTTTTTTGTAATGGTAAAATCTCCGGCTCGTAAAGTGTAAAAATATACTCCGCTGCCGAGTTTGCTTGCATCAAATCGTACCGAGTAAGTTCCCGGCGCTTGTTTACTGTTTACAAGCGTGGCAACTTCACGTCCGAGGATATCAAAGACTGTAAGGTGTACAGTTAATTCATGAGATTGCCGCATCGTCGCAATCCGCCAATGGCGAACAGAAGGTATTGAATAGTTTATTGTCGTTGTAGGATTAAACGGATTCGGATAATTCTGCTCCAGCGCAAAAGTTTTCGGCGTCGAGGTTTCATCGGAAACGGAATTCGGCTGCAAAACGCCAAACCAAATAAGGGAGTTTTTAACAAGCTGCAAACGCGCGGTTTCAGTTCCTACCTGCTCAAGTCCGAAACCCATATAAACGGTTTTGAAATTCTCCCCTTCATTTTTAACGGCTCCTATTTGGGTTGAATTGGAATACTTCAAAATTGTACTTGCTCCCGTGCCGTTGGGCCTTATTACTTCAGGATAGTATGAATAAACGGCGCGTAAATTAAACGCCAATCCGTCTGTTATCGGATCGCCGTCAACACCGGTTAGAACGTGAATCCCGGAATTATCTTGAATGTAAGTCGCGCCGAGATAGTTGTGATAAAAATCTTTTGCAGCCTGAAAATTACTGCTTCCGTCCGAATCAAAAACGTCCCAGCCGATATCCTGTCCGCCTATGAACAAGCGTCCGCCGTTATCAAGGAATTGCGTTAAGAAATCCAAATCGGCTTGAACGAATGCGGGAAAGCCCCAGCCTGCGTTCCAATAAACGGCTTCGAAACCTCTTGTCAGCAAATCGTTTCCAAGCGCGCTCAAGTAAGCTCTGTCTAAAAACGTATATTCAACCTTAGCTGAATCAAGCGCGGTTTCGTAGTAAGATTCATAATTTGCGCCGTCTGCGTCTATAAGCAGTACTTTCCCCTTGGGAATAAATCCAAAGTAGGTGGAAGTAAAACCATACTGATAAGCGTCTCTGAGATTCTGCGCATACAATCCGACGGCGGCGCTTCCCGAAGTATCGGTTGTAATTTGAGAACCGAAGGAAAGAGTATCGCCCGGCAAAACCAAAGCGTTTATTTCATCCGTGGGATTTCCCTCATAATACAAATCAAAACTCCAGCCATCGGAAAGAGTAACCTCAGGCGTTAAATGAACGGCGATTGTGTCGCTGTTATTGTTGTATAAAACGTAATCCGTATTAATTACGCTTGCGCCGGAAATAATTTCGGCTCTGCTCCGATTCGATTGAATAACGTAGGTTGGGATATTGATATTGGACTGAAGGATTTCTTTTGTGTCGTCGCTCTGAATCCAAGCTACGGCGGCTAAATCGCTTACGTTCCAACTATGCTGAATATCTGCGGAAAAACTAAAATTAAGCGTATCCCCGGGAGTAAGATTTGTTAATGCTTGTCCCGTTGCATTTGGGAGTAACTTCCTCATAACATCGTTAAAATCTTTTTCACCGTTAGTTCCGGGAGGAGAGCTGAAATGAATTCTTCTTTCGATTACAGCCGTTCTTAAATAAAGATTTGTTGCGGTAACGTTATCGCCTACTATCACGGTTACATTCACATTGTAACTTGTTCCTTCGGGATTTGCCGAAACTTTTATCCAAAACGGCGATGTGGATGAGATATCGTCCCACATTGCGTCAGCCATTTGAACCGGATTGCTCGGCATTCCTTTTACAACTCCGTCCATTGTGTAGGTAGGAACTCCGTTGATTCCGTAATAATTTATTCTGGCTCTGTTGTCGGCGGTGTTGTCGGAATACATCGGATCCGTTCCGGGCCACCACGAATGATATCTCACTGAAATTACTCCGCCGAAATTATGTTCGAAAAACTGCTGAAGATGGGGATTGTTTGCCGCGCAAGGTCCGCAGCTTGCATTGGTAGCTTCTTCTAGCAAAGCAATTCTGCGGAACTGACCGTTTACATTTAAGGTTAAACCAATAATAAACAAAAAGAAAAATAATTTTTTCATAGCGTTCCTTATTCCTTTTTAGTTACAAAATAAACTTCTCTACTGATTATATTCTGAATGAAAAATACCGCGGCAATATTATCAGCCGGTTCGGTAAATGTATTCACAATTTTATATTCAAAAGCTGCGCTGTTATTATTGACGGTTAAGTCTGTAAGAGGAACGCCGTCATTATTCGGGATAAAAGCAAAAGCCACATCGCGAAAAACCGTTTCACCGTTAGAGCCCGGAGGCGTTTGATAAACTACCTCTTTTCTAATCAGAGCGATAAACAGTTTGTCGTTCTCATATCCGCTTGAGGGCAGAATCAGATTACCCGAAACTGAAATGGAATCGCTTGTAATATTCAAACTCAAATTATTGATTAAAAATGATGAATGTAAGGAAAGGCGTGAATCAACCGCTTCAATTATCGAGACCGAATCGGTGGCAATTGGTTTTTCCACACCGTCCACAATAGTTGTCGGAGCAAACAAAACATTGTACATTCCGATTCTGTTATCATTCATGCCGCTGTTCGCTAAATAAAAGGGATCGTTGGGAGAAGGAAAATTTGTTGCATACCGAATGACAATTAATTTATCGTTTGCATATCGGGATGAAAGTAATTTATTAAGAATCAGAGACGACTCAACGCACGGGTCGCAACTGACATTTGCAAAATCCTCAAGAAGTACGGAGCTCCTTTTCCCAAGCACGAAATATAATCGGTATGTTTTTCCGGATTCGACATTGACGGTTTGAGTATCGGAGCGAAGAGTATCTTTCACAAGGTAAATCGAATATTCTCCCGGCTGCAAACTCAGCGTTAAATCGGCAACGCCTTTATATACGCTGTTCAGATAAACTTTCGCACCGGAAATATCGGAGGTGATAATTACGCTACCTTCTTTCTGCACAGGTTGTAAAATATCCGGAGGCTGAGTATCGCATGAAATGAAATATAACATTAATAGCAAAAAAGAAAAGGTTGTAAAAAGTTTCATAACACTCCGTTTAGAATAGAACAATATTTAATTCCAAAAGATACTCATTTTGGTTTTAATGACAATGATACGGAAAAAGATTTTTAGATTTACCGGAAATAAACATAAGAATCACAGTTTGAAAAAATCAAATAGATATTAACAGTACCTTCCTTGCAAACAATCTGCATCAGCTGATAGACGCTGATTGTCTTAGAAAAAAAATTGTCATTGCGAGACAATTCGTGAAAGCGAATTGACGCGGCAATCTCACCGGTATTCATCCTTAACAGTTAAACCGTTATTGAACATTCAACACCTGCGCGTTTTTTAGTGAGATTACTTCGTTGCTCCGCTCCTCGTAATGACGGCTAAATTTATAAACAAACTGTCATTGCGAGACAATTCGTAAAAGCGAATTGACGCGGCAATCTCACCGGTATTCAACCTTAGCAATTAAACCGTTGTTGAACATTCAACACCTGCGCGTTTTTTAGTGAGATTACTTCGTTGCTCCGCTCCTCGTAATGACGGCTAAATTTATAAACAAACTGTCATTGCGAGACAATTCGTGAAAGCGAATTGACGCGGCAATCTCACCGGTATTCATCCTTAGCAATTAAACCGTTGTTGAACATTCAACACCTGCGCGTTTTTTAGTGAGATTACTTCGTTGCTCCGCTCCTCGTAATCCGCCCGAGGCGGACGAGACGGCGTAGAGATTTCTTCGTCCTCCACAGTTCGCAATGACGCTGACTATATCAACACAAACAAAAAAAGCCCCGTTAAAAAACGGGGCTGAAATTTATATTATAATTTATTTATCTATCTTATAATAAAAGCCTGGCAAGCAAGTAATGCGGAACCAAGTACAAGAAAGATAAACGCAACATACAATATGGCTGCTACCTTTGACATATCTACCTCTCTTTTTTATCCGACAAAATTGTAAAGAACTATGTTAATTGTAAAAATTCGATAACCGGAATTAACTGGTTATCAAAAAAACAATTATTTAAGAAGCAACATCTTCTTTACTACAACATTTGAATTAGTAGAGACTCTGTAGAAATAAACACCGGAATTAACTTTAGCTCCGGAGTTATCGGTAGCATCCCAAATAACAGAATGATAACCGGCTTCCACATTGCCGTTTACTAATGTCGCAATCTCTTTACCGAGAATGTTATAAACCGCGATTGTAACATGAGCCGCTTGAGGCAGCTGATATTTAATCGTGGTTGTCGGATTAAACGGATTCGGGTAGTTCTGCATAACTGCAAATTCCTTAGGCAGTTCGCCGCCGTGGTTTTCTACTCCGGTAACTCCGTTAGTGTTGAATACGCCAACAGGAGAGTATCCTGAAACCGTACCGTTTGATGCGGTCGATTTAACTCTCCAGTAGTATGATGTATTTGCTTGTAAGCCGTCAATCTGTTTGAACGGCATATTTACATTATCAATTTCCTGTGCGTCCGAGAAATCGGGTGTCGTAGAATATTCAACCGTATAAGTCAATTCGGATTCCGACTGCACAGGTAATACCCAAGAAAGAACAGGCGAAGTTGTGTTCACCGAAACCTGAGCCACGGGACTTCCGGGGAAAGGAACAACCGCATTTGCGCCGGGATCAATTGTAAAGTGATATGTTGACGACCAACCGGAATATGTACTTCCCGAATAATGGGAACGAACTTTCCAGTAATAAGTAGCTCCGGGAGTTAGTGAAGTCAAAGCTAAGCTGTTTATTGAACTTGTTGTGGTTGTAGTTACACTAGACTCAAATACATCGGACGTACTGTATGTAATTTGATATTCCGTAATACCGGTTGTAGAACCATTAATATACCAGCCCAAAGTTACATCTCTGTCATTAACGGTTGTGCCGTTTGACGGATATGAAAGTATCGGCGCTCCCGCTGTACCGGGTCCTACAACAGTAAACGAACCTTGAGACCACGCGGAGTAACTTGAACCGTCATAACTTGCAACAGCCCAATAGTAAGTTTCACCGTAAGTCAAATCGGAAGTAAAAGTCCAGTAAGTAGTATTAAGATTAGAAACGTCTGCTGTACCGTCATAAGTTGTAGCCCAATTAGAAGAAGCGCTACCTGCTTTATATCTTACTACATATTTTGTCAATCCTAATGATGAACCTTCAAGATACCAATACAATGTCGGTCTTGCAGAGTAAACTGTAGGATTGCCTGTAGGATATGAAGCTACGGGATAACCGTTAGTTACTCCACCTGCAACGGCAAATGTGCCGGATGAAGACCAAGCCGATTGACTTGTTCCGTTATCGGATTGAACTCTCCAATAATATGTAGTTCCCGGAGTCAAACCGGAAGACTGAATATATGTTGCATTAGTAGTTGTTGAGCCGGTATAGGCGGGACTTCCGAAAGAGGCGTCGTCGTCAACTTCTACGTTATAGGTTAATCCTTCACCGGTTCCGCTTATATACCAATATAAATAAGGAGAAGTTGTGTAAACAGTGTATCCACCGTTAGGATATGAAACCGTTGGGACAACAAGAGTACCACTGCCGTTAGTTGTAAAACTATTTACGCTTGACCAATCACCATAAGTTGTGGTAGAGGCATAGTATGCACGAACTTCCCAATAATAAGTTGTCCCGGGAGATAATGTCGGTAGAGTCTTATACATTGCGCTTGTTGCAGTAGCAATGTTCGCATCAGTAGGAAGACTTGCGGCACTTGCATCAGTCAACATTCCATCTCCATCAACTGTAGATGCAGTAGCATATCTGACTTGATAAGTAACACCGGAAGCATATTCATTTACATACCAATATAATGTCGGAGTATTTGTGTAAACAGTTGCTCCTCCAATAGGATAAGAAGGAATAGGGTTAACAGTCGCTCCGCCTGAAGTTGTAAACGAGTAAACCGAAGAGTAATCTTCGACTTCATTGGAAGAGTTAAGTACAACTACTCTCCAGTAATATTTTCTTCCTCCGTTTACGTTTATTGAGTAGCTTAAATTCGTAGTAGTAATGCTTGTGGCATCGGTACCAGAACCGTCCGCTGCCCATTCACCAGCAGTAGGTTCAGTATTATCACTCTGTGAAGTTTCCTGATACTGTAGCTTAAACTTCAATGTACCGACGGCTTGGTTGATTGTCCATCCCATTAATACGGATGAAGTATAAACTGTTGAAGCATTCGCCGGATTTGTTAGCGTTGGGCTAACATCGGGGAAAGTAGTAAAATGATAAGTTGATGATGCGTATTCTGTCCCTGCGTTATCAACTGCAGCTACTTTCCAGTAATAAGTCGTACCGTTTGAAAGCGGAAAGTTTGTAATCGCTTCGGTAAATGCTTTTGAAAGATTTGTTCCCTGATCAACGGCATATATATTTGTTGCTCCGAATGTACTTGCAGTCGCCACATAAAGTTTGTAGGAAACTGCTCCTGTTACGCTTCCCCAACTCATAGTAGGTTCAACTGAAACTCCCGTTAAACCGTTAACCGGAGCTGTAAGAGCCGGACCGGGAATAGTGAGAGTAAAACTTCCGGTAGCGCTTATTGTTGATTCTGTATTATTTGCGGCGCCTGCGTCATTAACAGTTGCCGTAACTTTCCAATAGTAATCACCGGCGGAAGGGAGAGCAACCGTAGCAGTAAGAACATGCGAAACGGTTCCTGAAGCGACAACGTTTGCAAATCCGTTGTCAGTGGCAACAGAATAAGCAAAATCAACATTAGAGTAATTTCCAGCCATATTCCAATTCAAAGTTGTGTTCGCAGCATATGTTCCGCTCGGATCAACAAGCGTTGGAGTTGCTAGGACGGTTGTAAAAGTAAAGTTAGAACCGGAAACGGCAACTTGTGCTCCATCGTCATAAACAACAACACGCCAATAATAAGTCGTGTTATTGGAAGTTCCGGATAGATCAACCGTCTCTGAATTAGTTGTTAAAGTCGATGCGGCAGTTTGATAAACATCATGTGCACCTGCAGACGTACCTATTTCCAATACATAGTAATCATCTTCATTAGTGCCATCGTTCTCAAAAGAATAAGCTGACCAATCAAATGTTTGATTGCCCAAAGCTATTGCAGTAGAACCGTCGGCGGGAGATGATTGTGTTTGTGCCTGGACGTAGGTGAATGCGAAGAAACTTACTAATAAAAATATTAGCAGTTTTGTCGGTCGAAGATTTCTCATTCTTCCCTCCATATTTGTTAATTAAATTTTTATTTAGTTACTCCTTGTGAATGCGGATAAACAGTAATTATGTATAAACAGTAATGCATCCATAATTTTGAGATTTAAATTAAACATTTTTCTCTAAATGTCAAAAGATTATCATATCTTTTTTAGTGATTTAAATCACACGATTCCTCTTGCTCACGGGACATTAACATCATCATAATTGGAGAGTAACGGAGTGCAACAATCTGTAACATATCAAATCTGCCATAGCGACCAAACAAAAAAATAAACGAACAAGCCGTCCGCCAAGATGAACAAACTAAGATTTTTCCACATAGGCGCTTATCGGTAAAATTCGTGTTATTTGTGGCAATATATTTTTCCAAATACTCTAAAGTCCCTTGTTAATAAGGGTCCCAGAGATTGTTTTTTTTGTCCGACTTTTTCTAATTTTGTTTCCGGCTTGTCCGGGTTGAATTATGCAAAACTTTTTGATAATTACATTGTCGATATGATTTTGTACTTGCTCCGTAGGAGCGACACATAAAATACGATGATTATCTCGTAAGCATTGAAGTGTCGCTCATACGGAGCTAATAGATAATGGGGCACTATATATATTACAAAGGTAACACTCTGAGTTGGTTGTTTATCTTCGTGCTTAGCCGTTAAACCGTTGCCGAACATTCGGCAATTACGTGTTCTCCGATGAATTCGCCAAGGATGTGCTTCAGTCGTCTCAAGCTCTCCCTTCGCAATTCGCCACAGAGGACAAGACGGAAATAGGAAATACTTTAATTGAGAATGAAGAATTATATTGAACTGTGATTACAAGGTTCAAAGGCGCAGATGGAATTTGAGATAAAAAATCATAGTTAATCGGTAAAACAGAAAAATCCTAGTTCAAAACAAAAATGCAAATAGTCATTGCGACGGTGCGGTAATCTTCTGAATATTCAACCTCAGCAGTTTAACTTAACAGATACCCCCTTTAACGATTGCCTATAAGAGAAATAAAAAGTTGAACTTTATTATTACTTTAATATAAAATTAAAATCGATTAGCGTTATATTTAAAAATTGAATAAAACAAAATTGACGAGGAATAAAATGTTCGAAAAATTTCATACAAGACACATAGGTATTTCCGAAACAGACATCGATGAGATGCTTAAAGAAATAGGCGAAGACTCCATGGAATCGTTGGTAAAAAAAACGATTCCGAATCACATCTTATTAAATAAAAAGTTAAATCTTGAAAAACCATACACTGAGTATGAAGCGTTAAAAAAATTACGTTTGCTCGCATCCAAAAATAAAATCTTCGATTCATATATCGGGCTAGGATATTACCCGACAATTACGCCTTCGGTAATACAGCGAAATGTTGTGGAAAACCCGGGCTGGTACACGCAATATACGCCTTACCAAGCGGAGATTTCCCAAGGGAGGCTTGAAGTTCTTCTCAATTTCCAGACAATGATTTCCGATTTAACCGGAATGGATTTAGCTAACTCTTCCCTTCTTGACGAAGGGACAGCCGCGGGCGAAGCCATTATGATGCTTCACAATGCGCGTAAACGGAATAAAAAATCAGCTAAAAAAGTTTTTATTGATAAAAATATTTTCCCCCAAACAAAGGATGTTATTCTTTCAAGAACCGAGCCACGAAACATAATTGCGGAATTCGGCGCAATTGAGAAGTTTGATTTTTCAGAAGATTATTTTGCGGTTCTCGTTCAAAATCCGGACAACAACGGCGAAATAAAAGACTACTCCGATTACTTTGCCAAAGCCAAAGAAAAAGGGATTTACGTTGCGGTTATTGCAGACATCTTAAGTCTTGCTTTGATTACTCCGCCGGGAGAAATAGGAGCGGACGTCGTTCTCGGAAATTCACAGCGTTTGGGCGAGCCGCTCGGATACGGGGGTCCGCACGCCGCATATTTTGCGACAAAAGAAGAGTTTAAGCGTCAGCTTCCCGGTAGAATAATCGGCGTTTCGGTTGACAGAACCGGAAAAAAAGCTCTCCGAATGGCGCTTCAAACACGAGAACAACACATCAAACGGGAAAAAGCTACAAGTAATATCTGCACCGCTCAGGTTCTCCTTGCAATTATTGCCGGCTTCTACGGTGTTTATCATGGGCCGGAAGGATTAGAAAACATTGCCAAAAGAATTAATAAACTTACTATTGCGCTCAATAAAGGATTAACACAACTCGGATTTGAGCAGGTAAACGGTTCATTCTTCGACACGCTCAAAATTAAAATAAATAAGTCTCAAGCCGAAATGCTGAAATCGCTTTCACTTAAATACAAAATGAACTTCAGATGGGATATGGAAAATTTTGTCGGAATTTCAATCTCCGAAATTACGACTCCGGAAGATATTGAAAAAATCTTAAGTATTTTTGCTACTGTTTCAGCGAAAAATATTCCAACGTTAGATTTCAATTCGATTTTCAACTCCGATGAATTATCGTGGGATAAAAAACTCGCGCGCAAAAGCAAGTTTATGACTCACCCGGTTTTCAACACTTATCGCAGCGAAACCGAGATGATGCGCTATATCAAAAAATTAGAGCGGAAAGACTTATCGCTCACACATTCAATGATTTCGCTCGGCTCATGCACAATGAAGCTTAACGCCGCAACGGAGATGTTTCCGTTAAGCTGGCCCGAGTTTACCGATATTCATCCGTTTGTTCCCGACGACCAAGCCGAAGGCTATCTTGAAATGATAGAAGACTTGAAAAAAGACTTATGCGAAATCACCGGTTTTGCGGATGTTTCATTCCAGCCGAACTCCGGCGCTCAGGGAGAATTTACCGGATTAAGCGTAATAATGGCTTACCACAAAGCGAACGGAAATCCGGAACGCAATGTTGTTTTGATTCCCGCTTCGGCTCACGGTACAAATCCCGCCAGTTCGGTTCTTGCCGGCGGAAAAGTTGTCGTCGTTAAAACCGACGAGAACGGAAATGTTGACATGACTGACCTAAAAGAAAAAATTGAACTGAATAAAGATAACCTTGCGGCGCTGATGATTACCTATCCATCAACTCACGGGATATTCGAGCAGAAGATAACCGAGATGATTAATCTTATTCATGAGAACGGCGGACTCGTTTACATGGACGGCGCAAATATGAACGCACAAGTCGGATTAACAAGTCCCGCGAAAATAGGAGC
>Ga0256831_1000491_pt1 | contig 20445 bp, 20 predicted proteins | sample 132544metaG_FD_189087 | JGI IMG/M metagenome (GOLD analysis project Ga0256831, IMG submission 189087) | Hydrothermal vent microbial communities from Lau Basin, Pacific Ocean - 132-544 | ecosystem: Environmental > Aquatic > Marine > Hydrothermal vents | place: Pacific Ocean: Lau Basin | collected... | reverse complement strand
AATTTTAAAGTTTTGGGACCTAAATACGGTAAAGAAATGGGCAAAATAGCCGGAAAAGTCAACCAACTGACACCGGCAGATATTGCCAAACTGGAAAAAGACGGACAAATAGACCTGAATCTCGGTGATAAAACCATCACGCTGACCAAAGACGAAGTGGAAATCACCGCCAAAGAAATCAAAGGCTGGACTATTGCCCAACAAGACGATGTTTTGGTGGCGTTAGATATCAATATTACCGATGACTTACGTCAAGAAGGTATTGCCCGTGATTTGGTCAATCGTATTCAAAATTACCGTAAAGACAGCGGTTTGGAAGTTACCGACCGTATCAAACTACATCTTGTTCATAACGATACATTGAAAAAAGCTGCCGATGCTATGTCGGATTATATCAAAAGCGAAACTCTGACAGATGAAATCATATGGACGGACAAGTTGGATGACGGTGTTGAATTGGATATTGACGGATTGCAAAGTAAAATGAAGTTGGTTAAAAATTAATCAGATAAAAGTGCCGAGTACCAAGTGAAAAATGCGACTTGTCGTTTCGAAGAAGGCGCGACTGCCTGTTCCGTAAATTGTACAGGTGATATTGGGAAGAAATCTAATTTTGTATTGGATAATTGTTTGAGATTTCTCACTGCGTTCGAAATGACATTGATGTCATTCCGAAAGAGTGACGAAGGAACGATGAGGAATCTTTAAGTCAATAAAAAATCTCACGACTTAAAAAAAGATGATAAAATAAATTAACCAAATAACCCATAAAATGAAAAAAAGATATTTTGATTATATCTTAACTATTTCATTAGTTTTATTGTTTTCAATCCTCAATTGGAAGGGTTTTCTTGATAACAAATTTTCAAAGTTGGTATTCCTGCTTGGCATCATAATTTATTGGCTTGGGCAATATGCAGAAAGAAAGTTTAAGAAATAGAGTATAACACTATTTTGTATGGATTATTTTTAAAAAACAATATATCGGGAAGCAATCTTTTTTAATTGAAAATGGAGAATGAGATTTCTCACTGCGTTCGAAATGACAGATGATGCGTTTAAATGACAAGGATTTTTAATTTGAGGTAGTCTTAATTTAGTTAGCACTTGTTATTTCGAAGAAGGTACGACTGAGAAATCTAAATAAAAACAGATAAATTTAGATTGCTCACTGAATTTGAAATAACGATAATTACTGGTTATTTTAATATGCTGTTTATTTTTGAAGCACTCAGTGAGCGTTGAAGCATAAACCGGGATGTGCTGAAGCACCGGCCTCAATTAACTAAGGTATAAGTAAATGACCAATACTGTAATAAACAAAAGAGGGCAGTAAATAAAAACGGGCAGCTAAGCCCTACTATTGTTTCTAAAAACTGATTTTAAATTAAAATTAGCAATAATTCTATAAAAGTCATTTAAAAATGTCTTATCAAAATTTTAATATTTAATTTAACAAAAATTAGGCGCAAACTAATTAAAGTTAATTAGTTTTTTACTAATTTTAGCCACCTATAAAAAAAATGTGTTATGAGTGAAGAAAAAAGGAGATATACCGATGAAGAATTGGCCGAATTCAAAGAACTGATTAATGCAAAATTGGCACAGGCCCGCAAAGATATTGAAGTCTTGAGATCTTTATTGGACAACCATGATATGACCCAAACCAAAATTGTTACTTTTGAAGACAGTGCTTCTACCTATTCAAAAGAATCTAATTTAAAATTAATCGGCCGTCTAGAACGTTTTGTGCGTGACTTGGAAAATGCTTTAATCCGGATTGAAAACAAAACTTACGGTATTTGTCGTGAAACCGGGAAATTAATCAGCAAAAAACGTTTGATGGCAGTGCCACATGCCACTTTGAGTATTGAAGCTAAAAATCGTCAGGACAGCAAGTAACTTGTATGAATTTAAAAAAATCTTTAAGCTTGGTATTAATCGTCTTATTGATAGACCAAGCCGTGAAAATTTATGTTAAAACGCATTTTCAGCTAGGCGAATATGTGCCGGTTTTTGATTGGTTTAAAATCTATTTTGTCGAAAATAACGGGATGGCTTTTGGTACTGAATTCGGCGGAAAAGCAGGAAAACTATTTTTAACCGGTTTCAGGCTAGTTGCTATTGGCGGTATCTTTTATTGGCTTACCAACAGTCTTAAAAAAAACGAATCGCCTTGGCTGATTGTGGCTATAAGTTTGATTTTAGCCGGTGCCATTGGTAATATTTTAGATTCGGTTTTTTACGGCCGTATCTTTTCAGATAGTTTTAGACATGTTGCCACGCTATTTCCCGAAAATGGTGGCTATGCCCCATGGTTTCAAGGACGCGTGGTAGATATGTTATATTTTCCGCTTTTTAACATTGATTTTCCGGCTTCCATTCCCTTAATTGGCGGTAAACATTTTGTTTTTTTTGAACCGGTTTTTAACATTGCCGATGCTGCCATTACCATTGGGGTAGCTATTTTAATCTTATTTAATAAAAAAATATTCGGACATAAAAAAGACAAACTACAGTATCAAAAAAATATTGATAAGGTTATGAATGACCCCGATAATACAATTGCATAAAATAAAGCCAATGGATTCCATATATCAGCAACAAACCGACGAAATTACCGAATATTATATTTATAACGAACTTGCACAACTAAGTAAAAATGAGCATAATAAGCACATCTTGCAAGAGATTGCCAAACAAGAATTAAGTCATTATAAATATTGGGAAAAAATTACCCAAAAAGAAGCACAACCGGATCGAAAACGGATAAGAAAATATATTTGGCTGGCTCGCTTATTCGGTTTATCATTTGCACTGCGTTTAATGGAAAGGGGCGAAAAGAATGCCGGGGATTTTTATGCCGGTTTAAAAAATAAATATGCCGGTATTGAAAAAATTGAAAAGGAAGAAATAGAGCATGAACAAAAATTAATTTCGATGCTCAACGACCAACGTTTAAATTATGCCGGTGCGGTTGTCCTTGGTCTGAATGATGCCTTGGTAGAATTGACCGGGACACTTGCCGGACTTACCTTTGCCTTTAACAATAATATAATTGTGGGGACAACCGGTTTAATTATGGGTATTGCTGCTTCTTTGTCCATGGCAGCTTCCGGTTATTTATCTTCGCAAGAAGAAGAAGTTAATGAAAATATTCAACCCAAAACAGCTGCCCTTTATACCGGCTTATCTTATATTTTTACGGTTATTATTTTAGTCTTACCTTATTTTGTGCAAGACAATCCGTATGTAGCTTTAATCAGTATGCTTCTTTTAACGGTTCTTATTATTGCAGGCTACACTTATTACATTTCGGTTGCCAAATCGGTTTCATTCAAAAAACGCTTTATACAAATGACTGCTATTTCTTTAGGCGTTGCACTCATTTCTTATGGAATAGGCCAATTAGTTAAACAAGTATTTGGTATTGATATATAATAGATGTTCTACAACATTTAAAGAAAAATGAATAAACGAAATAAAAAATAAAAGAATAATCAAAATAATGGCAAACGAGAAGAAGACAGATTTTTTTATTGGCAAGTTGCTTGAACAAGCAAAAATTAAGTTTACACCAAACGGCAGTGATATAAAAGAAATTCAAGACGCTTTAAAAACTGCTTCCAAAAAAGGAACAGGTAAAATTGGTTTTCCTGAATTTACAGCAAAATCAAAAGATTTTATCATTGTTATTGAAGATAAAGCCGATACCGATAAGCAAGCAAATTACAGCGATGAAGAAAAAACTAAACTTGCTACCGATACTAAATCAATTACTGACTATGCCGAAAACGGAGCATTACATTATGCAAAGGAAATAATAAAGAAAACAGCTTTTAAAAAAGTGTTTGCATTTGGTTGTTCTGGCGATGAAAAACACCATATAATCAGACCTATATTTGTTGACGAGAAAGGTTATAAATTGCTAAAACCTGCCGAAAATTTTGAAAACTTTTCGGAAAACAATATTGAACAATATTACAAAGAACAAGTTTTAGGCGAAACACCACCCGAGATTTTGGAAGTTCAAGATTTGCAAAAAAAGGCTTCTGAACTTCACGAAGCATTACGAAATTACGGACAATTAGGCGATAAAGAAAAACCGCTTGTTGTTTCTGCCATTCTTTTAGCATTGCAAGACGATGATTTTAAAATTGAAAATCTAACGGGACATCAAAGAAGCACAGACGGAATAAAAATCTTTAATTCTGTCGAAAATTATATGAAAGAAGTTGATGTTTCACCCGAAGTAAAAAGAAATGTTGTATTAAACCAATTTAATATCATCAAAGACCGCCCGATACTTAATAAAATTCACAAGCAACTTGCCAAAACACCATTACGGTATTTTACCGAATTTATTAAAAATAACATTTTAGCTTCTATTAAAGCAAATCATAAAGAAGATGTATTAGGCAATTTTTACGGCGAATTTATGCGTTACAGTGGTGGTGACGGACAAACATTAGGTGTTGTATTAACACCTCACCATATAACTGAACTTTTTTGCGATTTGGCAGATTTGCAACCAACCGACAAAGTATTTGACCCTTGTTGCGGAACCGCGGGATTTTTGATTTCGGCCATGCACCGAATGGAAAATATGGTTGAAACCGAAGCAGAAAAAAAACACATAAAGTCAAACCAACTACACGGTATTGAAGTGCGAGAAGATATGTTTGCCATTGCGACAACCAATATGATTTTGCGCGATGACGGAAAAAGCAATTTGATACCAGCTGATTTTCTTGCCAAAACGGTGAAGGAATTAAGAGAAAAAAAATTTACAGTAGGGTTTATGAACCCGCCTTATTCGCAAGCAAAAGGAAAAGATACGGCTCATTTGTCCGAAATTCATTTTACAAAACACTTGTTGGATAGTCTTGATGACGGTGCCACCTGTGTGGTTATTGTGCCGCAATCAACTATGGTAGGAAAAAGCAAAGAAGACAAGAAAGTAAAAAAACAAATCTTACAAAAACATACACTTGAAGGCGTTATCACGCTAAATAAAAACACCTTTTACGGTGTAGGCACCAATCCGTGTATAGCTGTTTTTACGGCACATAAGCCACACCCCGAAAACAAATATTGTAAATTTATCAACTTTGAAGATGACGGTTTTGAAGTGCGTAAACACGTAGGACTTGTAGAAACAGAAAGAGCAAAAGAACGAAAAGCGCATTTGCTTAATGTTTGGAAAAATGATGCCCCCGCAGAAAGCAAATTTATGGTCAAAACCACCATTACGCCCGAAGACGAATGGTTACACTCATTTTATTATTTTAATGATGAAATACCCAGTGAAGAGGATTTTGAAAAAACCATTGGCGATTATCTTTCGTTTGAGTTTAATATGATAATGCAAGGACGTGAATATCTATTTGAAAATGAAGAATAATATGAAACTATCTTTGAAAAATAGAGAATGGAAAGAGTTTGAATTAGGTAAATTATTTATCATCCAACGTGGCAAGCGCTTAATTGCTTCTGATCGGAAAAAAGGTAATTTACCATATTTTTCAGCAACAGCTACCAACAATGGATTGACTGATTTTATTAAAAATCCTCTTTTTATTGAAAAAGATAAAATAATTGTAACTACATTTTGTGATGCTTACTATGTAAAAGGTAATTTTACTGCAAGTGATGAAATTACTATGATGTCTAACCAAAGTATTAATGAATATTCTGGTAGATTTATTACACGAATTATTGTTTCAAACCAGAGTAAATATGCTTTTGGGAGAAAAGCTTTTAGTGAAAGGCTTGAAAAACAAAAAATCCTTTTACCTGTGACTTCCCAAGGCGACCCCGACTATGAATTTATGGAAAAATATATGCACGCCAAAGAGCAAGAAAAAATAAACGCATATAAAACTTATATATCAAAACGCATAAAAGAATTAGAAAATGTAAAACCTGTTGTGCCGTTAAAAGAAAAAAAGTGGGCGGAGTTTTTATTTCCTGAAATTTTTGATATTAAAAAAGGTTTCTATAATAAAAAGCCTCAAAGTTCAAATAAAGGGAAAATCCCCTTTATAGGTGCAAGTCAATACAATAATGGTATTACAGAATTTTATACGCTAAAAGAAATAGAAAAAAATTCAAAAACTGGCTACGGTAAAAATGACCCTTTAGAAAGAAAAATTTTTAAAGGAAATTGTATTGCCGTTACAAATAATGGTTCAGTGGGTTACGCATATTATCAAAAGATTGATTTTACATGCAGCCACGATATTAACCCACTTTATTTAAAAAATTATACTTTAAACAGGTATATAGCCATGTTTTTAATTGCGGCAATAGAGAAACAGAAAGTTTGCTTTGAATACGCAAGAAAATGGCGACCAATTCGTATGGTGAAAAGTAAAATCCTCCTTCCCGTAACCCCCCAAGGCAAACCCGATTATGAATATATGGAAAATTATATGAAGCGTCTTGAATTGGAAAAATTAAAAAAATATTTAGATTATAAAGAACGAAATGAAAGAAAAACGGTGTAGAACAAAGTTTATAGTTAATGGCGGGCAAAGTGCTAAGAATGCACAGATATGAATAAAAATCAATGAACAAAAGTGCCGAAATTCCCGCCCCTACTAATACCTATAACCGTTGTTTAAAAGCTGTTAAAACATTTTTACATTCCGCTCCCACATTTGCCGCATTTATTCATCATGCCTCGTCCCTTGTTTTTCCAATGGTGCATAGTGGATGAAGTATCATATAAATAACCGGCTATTTTTATCAAGTTTTCTTTACCGGCCGGCATAGGCGGCATTAATTTAAAACGACGAACGGCACCGGGCATGATACTTTTTTCAACTGAAGGTTTGGTTGCCCAACTAACAATGGCTTGTATAAAATCTTTTTTATTGGGATAAGCCATTTTATAACGATGAACAAGCATTGGCATCGGCGGTGCTTTCATTTCGGACATCGCTGCCATGCCTCCTTGAAGACTATGGCAAGCCCCACAAAATTGTTTGAAAAGTTGTGCGCCATCCTGCTTTGGCTGTTGCATATTAACAGGATGATCTTCTGACAGAGCCAATTGTCTGGTAGTCTTTTTTTGAGTAGTTATCTGCTGACAAGAAGCCAACAAAATGATTAAACTTAAAAATAAAGCTATTTTTTTCATAAGTAAGGATTTGAAAGGAAATCTATTTATAAATTTATAACGTCCCTAAAACAAATTTAGTGTTTAGCCAGCGCATAAAACCGGATTTGTTTCTCGCCGTTAGATTTTTTAAATGCCCGGAACATCCCTTCGGTATTAAAAAACCAAGCCACATTAGCTTTCCTGTCCAAACCTATCATACCACCACGACCACCTAAGTCTTGTATTTTGTAAATAACTTTTTGCTGTGCACGAAGCAAAGGTAAATGCTGAAATTTAATTATATCAGACACACTATGCGCTGCTGCAGTACGAATAAAATATTCACCAATACCGGTGCAAGAAATACCACAAGTCTCATTGTCGGCATAAGTCCCGGCACCAATAATCGGCGAATCGCCTATACGGCCATATTGCTTATTCATCAAGCCACCTGTAGAGGTGCCTGCTGCTATATTACCTTTTTGATCTAAGGCTACACAACCCACCGTACCATATTTTTTTATCCCATCAAAAGCCGGTGGCAAAGAAGCGGTTTCATGTTTTTTTTCTTTTGCCTGCAGACGTTTTAGTTGTTTTAAACGGCGTGGTACAATAAAGTAAGACTCGGGAACCAATGCCATTCCTTTTTCATGACAAAAAAGTTCGGCGCCTTTACCGGCCAACAAAACATGGCGGCTACTGTCTTTCACCAAAACAGCTGCATCAATGGGATTTTTTATATGTGACACACTTGCTACTGCCCCGGCATTTAAGGTTTTGCCCTCCATAATGGAAGCGTCGAGTTCAGGTTTTCCTAAACTGTTTAATACGCAACCTTTACCGGCATTAAACAGTGGTGAATCTTCCATTATTTCAATGGTTTTTTGCACAGCTTTTACAGCACTGCCACCATCGGACAAAACTTTGTAACCGGCTTCTAAAGCTTCTTCTATTTTTTCTTTATAAGCTTTTTCAACCGCAGGCGGAAGATTTTTGATATAGCCGGCGCCTCCATGTAAAACTAAAGCATAAACCTGCTTGCCGTCTGATGAAGCTGAAGTCGCTAAATTTTTCGTTTGACAAGATACAATACTCAAAAATAATAATAACGTAAAATAAAAGCCTGTAGTTTTCATATATTTAGTTAGATTAGACAGCACGGTTCATGAGTTCGGTAGCAAAACCGGACCAAAAATCTTTTTGTCCGTCAGTAAGACCGGTTTTTTCAAGTGCTTCCAAAGCTTCACCGGTATAAGTTTCAATAGCTTTTTGTGCTACTTTGTCTATTGCATATTTTTTAAAAATAGCCATTACTTCCGCAATCAAATTTTGATTATCAGGCGACTTTTGGCTATATAAATTCAAAAGTTTTTGACGGTCGTCCGGAGAAGCGGCAGATAAAGCTGTCAGATATAAAAAAGTCTTTTTCCGATCGAGAATATCACCACCAATACGTTTACCAAAACTGGTCATATCGCCAAAACTGTCTAAATAATCGTCTTGTATTTGAAAGGCTAACCCCAATTTTTCGCCAAACCTACTGATTGCCGACAATTGTTTTGGAGGCACTTGGGCTATAATTCCGCCAAACTTTAGAGCTGCACCTAATAAAACAGCCGTTTTTAAACGGATCATTTCGATATATTCATCGATGGGCACAAAATCCCGTTCTTCAAAATCCATATCCATTTGTTGCCCTTCGCATACTTCAACGGCAGTTTTGTTCAATAGCATATTCAGTTGTTTGTAAGTTACCCCCTCATAAGCTTCCAACATTTTATAGGCTAAAATAAGCATGGTATCTCCGGACAAAATAGCTGTATTTTCATCCCATTTTTGATGGACCGTCGGTTTGCCGCGACGCAAAGGTGCGTCATCCATAATATCGTCATGCAGTAACGTAAAATTATGGAAAATTTCGATAGCCGCCGCTGCCGGTAAAGCTTTTTCTAAATCAACCCCAAAACTTTTGGCGGCAAGCAATACCAAAATAGGACGAATACGTTTGCCTCCATTTTCTAAAGTATATTGAATGGGACGGTACAAATTTACGGGTTGTTTATGGTCTATTTGTTGATGCAAATAGTTTTCAAAAATCTCTTTTAGCGCACTTAAGTCCATATATTTTTGTTTGAGGTTAAAAATACTAAAAAGAAAATAATTTCTATGAATTTTTAATTTAGATTTAAAAGATTTTTTTACCTTTAGCTAAAACAAATCTTATGACTGATAATAAAATGCAAAAATGGGAGATCACCCGGCAAATGGGGCGCTGGAAATACGCTTTAATTTATGGCAGCATCTGGGGCTTTTTTGTTTCATTGTTTGTTTTCATGCTCAATTATTTCTTTTCATTTGACCATCGTAAACAAGACTTAACGAGTATTATAATTATGGTGAGCATTTATTGGCTAACTGGTATTATTTTATATGGCTTTATTTTTTGGAAAACCAATGAACGCCGGTATCAAGCATGGAAAAATGAACAAAATGAGTAAATTTTGAAGGGCATGAATGATAAGAAAATGCAAAAGTGGGCAAGAACCAGAAAAATGGGCCCTTGGCGATATGCCTTGATTAATGGATCTTTATGGGCAGTTTTGATATCTGTCCTCTATACTTTTGGTCATAGTTTGTCTCATCCTAATGAGAAATTCAGTGTGCAAGAGGTTATCATAATAAGTTTAATTTATCTACTAGGCGGCATACTAATGTACCGGTATATTGTTTGGAGAAATAGAGAAGAAGATTATCAGGATTGGCTTAGCCGCCTAGCATAGATTAAAAATCTGGTTTAAAAGCTATCCTAAAAGCAAATTTAGGAGATGTCAAGCCATTTACACTGTGATAATCACTTCGCCAAACGGCATCAACACGGATAAACCGCAAATTGCCAAAACCAATATTTTCAAGTCCGACGCTATATTCATAATACCAACCGGTTGGGGCTGCATAACGGATATTTGACCGGTTGATGGCAATATTTTCGGGCGATATGGTTCCATAAGCAGCTCTAAAACTAAACAAACTCCGCAACTTTAAGCGTTCAAGCAAAGGCAAACGATTTAAAATAAAACCGTCAAAATGATGGGTTATAAACGTTGCCGCATAAGTATCGGTTACATAGTCATAATAATTGATTAAACTAAAAGTATAAGGCTTCAAAATCAATATTTGATTGGCCGGAATGGGATTGAGTAAAGCCAAAGGTACTTTGCCAAAAGTTTTCCCGGTTTCTAACGAAAAATCGGTCCTGCCTACTTTTCCCCACAAAATGCGTTGATTGTAACGCAACTGAAGTTTATCGTAATTAAAATCACCGCCCAACCATGAAGTTCCTTTATAATATTTAAGGATGATGGACGGATAGGGATTTTTGCCATAACGTTGCTCCACACCAAAACCATATACCTTGCGCCCGGGTGTATAAGCCAAATAAAAGGCTGAGCCTATATCGGTAAGACTATGATGCAAACGCCCTTCTTCATCTATATAGTCTAGTTTAAACACAGCCGGATTTGCAGAGGTTATATACCGGTAAACGGGCCTTAAGCCCACATGAAAATTTTTGGCCATACGAAAATCAAACTTGATATAACCCTGTTTTATGCGGGATAAAAAAATATTTTGACCGCGTGACAACAAAAAGTTAGCCCCAAAATTTTCAGTAAACATCAATTCGCTGACATCCATCAGGCTTCTGGATTGCTGCACATAATCGTCAGATACGCCGGCTTCTAACAAAATTCTGGGTTTAAAGCTCAGTAAATATTTACCGGACAATGCCCATTTAAAATGATGATCTTTGGTACCATAAGCCAAATGAGCATAGGCTCTAACTCGGTCGTTAGGCGTTTTAAAGGTGCGTAAACCGGCCATAAGCCGTAAACCTTCAACCCCGTTTTGGCCTATGGACTGAAATAAGGGACCAAATTGCAAACCGGAGGAAACTTTAAAAAAGCCGGTTGTTAAAATGTTTAGCCATTTATTGATCCGTCCAATTTGTTTTTTATTTTTTACAGCCTCAATTAACGCATAAGTTTGTTTGGCTTGACCGTTTCTTTCCCATTTTTGCCAATAGGCTTCCGGTTTTTGATATTGATTTGGCTTATATTGCAAATTTTCTTCGGCAAAAAAAGAGGGCGGTAAATTAGGGTTCAGTTGATAATCGGTATAAGTATAAACGGTTTTTACATTTAAGCCTTTATGCAATTCATTTTTATTAAGCAGACTAAAATCACCTTCAAAACTATCTTTTTCGGGTAAATAAATACTGTCATTTACAGTTTTGTAAGACTTTTCTATTTGTACGCCTCGCACAAAATTGAGATTGGCATCTGCTTTTAAGCGCATTTGTATTTTGGTAATGGCAAAATTTTTATCAGATACCAAAAAATTTCCTTCAAAGGCTAAATCGCCTTCACGACGAGGGAAAAAATAGATGTTATAATACTTTTGATTGTTTTTTTGAATACTGTCATACAAGACATAATCATAGGTATCAAAGCCTGTACTGGATACCGGACTGACAAAAGCTTTGTTAAAAAGATTAAAAGTATTATTATAAACATCGACTGATTCAAATTTTTGTGACAAGCGGTCAAAAATAAAACCTTGGGTATTAAAACCTTTGGTTTTCTCTGCTACGATATCAACACGCTTCTTCCCTAACCTATTATCGCCATAAATACGGGTGACCTTTTCTTTTACATAAATAGGCAGTTTAAATTGTGTCCCACTCTCATCAGGCGGCAATTTTTTTAAGATGGCAGCATAATCTTTTTTGAATAATTTTTGAAGAAAAAGGCTATCTAAATGATTTAAGCCTATTTCGGTTAACTCATGTTTGGTGTAACTATATTGTGAGACTTTCTTAAGGCCGTTTTTACGTCTGTGCGCCCAAATTTGTTTCAATATTTTGTAGGCCGGATTCTCTTTTTTTCCCAAATGTTTTTTAGGACGTTTGACAATCACAATTTCTTCCAAGACATTTTTTTCGGGCTTCAAATAGACTTTTATAAAGTTCATTTTAGGTTTTATTTTAATAACCTTGGTTTGATAGCCTTGCATGGAAAAAGTAATCTTTCCTCTCTTTCGACGTGTTTTTAAAACAAATTTTCCTTCAAAATCTGTGGTGGTGCCATATTTTCCTTTCGCCATATAGACATTGACAAATGGCAATGGCTGTTTATTTTCATCAAAAACTTGTCCCCTGTAAATTATACGTGGCGGTTTAGTTTGTTTTTGCTGAGCCTGCATTGTTATGCTACTGATTAAGAACACAATAAAAAGAAAAAACTTCTGAATCATATTGGTCATTTATAGTTGCGAATGTAAGAATATAATGGCTAATTAAATAGAAAACTTACAAATTTATAAAATTCCGGCTTTTATTTTTAAGCCAAAAAAATAAATGTAAATTTGCAAACCTATTTATTATTTTATGCTTGCAGAATACACCAAAGAATTTAAACGAAATTTAAAGATTGCCACACCGGTAATGTTAGGCTATTTAGGCCACGTTTTTGTCGGCTTGATGGACAATATTTTTGTCGGCAAACTCGACCCGCTCAACTTGGCAGCAGTTTCATTGGCCAATTCGGCCATCTTTTTTATTATGTCATTCGGCATTGGGTTCTCTTATGCCATTACGCCTTTGGTATCTGAAGCAGTCGGGGCCGGGGAGCAATCCCGTTTAAAAAAGATTTTATTTAACGGCTTGTTTCTTAACACACTTCTTGGTCTTATTATGGCCGCCTTAAGTTTTGGTATTCCTAAGGTTTTATATCTTGCCAATCAACCACCAGAAGTCATAAATTTGGCTATTCCCTACATTCGTATAGTAGGTATATCATTGCTTTTTGTGATGATGTTTCAAGCCCTCAAACAGTTTTCTGACGGTATGGCACTGACCACTTACCCTATGATTGCAACTATCATTACCAATATTATCAATATTATTTTAAGTTATGGCATGGTTTTTGGCAAATTAGGATTTCCAAAAATGGGTATTTACGGAGCGGCTTATGGCACTTTAATTGCCCGGTTTTTAAGTGTTGTGGTTTTGTGGTTATTCTTAAAATATATGTCCGAAACAGCACCCTATTTTAAAGGCCTCGGATTACATTTATTGTCGTGCCCCATTATTAAAAAAATTCTTTATTTAGGTATCCCTTCCGGTTTTCAAGGGGTTTTTGAAATGGGGATCTTTTCTGCAACCGTATGGATTGCCGGTACTCTGGGGGCAATCAGTCAAGCGGCAAACCAAATTGCACAACAAATGGCCTCGATGACTTTTATGGTCTTTATCGGTTTTGGTGTAGCTGCCACTGTCAGGGTTGGAAATGAAAAGGGGCGGAAAGATTTTAAAGAAATGAAACGGATTGCCACGTCCATTTTTTTACAAGTATTTATTGTCGAATTATTCTTCACTTTTATTCTTATTGCTTTTCGTCATCAACTTCCGTGGATCTATATGAGTACGGATTATAGCGATCCGGAAAAAATGGCCGAAGCCAAAGCTGTTTATGATTTGTCCGTAAAATTGTTAATTGTCGCCGGATTATTTCAAATTTCTGACGGATTTCAAGTGGTTTTTCAAGGTGCTTTGCGTGGATTGCAAGATGTTATTTATCCTTTTTTCATCACGCTTTTTGCCTATTGGATTGTCGGCTTTCCCTTAAGTTTATACTGGAGTAAAGTTTATGGCACCATCGGTATTTGGTATGGATTGCTGACCGGTTTAAGTGTCGCGGCTTTTTTGCTGTTTTTAAGATTCAGATATTTGGCTAAAAAACTGATTAATGTGGATGAACCCCTCATTAAAAAAACTTTATAAATTAAATTTTTCTTTCAAAACCGCCAAATCATCAGCAGCAATATTTGGTTTGTAAATGGCCAGGCGTGTATCGTCATTAAATTCGAAAATCAACCACTTCGGCATATCAATAACTTGCTTGATGGCACTAACCGGATAAGAAAAATTTTGCTCGTTGTTAACCACCGAAATAGTATCGTCAGTAAAGGTATAAACCGTTTGTAATTGATTGATTTGATCGACCAAGTTGGTGTAAAATTTCTTTTCTTTTCGCACTAAATAAACCGCCAAAAAAGGAAATAAAAAAGCAAAAAACAGGTAAAAAAAATGCATACTACCTAACTTCACGCCGTTTTTGTAAGTTTCGAAAAACAGATAAATGGAGGCCAAAATAAAAAGGATACCAAAAGCCATGTTAATAATAAATAGCCGTTTTTTATACAGCGGCTTGACTACTTCCGGAAAGCCGGCTGCCAAAAAATCATGATAATCGAGCTTTTCTTTTACTTTGATAGGTTGCATAACAGATTATTCAAAAGTAAGATTAATATACAAGCCGCGTGTTTTCATGCTGGTAATATGTGCAGTCCACGGACTATTGGGATCTTCATCTCTGACCAATTCGTCTTGCAATGAAAAAATACCGCGAACACTCGGGGTAAATTTAAAATAAAATAAATACATTTCTAAACCAATCCCGACTTCGTACATCCAAACATCTGATTTCATTCTGAAACGGCCACCTGAATTATCATTAGCCGAATCTTCCCAAGAATTTAAATTATGCGCATAAATTATACCGCCGGTAATGTACGGGCGAATATTACCATACCTAATTGAATTGAATTTAATGGAAAGCGGCAATTGCACATAATTGGCAGTTACTTCCCGGATGCTGTCACTTGCCGTAGTTAAATTTCTAAAAATAAGCTTCCGGTTGGTAAAAAACACGCCGGGTTCGGTACGCAAACTCAAATTTGGGATAATATTCAAATTGCCAACCAAACCTACTTGAAAACCGGGATGACTCTCTTGAATAATATGTTCATAAACTTGATCGTAATTTATTTTAAAATCATAAAAATTCATCCCGAAATAGTAACCCCATGACACATTTTTCAAATCAAAAAAAGGCCTGTTTTTAGGAATATCATCTGTATATTGGGCTAAAAGTGGACTTTGTGACAACCCAAATAAAGCAATAAGAAAAAATTTAACCAAATGTCTTTTCATAAATGTTATCGCGCATTTTTAATTTGCCGGTTTATAAGCCTTATAAATACTGGCTGCCCCAAACATTAAGGGGTAATTTTGTACCGATGTAAACTTATTTTTTTTCAAAATATTGTTGAAGGCTTCACCATAAGGAAAAGCTTCTGCCGATTCGGGCAAATATTCATAAGCCTTTTGGTCTTTAGAAAATAACTTACCCAGTAAGGGAATTATATACTTCGAATGAAATTTATAAACCTGTTTGAAAGGAAATTTTTCTGGTTGAGAGGTTTCTAATACCACAAAAATTCCGCCGGGGCGTAACACACGGTATATTTCTGATAAACCTTTATCCAAATTTTCAAAATTGCGAACCCCAAAACCAACGGTCACCGCATCAAAGCTATTGTCTTCAAAAGGTAAATTTTCCGAATCACCCAAAACCATTTCGATCAGGTTATCCAATTTTTTTTCTTTCACTTTCTGCTTACCGACTGTTAACATCCCTTCGGATATATCCAATCCGACAATTTTTTTAGGCTTAATTTCAGCTAACATAATCGCAAAATCACCAGTGCCGGTTGCAATATCCAAAATATTTTCGGGTTTTACCGCAGACACCATTTTAACCACCTTTTTGCGCCATTTGACATCAATCCCAAAGGTCATGATGCGGTTCATGAAATCATAATTATCCGAAATGTTATTAAACATTTGGGTCACCTGTGATTTCCGGCTGCCTGATTGATCTTTATAGGGTTTTACATCTATTTCCATATTTTTTTTAAAATTTTAAGGCTGTTTTAATTCGTTTAAAAGCCTCGGTTAATTCTTCTTTTCCTGTTGCATAAGAAAAACGCAAGCATTCCGGATTGCCAAAAGCTTCACCGGTAACGGTTGCCACACGGGCTTCCTCCAAAAGATATAAAGACAAGTCGGTAGCATTGTTTATTTTAGTCCCGTTTAAGGTTTTGCCAAAAAAACTGGACACATCCGGAAAAAAATAAAAGGCTCCAGTTGGCATATTAACTTTAAAACCGGGGATATCTTTTAATAATTGATAAACCAAATGACGCCGTTCGTCAAAGGCATCAATCATATATTGTATTTTTTCTTTTCCACCGTCAAGTGCCGCTATAATGGCTTTTTGGGCAATAGAATTGGCCCCTGAGGTCACCTGACTTTGTATTTTGGCACAGGCTTTGGCAATAGTCGGATGTGCCGCCATATAGCCTACCCGCCAACCGGTCATCGCAAAGGCTTTAGACACACCATTTATGGTTACCACACGGTCTTTGATAGCATCTATTTCGGCAAAACTGGCAAATGTGCCGCTAAAATTTATATATTCATAAATTTCGTCTGATATAATATAAACCTGTGGATGTTGTTTTAATACTTCCCCCAGCGCTGCCAATTCAGCTTTGGTATAAACCGAGCCACTGGGATTACTCGGGGTATTAAAAATCATGAGCTTGGTCTTAGGTGTAATAGCCGCTGCCAATTGCTCTGGTGTCAGTTTAAAATCGTTTTCAATGCCTGTTTTAAGCGGGACCGGAATGCCACCGACCAATTTAGTTATTTCGTAATAACTCACCCAGTAAGGTGAAGGTAATAAGACCTCATCACCCGGACTAACCAATGCCATAGCTGCATTAAAAATAGATTGTTTAGACCCGTTTGATACCACAATTTGATCGATATCATAATCCAGATTATTATCTCTTTTTAATTTTCTGACTATGGCTTCACGGGTATCTTTAAAACCGACAATAGGCGGATATTTAAAAAATTTTTGATCCATCGCCTTCTTGGCTGCTTCCACAATATAGGGCGGCGTATCAAAATCAGGTTCACCCAAACTTAAACTGATTACATCTAAACCATTGGCTTTCAATTCGGCAGCACGCTCGGCCATAGCAATAGTTTGCGAGGTGGAAAGTGTTTTTATACGCGAAGATAATTGGGGTTCCATAAGCTGTATATTAAGAAAACAAAACTAATAAAACTAAATTGATTTATACATGAAAATCAATCAATTCTTCAACCGGATTTTTAATAATCTTTCCGGGAATCAGCCCATGCTTGTCAATCACTTCTAAAAGTTCTTTTTTAAAAATGTAGGCAATGGAGCCGTTAAAATGTAAAGGTAATTCTTTATATTGCTCGTAGGCACTGAGTTGTTGCGTAATAAACTTGTCAAATCCGCGTATGAGCAAATCCTTAATGTATTTACTTTTGTAGTGTTTTTTCATAAAAGGCGCAAATGATGCTAAATAAGTATTAGGTTGGGGTTTTTGGTATAACTCTTTCATAACAGTTTTAGGATTGATTTTATATTCCGATTTAAACTGCTGATGGAGTTGTTTGGGCATTTTTTTAAAAAAATAATCCCGTAAGAGTTGTTTTCCAAACCAGTTTCCGGAGGCATCGTCCATCAAGAGATAGCCCATATAACCTATACTATTGACAATATTTTTGCCGTCATAAAAGGCAGAATTCGAACCGGTTCCCATAATAGAAACTATTCCCGGTTCGGTTCCGGCCGTAGCACGGGCAGCAGCCAGCATATCCGAATATATGTGAATTTCGGCTTGATCAAACAAGCTTTGCAATACCTTTTTTAATTTATCATATGCTGCTTGATCATCAACACCCGAACCATACAAATAGATTTCGCGGATGTAAGCAGCATGGCTAAACATTTCATTATGGCGGGCAATGTTTTTACTCAATGTTTCTTCGTCAAAAACAGTCGGATTTAATCCACCGGATTCAAATTTACCAATAATCATACGTTCATTATTGACCAATACCCAAGAGGTTTTGGTAGAACCGGCATCTGCTATTAATATCATGTCAAAGTTATTTTGGTGGAAACAAAAATACAATTTTAAGGTGAATAAAAAAACCGTTTCAAAGGTCATTAATCAGCGCTATAAAAGTTACGAATGGTCAAAAACTTGCCAGATATCAGTTTCAGGCAAAGCTGCTTCGATCTCAATAAGCTCTTTTTTAACCGGGTGCCTGAATTTTATGCGGCGGGCATGTAACGAAATACCACCATCCGGATTGCTTCGTGGAAAACCATATTTCAAATCCCCTTTGATAGGACTCCCTATTTTGGCCAATTGGGCACGGATTTGATGGGGACGCCCCGTTTCTAAATTAATTTCGAGAAGATGATAGTTATCTGAAGACGCTATATGCTTATAATGTAATACGGCTTTTTTGGCACCGGATTGGGGGTGGTCGTAAACAGTGGTTTTGTTATTTCGCGGATTTTTTTTTAAATAATGTATCAAAGTGCCGGCAGGCTTTTCGGGTTTGTTTTTAACAATGGCCCAATAGGTTTTATCAATTTTTTTTTGTTTGAGCATCTCGTTTAAGCGTGTCAAAGCTTTTGAAGTTTTGGCAAACATAACCAAACCGCTGGTTGGACGGTCAATCCGGTGTACCACGCCTAAAAAGACATTGCCGGGTTTGTTGTATTTATTTTTCAGGTAAATTTTGGCTATATCCGATAAGGGCATATCACCTGTTTTATCGCCTTGCACAATATCACCGGCCCGCTTGTTGACCATCAGGATATGGTTATCTTCAAAAAGTACTTGTAAGTTATCCGGATTGGTTTTCATAAATCGCTTAAAAGAATAGCAGTCGCGGGGCTAATATTGTTCCTTTTCATTGGGAAAATCCAAAGACTTGACATCTGCAATATATTGTTGAAAAGCTTGAGACATGATGCTGTGCAAATCGGCATACCGTCTTAAAAAACGCGGACTGAAATCTTTGGTCATTCCTAACATATCATGCATCACCAAAACCTGCCCATCTACGCCCGAACCTGCACCAATACCGATGACGGGAATATGGACACTTTCGGCAACTTTTTTGGCCAACGCTGCCGGAATTTTTTCTAAAACCAAAGCAAAAACACCTAAATCTTCTAAAAGTTTTGCATCTTTTAGAAGTTTTTCGGCTTCTTTTTCTTCTTTGGCCCGCACGGTATAAGTGCCAAATTTGTAAATAGATTGTGGAGTTAAACCCAAATGTCCCATCACCGGAATACCGGCACTCAAAATACGGCTGACTGATTCGGCTATTTCTTCGCCACCTTCCAATTTAACAGCATGTCCGCCGGATTCTTTCATAATTTTTATAGCAGACTCCAAAGCTTTTTTTGAGTTACCTTGATAAGTTCCAAAAGGCATATCAACCACAACCAAAGCACGGTCTACAGCCCTGACGACCGATCCGGCATGGTAAATCATTTGATCCAAAGTGATTGGCAAAGTGGTTTCATGTCCGGCCATGACATTTGAGGCAGAGTCGCCTACTAGAATGATATCTATACCGGCCTGATCTAAAATTTTTGCCATAGTATAATCATACGCCGTCAGCATGGCAATTTTTTCACCGGCTTGCTTCATGTCAAACAAGCGTTTGGTCGTTATTTTTTTATACTCTTTATGAACACTCATAATTACTTGGGTTCTAAGCCTTCAGCTATGTTATACAATCTGTTTTTATTAAGTATTTTAATTTTCTTTGCCTTGGAATGAATAATATTTTCTTTTTTAAAACTAGACAAAATACGGATAACCGATTCGGAAGCAGTACCAATAATATTGGCCAATTCTTCACGCGAGAGTAAGATATTAATATTCCCTTCGCGGTCTGTCCCAAAGACGTCTTCTAAATGTAAAAGGGTTTCTGCCAGACGTTCGCGTACGGAATGTTGAGCCAAATGGGAAATAACCATATTAGCCAACTTTAAATCGTTACTGAGCAAACGCAACATCTCAAGTGTAAAGTCTTTATTGGAAAGTAATTTGACATATACTTCCTTCGGAATGGCACAAGCGGTTACATCTTCAATAGCGGTTAAATTCAATGTAATGGCTTCGCCGTTAAATACTGACCGGTAGCCAATTAAATTGCCCGATTTGACAAAACGAATAATTTGTTCCTTACCCGATGAGTTATATTTTGACAATTTGCCTTTACCGGACATAAGGCAATAGACCGCCCGGCTGGGTTTTCCTTCTTCTAAAATAAGATCACCTTTTTTAAAATGCAAAACTTTTTTGTGTTCTGAAATATAGTCTAAATCTTTTTTGGAAAGTGTTTTAAATGAGTTTAATTGATGTATTAAACAAAGATTACAATTTTTCATTGATTTGTTTTTTAGGTCAATATGACAGGCAAAAAATCATGGCGCTGCCAATCTAAATTACCGGTTTCAAATATTAAAAAGCAAAGTTATAAAAAACTAATGAAAAATGACAAAAATCATTAAAATTAGTAT
>Ga0256831_1000490_pt1 | contig 20472 bp, 20 predicted proteins | sample 132544metaG_FD_189087 | JGI IMG/M metagenome (GOLD analysis project Ga0256831, IMG submission 189087) | Hydrothermal vent microbial communities from Lau Basin, Pacific Ocean - 132-544 | ecosystem: Environmental > Aquatic > Marine > Hydrothermal vents | place: Pacific Ocean: Lau Basin | collected... | reverse complement strand
CTCAGCTCCACGTTTCCGCGATAACGTCGTGCTTGTGAATGCTCTCGTTGCTGATAACTCTAACGTGGATTTTGCCCCTGAACTTCTCCCTCGCCTTTACAAAAATCTCCCTGGCAACGTCCTCGACGAACTTCGGGTTGGCAAACATGCCCTGCACGACAGCGTTCTCGTCCACCGTCTTGAGCAGGGTATAGGTTGGATGGCTGAAGGAACTCTCAACGACATCAATCATGTCCTCGAGGGCTATCTCCTCATCGAAGTCTGTCCTAACCTCCAGCTCGCCAATGGCCCTCTGTATGTGGGTCTTCCCATTGTTGTTGGCCATCGCGTGGGGACAGGCGGTGTTACCTATAACCCTGACGCGGAGAACCTTCTCAAAGGTCCCGTCCTCGTTCTTGATGACACCAACCTCGACGTCATAGGGCTCATAGCTGGTCTTTCCGCTCGCAGGGGTTTTTCTGGGTATTATGAGGTGTGTTTTAATCCAGACCTCAGCGCGTCTGTGCGGGTGCTTCCCCTCAAGTCGTTTAATTATAGCCCTCCCAAGTTCCTCGAGCGAAGTGTGCGCCTCCATAACTTCCTCCTCGACGGCCTCGCTCATTGCCTCGGTTATGCTCTCAACGAGACGGCTCATATGGATACCCTTCTTCTCGGCCGGAACGTCTATCGTGACCTCGAAGAGCGGGAGGAACGTGTAAACCCTGCCCTTCCAGTTTATCTTTGCAACGCTCCTCAAGTTCGTTATTCCGACCCGCCTGAGGGGCTCTCTAATCTCCGGAACTTCCTCCTGGGTCTCAATCACTTCTCTCACCCGGGCTTGCCTTGAGAAAAGGTCTTTTAAAGTTAAGCCCGGAGTTCGTTCACCATGTAGTAGACCGTCCTCAGGGGAATCCCGAGGCGCTCGCTGATTTCCTTCATGGGAACGCCTTTTTCCGCCATCTCTTGGACGAGCTTCACGGTTTTTTCGTCGTACTTCCTCGGCCTTCCGCGGGGTCTTTTCTCCGGGACTAGCTCTATCCCGAGCTGGTTTAAAGCGTAGATGACCCTCTTGGAAACCTTCGGGTAAAGGCTCGGCGGACAGCTTATTCTCCTTACGTTGGGCGCGTTCTCAAGGATTTTGACAACCACTTCCTTGGTTGGTCTAAGGCTAACGTAGACCTCAGTAACGTTCTCGTCCAGCGCGGAGAGCTTTCTCAAGAGCTCGTCGTAGGTTTTGGCGCTTACTCTGACCTTCATCCCCTCACCCCTGGAGGAGGTCGAGGAACCTCTTAGCTTTGTCACTCTTCGGCATAAACTTATCGAACTTCTTAACTTCGTTCTCACTGAACAGAACCCTGTGGAGGCCCGAGATTACGAACTTCTTAATCGCCTCCCTCAGTTCCGTCTCATCGATTCCGAGTATCCTGGCAACCTTCCCCTCGTCGTAATCGCTCATGCCGTAGAGCAGGACTCCCCCGAGGAGGTAGTTGGGAACACCGCTCAGGTCCTTTCTTTTACCGGTTAACTGCTCCTCCATCTCGCACTTCCTTATGACGTACATGCTCCCCTGCCCGGTTTTGAAGTTCTCCTCGTGCCTGAAAGGTAAGTCCAGTATGGAGTAGTGGCAGTCAACGCAGAGCTTTATCCCCGGGAAGATTCCTAGGGTTTCCCTTTCGGTTGATGAAGTCAGGAAGTAGTAGCGGAATATGTCGAGGCCGAGCTTTTCCGCCCCGTTCTCCGGGTCGAGGGAAGCGTAAGCCAAAGCCAGGTTGTCAACGGTGTAGTGGTTGTTTATCAGAACCCCCCGGGTCTTCACAAAGGTAAGAACCCTCCAGCGGAACCTCTTTCCGTAGCGTTTTCTGAGCTCCATCTCGATGTCGGCCTCAGCTGGAAGGTCCAGCCTGGCCTTCTTGAGCCTGTTGTTCTCGAAGTACTCGACCTCAATCCTTATGCTCTTCGTCCTTACGGTTCCCTTCTCGCGGAGCTTCCCCTTTATGAACTTGAACGTCTCCCTGACCTCGATGCTCTCCTTGGCAAGAAGCCTGAGAACGTCACCGGAGTAGGCCAAATGGGGAAGAATTTCAAGCCTGCCGAGTTTCACGGGCTTTTCAACGGCCTTGACCTTTCCCAGGTTCTCCCGGGTTATACCATCGACCGTTATTTCCTTTCTGCCGAGCTTGAAGGCGTAGTTGGCCGATAACAACGCCAGGGCCATCTTGTGGGCCGTTATAGCAGAGCGGAGCCTCTCCAAGGCCAGGGCCCTGTTGTGCTTCTTCCTGTAAATCCACTGAAGGTGGGGATCCCTGCTCTTCTTGTCCATGAAGCGAACCGAAGGAGCCGTTTCCCCAACGCGCCTCTCAAGTTCGTCCTGAAGGTCGGAAAGAAGGGAGACATTCCGGGTTAGAGTATAGGCTAACCTCGCCGGTTCAAAGTTTTCGAAGAGCTCGCCCAGGTCTATGCCTATGTCGTCGAGTATTTTATTGACCCGGGCTACGAGCTCCTCCGTCGTTGTCATGGTAGCAAATCACCGTTGTTTATCTTTTCGGGCAGGTACTCCTTGGCGACGAACTCGAGGGACTTGTTGGCGAGAGCCTGCTGTTCAATCCTGACCCCCATTTTGAGGGCCATCTTGAGCTGTCTCTGCCACTCCCTGTTCTGGAACCACGGGTACTCCATCTCCTCGAGGATTCTCTTGTAGTCCCCTGTTGGGCCACCCTTCTTGTTGGGGGGTATGCCCTTCAGCTTCTCGGTAACGTTTTCAAGGCCGTAGCGCTTTATGTCGTCCATGGTCATGCCGACGAACTTCGCTTCCGGCGTTGCGAGCTTGTCGCTGAGGTATGCCAGATTAATCGAGCCCTGCTTTATGGTGGAGTAGATGTACCAACCGTAGGGGTCGCCGTCGGTGAATACTATGATGGGCAGACCCTCCTCATAGTGGAGCCTGTGGATTAAACGCCTAACGCCACGGGAAGCCTGTCCCTGCGTCGCTATGATTAGGGCGTTTTCCTTCTTCGGGAACTTTTCCTCGATGAGACGGTCGGCCATAGCCGCGGTCTCGACAACGAGTGCATAATCCACGTTTATCTCTGGAAACTGAATGTGCTCAACCGTTCCGGGAACGGCCCAGCCACCGCTTCCGAGCTTGCTCGCGTTGAACTCGTCCTCACCGTCCCTAATCACGATGTCACCGTAGATGTAACCGCGCCTGTCCGCTGTGATGTGCATCTCCTCACGGAGAACCCCGAGCATTCTCTCCAAATCCTCTATTATGGGGTCGCTCTCGCGCTGGTCCTCGAAGGTGTTCTCCTTTGTTCCGGGAATCGTGTGCTTGTTGGCGTAGTAGGCTTCACGAAGGCTCGCGTGCTTGCCCTCGGCAACCAAGCGCTTAACGTAGGCCATTATGAGTAGGGTTTGCATGAACTTTCTGGCGTGGGCCACGTTGAGGAAGTAACGCCTCGACAGCTTATCACCCATTCTTATGAGCTTGGCCTTTTCATCGAAGTAGACGTTGTTCAGTCCGCGCGTAGGTATGTCAAAGTAGGGGTTTTTACCGGATTTTATAGCCTCAAGGACGCTCCTTCCGTATTCCTCAAGCTTGCTGAGGACTTTTTTGGGGTCGTATGAGAACTTCTCCTTGGGCTTCTCGCGCCTTATGGCTTTAGGCATTCTCGCTCACCTCCACTGGGGCCTCTTTGGAGGCAAAATGACTCTCAATAAACCTCAGGAAGTACTCCCTAATCCTCTCCTCCGGCTCACCGGTTAGTATGCTCAGGGCCCTCGCTATCTCGGGGACGTACTTCTCGAAGGTCTTCTTCCTCTTGGCCTGGTAAAGGCGCCTGTGCTTCCCGCTGAGATAGGTCTGCAACCTTCTTGCCGCGTCCATTATGGCAAGGCGAATCTCGTTGTATATTTCGTCAACGCTCGCTATGCTCTGCTTCCCCGTCCCGGTGTAGGGGACGTGGACTGAAACCACGTTAATCATGAGAACCAGTGGCGCCCTCTCGAGGTCATCAACCTTGTAGCGCCTCCAGTCTATAGAGCGGGCCGCCTGCGTTGTTACACATGAACCGGCGTCGAAGAGGAGCGGAACGCGGTTGGCGTATCTCAAGAGCTCGAAACCGCTCGGGATTTCGCCACCGTACGCTAAGCCGACCTCCACCTGGAAGGGAATTCCACCGGAATAGACCTTGGGTGGCCTCGTCACGGCAGTTACGAACTCCGGCTTGAGGATTCCCTTAAGGCCCTTCTCGATGTTCTCCTCACCGATAGGCCTTAGGCCGTGGGTCGGAGGAGCTAAGAACTTCATGTACTTGAAGGCCTCGACTATCTCCTCCGCTTCCTGCCAGGTGAGCTTCTCCGGTGGCTTTTCCATAATCTTGGCGACCTGTTTGACGACCTTGGTGTAGCCCCTGAAGGAGCGGAGGACTGCCTTAACCTCGCCCTTCATGAGCCTCTCGTAGAGCTGTTCCTGAACCTTCTTGTCTTCAACAGTCTTAATCAGCCTCAGGGCGGCGATGTACTCAATAAGCTCGTCAACCTTCTTGTCGCTTATCCTTGAGAACTCGCCGATGAGGAAGCGCCTGACAGTTTGGCGCTTTGTTTTCTTGGCCATCCTGTAAACGTCGTCCGTCAGGACACCCTTCGGGTGGGGCTTCATTTCAACGGGTGGTTTGGGTATCTCATCGCTCGAGCGCGGGAAGACGATGAGCCTTCCGTCGGGCTCGATTAGCTCAATGTGGGCATGGGGATTGGCTATGGCAGTAAGCTTGAGGTACCAGTAAACACCCTGCTTTGAGCGGATGTAGCGAACGTTCTTGACCTCAAGTTCTATCCTCGTTCCGTGCCAGCCGTCCGGGTTCGGGTGTTTTTCCTTCTTGACTATTTTACCCTCGTTCTTGTCAACGTCAATCTTAACCCATGCTTCAATTATCTCCTCGCCGGTCGAGGTTATCACGCGCGTAGCCTTTCCGCTCGTTATCTGGGCGAACATGACGGCACCGCTTATACCGATACCCTGCTGACCGCGACTCTGTATGTTCCTGTGGGCCTTGGTTCCGGCGAGCATCTTTCCAAAGACGTGGGTTATGTACTTCTCTGGAATTCCCGGGCCGTTGTCCTCAACAACAACCTTGTAGTGCTCCCTTCCGAGTTCCTCAATCTCGACCCTTATGTAGGGCGGAATGCCGGCTTCTTCACAGGCATCGAGGGAGTTCGTTACCGCCTCGTGGACGAGCGTTGTTAGGGAGCGCACCTTCCCCGTGTAGCCGAGCATTGCCGCGTTTCGTCTGAAGAACTCGCTGACGCTCTGGATTTTGAACTCCTTAAAGAGCTGACTTGCCTCTGCCATCTTCATTCCTCCTCCAGCTCATCGAGATGGCCTTCGAGGGCCTCGTAATAGCTTGAGCTCTCAAGTTCCAAATCCTTCTTTCTACGCTCAAGGTAGCGGTAAACTACCCCGTGAGGCGAGCCCCTGGCCAGCTTTTCAATGGCCGTTCTGGCCACCTCGACCTGAATGGGGTTACCTATTATCGCAACGGTCTTCCCGTAGACGCTCACATCCGCACCGCTCATCTCCTCGATAATCTCCCTCGTCCTGCCCTTCCTTCCGATGATTCTACCCCTAACCCTCGGCAGGGCGTTCTTCTCGTTTCCAACCACTATGTCCGTTAGGTTGACAACCTCAAGGATTTCACCCTCGTTGAAGAGCCTGAATGCCCTCTCCGGCGAGAAACCCCTTCCTATGGCGAGAACAACGTCTCTGGCCTTCCAGACGGCGAGGGGGTCCCTGGTGTCCTTTGTGGAGGTTATAAAAACTTCCCCTGTCTCGCTGTCCACCTCTATCTTCGTCCCGGTTCTTTCCTCGATTTCCCTCTTCGTTTTACCCTTCTTTCCAATGAGAACAGCTATCCTCTCCCTTGGAATCCTTACGAACTCCTCCTGCTCGCCTTCAGCGAAGTAATCAATCTCGCCCGGTTCGGGCTCTTCAACGGGTTTTCCGTCCTTATCAACGCGCTCGTACTTCTTCAGGAGCCTCTCAAACTCGTCCATGCTCTCACCTCTCAACAAGCTCGCGGAACTTCACCTCGTAATCTTCAACGTCAACTCCCCTTCTCGCAAAGTAGTTCGTAACGTTTCTCAGGTCCCTCTTCAGCAGTTCAAGGCTCATCCTGTTTCTCCTCACCGTTGCCTGCGACCAGTCTATCACGACCGGCCCGTCCCAGAGGAGGACGTTGTACTCGCTTAAATCGCCGTGAACCATGTCCCCCCTCTTCCAGAGCCTCTCTATGACGCCGATTAAGTAGCTGTAAAGCTCTTCAAAGTCGCTCTTTTCGAGGTTTTTCTCAACGTCTTTGAGCCTTGGGGCGGGAAGCTCATCTCCGATGAACTCCATAACCAAAACGTTGTTCCGGAAGATTATCGGCTCGGGAACGCGAACCGCGTACTTTATGGCCCTCTGGAGGTTCTTGAATTCCCTCCTCGTCCAGACGAATATGAGCTTCCTCATGTCCTTTGGGAGGTAACCGATGCGCGGGTCTCCTGCTAAATACTCCCAGATGCGCCGGAATTCGGTGGTGTAGGTTCTGTAAATCTTAACCGCTATCTTTTTTCCCTCGGAGTCAACTCCCGCGAAGACGTTGGCCTCTTTTCCCGTGCTTATGACACCGTAGAGCTCCTCGATTTTTCCCCTTCTGTGGAGGTAGGCAAGGGTCTCCTTTGTTGTCCTGTCAAAGACTTCGTTGGCTATCTTGTAGAGCTCGCTGTCCTTCTCTCTCCTGTCCCTGAGGCCGAGTATCTCCTCGATTTCCCGCTCAAGTGCTTCCTCGCGCATCGCCACCACTCAGGAAGTCAGAACAACAGCTCCCCGCCGGTGAGGAAGTCTTGGCTTATCTTGCCCTTCCTGAGGAGCCAGTCCACTTGGGTTCTTGTATAGCGGTAAACGATGTCACCGCGCTCGTCCGTCTGGACGGGCCAGGGCTGGACTATGACGACATCGCCAACGCGCATCCACATCCTTCTCCTGAGCTTGCCCGGAATCCTGCATCTCCTTATCTTGCCGTCCTCACAGCGGACGTCCATCCATCCGGCACCGAGGGCCTGCTCTATAACGCCGAAGAGCTGTCCCTTGCTCCTGTCCGGGAGGGGAACGCGAATTACCTCGTCACCCTCAACTTTTCTGTCCTTCTTCTTTGGAGCCATGAGCATCACCTCCCACCGCTACGTTTGGGCCCTTATAAGCTTACCCCTGCAAAAATTCTGCAGGGAACTAATCCACCGGATTTTTAAAATTTTTGCAAAGAAATTACCCAGATTTGTCCACTACAGGAACATCAAAGTTTAAAAGAGAACCGGAACACTTGAAGTGGGAGCGAGATGAAGGCGGTTGAGGCTGAGGACCTGACGATATTCTACGATGGAAAGCCGGCCTTGAGCGACGTAACGTTTGGCCTAGATGAGGGAAGAACCCTCCTCCTTCTCGGCCCAAACGGTGCCGGGAAGACAACGCTACTCAAAACGATAGCCTGTTTTCACCGCGAATACTCGGGGAAGCTCCTCGTCTTTGGAAAAAAGCCCTGTAATGCTAGGAGTTTAATCGGCTACGTTCCCCAGAGCAGTTCCCTCAACGAGCGCGTTCCTTTAACGGCTCTGGAAGTCGTCGCCATGGGCGGGCTTTACCGGAGGGGATTCGTTCACTTCAAAATCCCTGAGGAAATTCTCAGGAAGGCGGAGGAAGTCCTGGCCTTCGTCGGTTTAAGCCACGTTAAAGACAGACTCTTCCGGGAGTTATCGGGCGGTCAGAAGCAGAGGGTCCTCCTCGCGAGGGCTTTGATGAGCGACCCAAAGCTACTCCTTCTCGATGAGCCCCTCTCGGCTTTGGACCCGAGCGCGAGAGCCGAAGTTACAAATGTTCTCAGCAAGATAAAGTCGGAGAGAAACGTCACGATGATTATAACCACCCACGACATCAACCCGCTCCTCGAGATAGGCGACCTGGTGATGCTGATTAACAAACGCCTCATAGCCTTCGGAAAACCGGAGGAAGTCCTGATAGATGAAGTTATCAAGTCGGTCTACGGCCCGATGGCCAAAGTAATTCCTGTCGGCGGGAAGCTCTACTGCATAACGGGCGACTTCCACATCCACAGAGAAAACAGGGGTGGTGGCCTGTGATTCCGGAGTTCATCCTCAGGGCAATCCTCGCGAGCATAATGGTCAGTGTTCTGCTGGGTCTTCTAAGCCCGCTGATAAACACCAAGGGGCTGGCGTTTTTGACTCATGCTCTCTTTCACGCGCTCCTCTTTGGAGCCGTTCTAGGAATGATTCTGGCCCTGATTTTCAACAGCTACGCCCTCGTTACCCTCGTGGCGCTTATCGTCACGATTACAATCGTTCTAATCATCGCCCAGCTTGAAAAACTCGGCTTTACCCCGGATTCGGCAGTCGGAATCGTGGCGAGCTTCGTGGCTGGCCTAACGGTTCTCGGCTTCGGAATCCTCTACAAGGTTATGGCGAGCAGGCCCTACTTCCCCCTGACGGAGAACATCGTTTCCTACCTTACGGGTGACATATTCCTCATAACGATGAACAACCTCGCAGTTCTAATCCTCGGCGGTGCCCTAATTTTCTTCGTCCTCCTCTTCCTCTACCGCGACTTCCTTTACCTTAGCTTCGACCCAGAGGGAATGGAGAGCTACGGTGGAAACGCGAGGGCCTACCTCATGATTCTCTACGTCCTTGTAGGAGCGATAGGCGCGCTTATAGTCCAGACAGTCGGTTTGATAACCCTTCAGGTTGTAGCCGTTCTTCCGGGGGCAATAGCCCTCATGGTGAGTTCCGATTTGAGGAAAGTGCTGGCGGTTAGCTTAGCTCTAACGCTAGTGATTCAGCTATCCTCGATAGTACTAGCTTATTACACGGCAATCCCCCCGAGCGGTATAGCAACGATAATGCTCGGCGTAATCTATGGCGCGCTCCTCTTCAGGAGGTGAAACCTTGGGAAGAAGAATAGCTGGAATAGACGAGGCCGGCAGGGGGCCTGTTATAGGTCCGATGGTGATAGCGACGGTTGTCGTTGATGAAAGAAAAATCCCGAAGCTTGAAGAACTCGGCGTCAAGGACTCAAAAAAGCTGACCCCAAAAAGGAGGGAGAGGCTCTTCGACGATATTTTAAGCCTTGCAGATGACTACGCCGTTTTAATACTTTCGCCGGAGGAGATAAGCTCCAGAGAGGGAACTCTTAACGAGTTCGAGGTTGAGAACTTCGCCAAGGCTTTGAACTCCCTGAAGGTTAAACCGGACGTTGTCTACGCCGATGCCGCGGACGTTGACGAGGAGCGCTTTGCCCGTGAGCTGAAGGCGAGGCTGAACTTTGAGGCCGAAATCGTGGCGAAGCACCGCGCCGATGCGCTTTTTCCCGTTGTCTCGGCCTCCTCCATAGTGGCTAAGGTTACAAGGGACAGGGAAATCGAGAAGCTGAAGGAGGAATACGGCGAAATCGGGAGTGGTTACCCGAGCGACCCGAGGACGAGGACATTTCTGGAGGAGTATTACAGGCAACACGGCGATTTCCCGCCGATTGTGAGGAGAAACTGGAAGACGCTGAGGAAGATTGAGGAGAAGCTCGCAAAGGAGAGGAAACGGAAGGGACAGGTTAGCCTGGATGAGTTTTTGAAAGGATGACCAAGATTAGCAACTTCATCCGGTAGGGGCAGGCCTTTCGAAGTCCTCCAAATCCTTGCCAGGCCTTTTCTTTCCGTCATTCACCATAAATCCCACCCAATATGTAATGTAATAAACAAAAAAACCAAAGACCACTAACGGCCAATCCTCGCCTTCACCGTCTCCTTCAGCCCGATAATCCACGACCAGTAAAGCCTTAAGGATTCCCTGAAGGCCTCCCACTTGAGGAGCTCGTTGAGTGCCACGCCCATAACCACAGCCGCCGGCGGGACCAAAACCGTCGCGTAGAAGCTGAACTGCGTTTTTCCTCCGAGAACGTACTGGAGGGCAAAAAAACCGATTGTGCTCCAGAAGACCATGAACGGCGCAAGTATTCCGGGCTTTCTCCTGTGGAGCCAGGGCATTGCGAGGATTAATACAACCATTCCAAGGAGCAGAACGGGGTCTGTGCTCGCGAAGACGTTGGGGTTGAAGTGAAACGGAAAGGCCCTGTAGTTGACGAACCACTGCCAGAACGGCGAGGTGTTTGGATTTGGCCCCTTGTAGCTCAGATGCCACTTGAAACTCCCCAGGAACTGCTCCAGCCACGGAATGAAGCCTATAGCTTTAATAATCGTAATCTCCGGGATGAGGAATGCAATCCCCGGGATTATAACCACTATGGAGAAGAACCTGATGAACGAATTTTCTCTCTTGAGGGCCCTATAGAGTAGAACCGGCCACCCGAAGGCACCGCTCAGCTTAGCCGCTCCAGCAAGGCCTATTGCCACAGCCGAACCAAGTTCCTTCTCGTAGGCCAGAGCGAGGACGAACAGCGCAACAAAAAACGCCACGTGAATGTCGAGCATCGCCGCTATCGACGTTGCCTGAAGCGTCGGGTCAGCGACCACGAAGGCCAGCGCTATGAGCGATGCCAGGTAGCTCCTGCTTATCCTGTACGTCGCGAGAACGACGAAGAGCTCAATTAAAGCGAACTCAATTATACCTGGAAGGCGCCAGTAAATAGGCTTGTCCCCCAAAAGAACCATGCTCGTCATTATGATGTCCTTCCCGAGGAAAGGATGCTCCGTGTTGAGGTAGTCCTGAATGTCCTCCTTGTCAGGATACCAAAAGCCAGGGACGACGTAATAGGCATCTCTGGGTATCTGGAGGGCAAGCTCGTTGAGAAAACTCCTGTATTTCTCCTTGGGGATTTCGTAGTAGACCCCGGGGAAGTTGTAGTACTCTATTCTAAGCTTTACACCGTTGAAGGCCGCTATGGCATCCGCGGTGCTGAGGTACTTGAGTTTGTCGCTCTCGTTGGTGAAGATTACGTTAACGCCGTAGCTCCCGTTGTGTTCATAAGTTACGTTAACACCAAGGAGGTGGAGGACGTTTCTGCTCGCCGGAACGTACCAGACCTCATCGCCGATGTAGTCGTTCAGGCTCTCCTGAGAAGCGAAGTGATAGGCGAACCATACAGTTCCAATCATTGTAAGGGCGACGATTAAAGCAAAAGCGACCTTTTTCCAGTCCATTTTCAACACCGGTCAAACTAAGCGGGCAACGTTTTTAAGCCTCTCTCCTTAGGCGAGAACATGCTGGAGGGAATCACCGAGGAGAAAATCAGGGAGGCAATGGAGCTCATCAGGCGCGGTTTCGATAAGAAGAAACTCCGGGCGAGACTCGGGAAGAACTGGGAGACCATAGTTGAGATAGCGAGGGCGAGAATTAAGGCCAGAGATAAGTTCTCGCGCGACGACCTGTGGATGGACCTTGAGGGCCTGCGCTACGCAACACACGAGGTTGTGGCCGAATACCGTGCCGAACGCCTCCGGGAGTTCGGGGTGAAGAGCATCGCCGACGTTTCCTGCGGAATAGGAATACAGCTCATCTTCTACGCGATGAGGGTTGAGAGGGCCTACGGCATCGACATAGACCCGATTAAGATAGAGTTCGCGAGGAGGAACGCCGAGAGATACGGGGTTTCAAACATCGAGTTCATCAACGCCGATTCCCTCAGCGAGGAAACCGTGAAGAGAATCGACGCGGAGGTAATATTCTCCGACCCAGCGAGACCACCGGAGATGCCGGAGAGAAGGCTTGAAGACCTTCTCCCGAGCCCGCTTGAGGTTTACAGGGCCTACAGCTCGAAGACCGACGCCTTTATCTTCGACCTTCCGCCACAGATGAGGCGCGAGAGGGTTCCCTGGAAAGGGGAGTTCGAGTACATTGACCTGCACGGGCACTTAAACAGGCTGACCTTCTACACCGAGCCCCTCGCGAGGGCCGAGAGAAGCGCTGTAATCCTCCCGGCGGGGGTCAGGCTGGAGAGCAACCCGAACCTTGAGGACATCGTTGAATGGACTGAAGAGCCCGGTGAATACCTCTACGAGATACCGCAGGCAATAGACTACGCGGATTTGCTCAACGAACTCTTTCACGAACTTCCCGTTAAAGCCGAGATGCTCCTGAGGGAGAAGAGGCGTGTTTTAGCTACCGGTGACGAGCCGGTTAAAAGCCCCTACCTTAAGAGAACATACTCGGTAGTTGCCGTCCTGCCCTTCCACCCTGTTAGGATAAACGACTTCCTCAGAAGAGAGGGCTACGGAAGGGCGACCCTTAAGGTAAGCGTCCCGCAGGAGGAGTACTGGAAAATCAGAAGGCGCATAGAGGCGAATCTGAAAGGAAATAAAAGGGCCTTCGTCTTCAGGGTCGGTGAGAAAGCGGTTATAGCGGAGGGACTATAGCTCCTCTATCTTCGCGTTTCTAATCTTCTTGGAACCAATTCTAAGCTGTTTGAAGTAGTTTACGTGCTCTTCGGGCAGAAATGAGTCGAGGTTCGTTGATTTAAGGCGCTTTTTCTTCCTTCTTGGCTTCTCGCTGGATTTTGCCTTAGGTTTTGTGTCCCCGAGGAACTCGTCGAGCTTTCTGTCCATCGGTTCACCCGGTTAAAGATTGAAAACCGAATATAAAGGCTTTTCTGATGGTTCAACTTTCTTAGGAAAGCTTTTAACTTCCGGGGTTTATCGGGGAAAAGAGTAAGTTGGGTGAGGTGCCCATGTGTGGAATCATAGGTTACATAGGCGAGAGAAGGGCATGTGAAGTCATCGTTAAGGGCCTGAAAAGGCTCGAGTATCGAGGTTACGATTCCGTTGGCGTTGTAACCGAGGAAAACGGAAAGCTCTACATAAAGAAGGGCGCCGGAAGGGTTGATGAGGTCGTTGAAAAGCTTAACATCCTCGACATGCCCGGTAAACGGGGTGTTGGCCACACCCGCTGGGCGACCCACGGCGTTCCAAACGATATTAACGCTCACCCTCAGAAGGACTGCACGGGAAGGATAGCGCTCGTCCACAACGGCATCATCGAGAACTTTGCTGAGCTGAAGAAGGAGTTGCTCCAAAAGGGTCACACCTTCGAGAGCGACACCGATACCGAAGTTATAGCCCACCTCATCGAGGAAGAGCTCAAATCGAGCGAGAACTTTGAGGAAGCCCTTAGAAAGGCCCTTCTCAGGCTTAAGGGTTCCTTCGCCCTCGGTATAATCTACACGAAGGAACCGGATAAGCTCTACTTTGTCAGGAACGAGAGCCCCCTCGTTCTCGGAATCGGAGATGGCGAGACCTTTGGGGCAAGTGATGTCCCAGCTTTCCTTGAGTACACGAACAGGGTTGTTTTCCTCGACGACATGGAGTATGCGGTAGTTACGAAGGACTCCTGGGTCGTGAAGAGACTCGAAACAGGTGAGAAAGTCGAGAAGGAGGTAAAAACTATAAACTGGACGCTTGAGATGGCCGAGAAGTCCGGCTTCCCACACTTCATGCTCAAGGAGATATTCGAACAGCCGAGGGTCCTGAGGGACGCTATCCACGGCAACGCCAAGGTTATAGGGGAAGTTGCAAGAGAGATAGCTAAGTATGAGAAAATCTTCATAGTAGCCATGGGAACCTCCTATCACGCCGGCCTCGTGGGTAAATACCTCCTCCAGAGGCTCGCAAAGAAGGTTCCAGTAGTTGAGGATGCAAGTGAGTTCCGCTACGAGTTCGAAGAGCTTGTTGATGAGAACTCCCTCGTAATAGCGATAACTCAGAGCGGGGAAACAGCGGACACGTTAGCGGCGATGAAGCTTGCCAAGAGGAAGGGAGCAAAGGTTCTGGCCATAGTCAACGTTGTAGGGAGCATGGCGACGAGGATAGCGGATTTGACCCTCTACACCCACGCAGGGCCGGAAATCGGAGTTGCCGCGACCAAAACGTACACGACCCAGCTTGCCGTTTTGACAATGCTTGCCATCGAACTCGCGAGGGTCCTCGGAACAGCCGATGAGAAATACCTGGAGAAGCTTGAGGAGTCCCTCAGGAAGGTTCCCGACCTTGTTGAAGACGTTCTGAACCTCAACGAACCGCTCAGGGAACTCGCCGAGAACCTCATGGAGAAGAGGGACTTCTTCTACATAGGCAGGGGTATAGGCGTTCCAACTGCGTTGGAAGGCGCTTTGAAGCTCAAGGAGATAAGTTACATCCACGCCGAAGGTTTGAGCGCCGGTGAACTCAAGCACGGCCCCCTGGCGTTGATTGAAGAAGGTGTCCCTGTTGTGGCAATAGCACCGAGCGGGAAGACTTTCGACAAGATGTTGGGCAACATTGAGGAGGCGAAAGCGAGAGGGGCATACGTTATAAGCCTTGGTTCCTCGGAAAGGCTAAGGGAAGTCTCAGATGTGTTCCTCAAGATGCCCGAACTTGATGAGATGCTCACACCTATACTCTATATAGTTCCCCTCCAGCTTCTTGCGTATCATCTCGCCGTGTTGAGGGGCAACGACCCCGACAAGCCGAGAAACCTGGCAAAGTCAGTCACCGTTGAATGAGGTGAGGGTAATGAAGACCGATGTTAAGGAAAAGAGGAAGAAGAAAGATAAGAAGGGAACAAACCTCTCAAAAATTTACCTCCTCTTCAGGGAGTATGGACTGCCGGCAATAGTTCTCCTTTTTGCATACATAGGTTACAAGATAAGGGCTGTCACATCAAGCTACAAGACGTTCCTTGACCCCGATACCTTCTTCCACTTTGAGATGTACAAGCTGGCAATCCACGAGTGGATCCCAAAGTATTACGCCTATGCCGAGCCTCCGATAGGTATAAAAGCCAGCGGATACTTAGCGCTCTACACGATGCAGGCCCTCTTCTACAAGATAACCCACTCTCTCTTTGGCTGGAGCGAGCTTCAAGCCTTCAAGGTCTGGCCACCTTTTGTCGGTGCCATGATAGTCATAGCAATCTTCCTCGTCGGCAGGAAGCTACACTCCAACTGGGCCGGCTTCTGGGGAGCCAGCTTAATGATGGGCTTCTACGGGGCCATAACGAAAACCTATTCCGGAAACAACCGTGGTGAAGGGCCCTTCATGATGTTCTTCCTGTTTGCTTTCTACTTCCTGCTAGTTTACCTCGATGAACGGGAGTGGAACTGGAAGAAGGTAGCCGGCGCGGTGGCTTTCCTTATACTCAGCCCGATTTACATGGGTGTATGGACGGGCAGTCCCCTGGGAGTCATGATTTTCCTCGCGACCGGCGCTGTAGTTCCGGTTGTGTTCTTCGCAATTGATAGAATGGAAGAGCTCAGGCGCTTTGTCTTCGAGTACTATCCAATCCTTGGATTGTCAATACTCCTCGGACTCTTTGGCGTCTACATTAGATTCGTTGGAATTGGAAGCTTCCTTGTGTTTTCTCTGGAAGTCTTGATTGCAATGATTGTTCTCGTTCTGATAATGCTCTACGGCGAGAGACTCGGCCTCAACTACTCAGATATGGCACATAGGCTCGGAACCGTCATCGGGGTTTCAATAGCAGGATTCCTCGCAATATACGCCTACTTTGGAAAGGACCTCTTCAACTTTCTCAAAGCAGCGACCCGCTCAACGCCACTCTATCAAACAGTTGCTGAGCTCCAGGGTCTCAGCTGGAGCCAACTAATAAAGACGTTTAGCCTTAAGCCCGTCTATCAAAATGGTGTAGTCGCCAAGGGAGACAGCATGCTTTTCATATTGTCAATTGCAGGCTTTGTTGTTCTTATTTGGAGGTTCTACAGGCACGTTAAGGATAGGAGCTACGAGCTTTACAAGGACTTCATGCCGATGTTTTACTACCTGGGTGTTATATATCTCTTCAAGCAGGCAATCAGGTTTTCATTCCAGGCCTCCGGTGCAGTTATACTCCTGTCGGGAATAGCACTGGGAGAAGCCTTCATCTTCGTTGAAAAGATGAAAGACACAGCAACGACAAAGGCACTATACGCGCTCTTCTTAGTGTTAATTCTCTTCCCGATGCCATACATAAGCGCAAGCTACTCCTACACGAACCAGAAGAACATGATTAGGAGCTATGAGCTCATCAATCCGAAAATGCCGGGAAGCGTTCCAGAGGCGTGGACGGATGCACTGTTCTGGATTAAAAACCACAGCAGTCCCTATGCAACGGTTCTCAGCTGGTGGGACTATGGCTACTGGGAGGAATCAAGTCTGCTGAGCCACAGAAGGGCCGTAACCGATGGTGGTCACGGTTACGACAGGCGTTACATTGTGGCGAGGTTCTTCTCAGGCTTTGACACCAAGGCGGAGGTAGACCTCGAGGCCTGGGAGAACAAGTATGTAATCACATTCCTTGACCCATTTGACGGTCAGAGCGACTTCGGTAAGTTTGGAGCGATAGCGTATCTCGGTGGGGCAATAAACCACTACGATTACACCCACGTCCCAATGTTCAGCTACATCCCATACCAGTATATAGTCTTTGACAACAAAACAAAGAGCATCTATGTAAAGGTAGGAGAGAACCAATACCTTCGCCCAAAAATGACGGTGGACTTAGTCAACGGGAGATTTTACAAGACAAACGGAACTGCTTCTCCATATGTGCTTTACATCGTCCCCTACAGGACTTCCAATAACCAGGTTTATCCGGTGGGAATACTTGCATATGACAAGATAGCCTTCAGTGACTACGTCAGATTGGCACTCCACCTTCCTTACTCAATTAATGAGTGGGACGCCCAGAAGCTCTTCGCCAACTTCAAGCTGGTTTACACTGCCTACAATGGCTACCTAAAGAAGCAGGGAATTTATGACCCGAGCGTCAGAGTTTACGAGTTTAAACCCTTCGCGATATACAGAATGGACTTCCTCCAGAATGGAACGTGGAAACCCTTCTACAGCACGATGGCAGGAGGAAAGCTCCCGCTTGGAAACCAGACACTCAGGCTGTGGATTTCTGCCTTTGGAAGGGACGTTAAGAACGGCACTATTATTTTTGAGGCCTACAACGGAACCAAGCTTATCGAGAAAGAGGTAGTAGCGAAAAACGTTTACATCAACCACCTCAACGAGACTCCAGTAGAGGTTCACCTCTATGTTCCAAACGCCACTAAGTACCGCTTCCTTCTCATCCAGGACGGTCCGGTCGGGGTCACCAACGGTCCGGTTTACGTTAACGGAAAGCTGGCGAACCCAAGCTGGGTCATTGCTCCCGGCCAGAGCGGAACCATAAAGCTCACAGAGGCTTTCGATAAGGATTACAGCAACGTTGAGTTCACCCTCAGGGGAGTCGTTTATTACTACGTTGCTCCAAACGGTACAGATATATACAAACCAGACTTCTATCTCGAACCCCGTATGGACATCGTCGGCTACATCCCTGTAAAAACGATATCAAGCGTTAAGAAAGGAGATAACGTAATTACAGGAAAGGCCAGCGTTCCCGCAGACTTCATTGACAATTACATCAATGAGCTCAAGAAGAAGTACGGTGACAAAGTCGTGATAGTCAAAAAGAGAATCGAACCAATATTTATTGCCAAGAAAACCTACGTCCTGTGGGAGGGAAGCTGAGCCCTCCCGTCTTTATGTTTCTCCTTTTAAGTCGTCAATTTCCTCTTTTCTGCAATGATGAAAGAGAACTGCCCTTCAGCCACCCCCGGCTGGCGGGAATATGTGAACTTCATCCTCTTCCTTGAGCTCGGTGTCAAGACCTTTTAGATGAAGAATATTATGGCCGTTCACTAGAATCATTCCATCTATTGGTTTGTTCGGACCAATACGTGGGCTTTCAAGGAGCTCCCTCTTAATCTGAGGTGAGTAATGCTTCGCCAAGTAGTCTATGAGTTCTCTAACTGTTTTCACACCGTGAACTTCAATCTCCTTTTTTCCAATGAGTTCCCGGAATGTAGCGTAGAATTTTACCTTCATTATAAACACCAGAAATTTATAAGAGAGAAAAACATTAAAGTCTTTTGGAGAATATGCTGGAGCGTGTATATAATTGCTCATAGTTGATCCTCCCGGATACTATCCAATCATAGATAAACTGTTTGCAGATAAACTAAGAGAGGCCTTGGAGCCCTTTGGAATAAAAGTACTAGAGATGGGGGTTAGGGTTATCCCTCAAGGTTCAACAATTTTCTTGGACTTCACTATGATTGTAGAAGAAGATGAAGGAATACCCGTAGGATCTATTAAAACGGTTGTCGAAGGCATTGCTGAAAAATTGTGTACTGAAGCAACATCAACATTTGGAAAGCTTTACAATGTAAAATTTGCAATTAATAATGTTTCTATCACAGAAAAAGAAAAGAAAAAGAAAACAACACCCCAGTATTCCTTGGTTGTTGATGCTCCAGAAGAATTAAAACCCATAGCAGAACGAATAGGAAAGGGCCTTATCATCAGACTCAAGGAGCTAGAAATTCCAGTCTCAGCACTAATTGTTTCAATTAGCAAAAAGAATAAACGAGTTGATGTTGTCTTGAAGATAGTAAAAGAGTTAACTCAGTACGAAAAAGATAGCTTAAAAGAGATGATTATCGAAAAAACTCGAGCATATATGAAAGTTCTTCTCAAGAATTATCCTCCACACGTTAACGTCAAGATACTCGATCCTCGAGACAGGGCCTTGGCGATAGTTATGAGAAGAATGAAAGACATGAGACAAGAAGCAGAGGAACTAGCCGAGAGGGAAGACATTCAAATGATTATGGAGGCACTGGGAAAGACTCCCTTGCCCTGATATAGTCGAGGAGTGGTTGAATCCTTTTCCACACTTCTTCTACACCCCCATCTCCATCAATTTTTACATACAACCCCTTGTTGCGGTAGAACTTTATTATCGGCTCCATGTTCTTCGTGTAAATCCTGTACCTCCTCTCGACAACTTCCGGTCGGTCATCTTCCCTCTGAATCAACTTCGAGCCACAGACGTCGCAGATTCCGGACTCTTTAGGCGGGTTGTACTTGACGTGATACACAGCTCCACAGTTCGGACAGATTCTCCTACCACTTATCCGCTCAATGCTCGTCTCAAGGTCTATAAAAATCTCCATAGCGAGGTCGAGCCTTATCCCGTGGTCGTAGAGATAGCTCTCCAAAGCCAGAACCTGCTCCGGAGTCCTCGGGTAGCCGTCAAGGATGAAGTTCTCCCTCTGGCGCCTCAGTTTTGATATTATCAATGTATTGACTATCGTGTCTGGAATCAGCTCACCTCTGCTCAGGTAAGCCTCCATCTCCTTTCCAATCGGCGTTTTTCTCTCTATCTCCCTCCTTATCAGGTCTCCAGAGGAGATATACGTCAGACCGTAGCGCTCGACAATCCTGTGGGAGTGCGTTGACTTCCCGCTTCCCGGGGGCCCAAAAATAAGAATGTTCACCGCGCACCACCAATAAGCATTTATGCACAGAAGTTGAATAAACTTTTGGTGGTGGCAATGAAGCTGAGCACAGGTTACGTCCGGGCGAGCGGTTACGCCCACAAGGTCAGGCGCGTTCTCTTTGCTCTGGCAAGGAAGATGGTCGAGCCGAAGGAGATTATACGGGCCTCAGGAGAGCTCAACCAGAGGATTTTCGAGGAGTTCCAGAGACTCGGGGTCTCCAAGGAAGACGTCGTGAGGATTACCGTGGAGTTCGAGGTTAAAGACGGCACAATAGTTTGGGACTACGATACCCTGAAGATTGAGGTCTACAAGAAGAGCGAGGAGGAAAAACTCGCAAAGGCCATGGAGGAAGTTGAAGAGCGTGAGAGGGAACTTGAGGAGAAGATTAAAGCCCTCGAAGAGGTCGCCCTGAACATTAAAAAGCTCAGCGACGAGCTAATTGAGAAAATAGAGGAGCTCAAGCAGGAGCACACCTCGCTGAAGCTCAGGGAGGAGAGCTGAGGGAGTCAAGGAAGATATTGACGTACGCAACGACGTGCGAGGCCAAATAGCTCCTTTTTCCAACGCTTACCTTTTCCGCGATTCCCTCCAGAAAAGCCTCGTCCTCTCTACTGAGCCCCTCATGGTCACCGAGGACGAAGGCAACGTTGCCTTTGAAGGAAACCCTCTCTATCGGTTTTCCCTCCTCGTGGAGGTAGTAGAGGGCCGAGTTTTTGAGCGTTAGCCGGACAACGTCCTCAAAAGTCCGATTGCTCACATACAAGCCCGGATAAACTTCAAGCTCTTTACCCGGTTCCCGCAGGTTCTCGCCAACTTTGAGGGCCCTCATTATGAGCTTTGCCGTGCTCCTCTCATCTGGGTTCAGGCGGACCTTGAGCTCGGGACCCTCGAAGCGTATCGCCTTTGGCGGATTCGGCGGGCCGTAGAGGAGAAGCCAGACGCGCACGTTCTTTCTGAAGCCGTGGGAGAGAAGAAAAGCCGAGTTGAGGAACCTGCAGAGGACGTCTATCCTCCCGCTCGTGCCGGGCAAATCGCTAAGCTTGAAGTCTGGAGCGGTTCTGGCCTTGTTTGCCTTTATTATGAAGGTTCTCACCTCAGCCCCTCCCGTGCCTCTCGTACCATCCCCACTCCTTTTTCGG
>Ga0256831_1000489_pt1 | contig 20544 bp, 15 predicted proteins | sample 132544metaG_FD_189087 | JGI IMG/M metagenome (GOLD analysis project Ga0256831, IMG submission 189087) | Hydrothermal vent microbial communities from Lau Basin, Pacific Ocean - 132-544 | ecosystem: Environmental > Aquatic > Marine > Hydrothermal vents | place: Pacific Ocean: Lau Basin | collected... | reverse complement strand
GCTTCCCATCCTGCACCCAGACGTTGCGGACGATGCGGTCCCAGGCGATTTCACCAACAGCAACCCCTGAAAAGTAGGAGTCCCTGAGCAAATAGTCCAACCTGTCTGAACCGGCGCCACCGGAGACGAATAGCCGCGCCTCGGACCTCAGAACCTCGGAGGGCGAGAAAACGCTGTCCTCAAGGATCTCTGGGAGGATATCCCGCAGCCGCTCGTCGTGATCAAAATGTACCCCGTTCCTTCGAAGCGCATACTCAGAAAGGTGCGAGAGGGGGCCGTGAGCTGCATCGTGGACCAGAGCATACACATGAGCAAGCACATCGTCCGTGGCAAACCTCGTTATGTGGTACACGCCTAGGGAGTGTGCAAAGCGCGTGTGGACGGCGGACGGGTATACAATGTGGGCGAGGGCCAGTTGCTTCACCCGGCGTAGGCGCTGAAGGTGGGGGCTATCGAGAATCGGCAAGAGGTCGGGAGAAACACGGATCTCCCCGAGAATGGGATCGCGGATGAAGATGGTTCCATCAACCATACATAAAAGGGGGGCCACGGAAAATATATACGTGATTCGGATTGGCACCTGTGGCTGGGGGTTCCTGCGGCCGAAGCGGCTCGGAGTTACGGGGACGAGCACGCTGAATGCATATTCGAAGCTCTTCGATGTGGTTGAGGTAAACTACACGTTCTACAGGATACCGCGCGAAGACACGGTGAAAAGATGGCGGAAAGAAGTTCCAGAAGATTTCGTGTTCACGGTAAAGGCATACAAAGGCATCACGCACGAAAAACGGTTCGAAAACTGCGACGAGGATGTTGAAGCGGTTCTAAAAATTGCCAAGATCCTGAAAGCACCTATAATACTCTTCCAAACGCCGAAATCATTCAAGCAAACGCCTGAAAATGAAAGCAAGGTCCTTAACTTCCTGGAAACCCTGCCGGACAAGATTCAGTACGCGCTTGAGCTAAGGGGCTGGAACTGGGATGAGCGATTTTCAAAATGGATTTGGGTGGTGGATCCCTTCGCCCAGGAGCCGCCGGAGCAAGATGTGTATTACTTCAGGCTCCACGGATCACCCCCTGGGGAGCGCATGTACCACTACAGGTACACGGATGAGGATCTGAAACGCCTGGCGGAAGTGGTGCGCAAGTTAGAGGGGGATCGTTGGGTGTTTTTCAACAACGTGTGGATGTACGAAGACGCCCTTCGGTTCAAGCAGATGTTGAAGACGCAAGAGACGCAGAGGGATCCGCATGAAGGAAATACCTGAAAACATCGACGCCCGACTGGAGAGGGCAGGGAAAAGGGGACACCGTTACGTCAAACGGTCATTCAAGCAGAGGAAGGAGAGGATACGGAAAGAATGGCTAAGGCTTGCGGGGGAAATCATAGAAAGATTCGACAGCTACCTTCGCGAGAGAATGGGGTGCTAACATGGGCGTGTTCAAGGGAAAGCTACAAGAGGTAGAGGTCTTCGAGCGGAAGCTGGCAAAAAAACTGGTGCACGTTGCCGAGAGGAACTACGAAGAAAAGGTCCGAAGGGAGATTGCGATACTTGTTCTAAGAAGAATGGCTGAGCTCGCAAGGGCTTGCGAGGAAAAAATAGGGGAAGATCAGCTGCTGGGGAAGATTGGAAGGCCAAGATAAGGGGCCTCATGGAGGACCACGTCATCATCGCTCAGAAGGGGTAAATTCATCATCGGCCCCATAATTTTTGATCATTCAAAAATAAAAATGGTGAGTCCCAAATTATATGGGGGTGATCCCATGGACGGGGGGTGGCGCGAGATCGAAAAGGGGGCTATACTCACGGCAGGGGAGGCGGCGGAGCGGGCTCCCCGGATATTCGGCATTCCCACAGGGGTAGAGGGGCTAGACGACCTATTCTACATAACACGAATCGAGGACGGCCGCCCCGTCAAGGTACCCCTCGGAGGAATCCCCTCCCGCGCCGTGATTAACATAACCGGCGTTCCAGACACGGGCAAATCTCTAATAGCAGAGCAGTTCACGGTCAAACAGGCAGCTCTGGGCTACCCCGTCGCGTTTATCACCGTTGAAAGCCCAGCATCCTTCGTAACTCAAGGTCTCATGCAGCGCGCGGCGGCGATGGGCATCAACTGGGAAGACATAGAGGACAACATCGTGCTCATAGACGCGGCGTCCAACACCCGCCTCAGGGAAGACGTGGATGTGCTCCTGGATACGCTGGCATACGTCATACGCAACTACGACACAAAATCTGTGGTCATAGACTCCATCACGGGGCTCTTCGAATCCAGGGAGATGCTCGCAAGGAACATCGTCCGGCGGATCTTCAACTTCCTGAAGAAGTGGGGGCAGACAGGCATATTCATCTCGCAGAAGCGCAGCAACCAGGAGGAGGAAAGCGCAGAGGCTGCCGGCGGATACGCGGTGGCCCACATCGTGGACGGAACCATCGTCCTCCATAAGCGCCTGATCACGAGGCCCTGGGAAGAGGAAGCCTTTGGCGTGCCCATAGGGGATGTGCTGAGGACGATACGGATCGACGGGATGAGGCTCTGTGGCCACGACACAAGGACGCACGTCATGGAGATCACGGAAACGGGCTTGGTCAAGGTGGGACCCCCACTCTCCGAAGTCATAAGGCGCAGAAGGGGGTGATACCATGGTAGTGGTGGTGGATAAGCCCGTGGTCCAGGAGAGTGTAGATGACCTTGCCTTCAAGGTTTTCATCAAGTCCTTGGAGATCCTTGGCGGCCCAAGAAAGCTCGTGGAGTACAGGAACCTCACGTGGGTCCCTTCGCTAATGGCAGCAGCATACGCGGTGGTGCTCCACGACAAGGGTAAAACAGCGGAGGAAATAGCGGAGTTCCTGGGAATGACCAAGCAAACGGTCAAGCGAATGCTGTCCGCGGATCCCGACGAGGTAATGGCGAAGCTAAGGGGAGAAGATGTCGAAACGGACGAGCACACGGCAGGAGGCATAGCAAAGGAGGCGTGGCGCAGAATAAAGGCTGGAGAGGACATAAACATAGCATTCAGCGCCGCTCAGAAGGCAGTAGAAGCCATTGGCCCCGCCTGGGCGGTTCTAGTGCTCACGAAGATAAAGGGCGTCGACTTCCCAGTGACGGGCCCAGAACAGCTGCGAGAAAGGCTACAGGGCATAGAAATAAACGGCAAACCAGCAGAAGAGCTCGTAGAGCGCATAGAATACCCCGTGAGAACACCTGCAGAGCTCCTGCACAAGCTGAAGCGCGCATCCGAACAGGCCTGATGATAACAACCCATACAACTTCTTTTTCAAAAACAAAATTAGAGGGGGGAGATTTTACACGTTCTGCGGCAGGTTCAGCTCCAGATCCTCGGGAGATGCAACGGGGATGTCCACGTTGGATTCTATGGGTGCATTGACCTCAATGGGCTGATACTGCCCCAGAGCGTTGATCTCCTCTGGTGTAACGGATACACCACTGTGCACCGGCGCGCGGGGAGCCGAGATGTAGAGGTACGCACCCACCGCAAGCACTACCGCCGCAAGTACCAGGAGACCGATTATCGCAGCCCTCATGCGTTCACCTCCTCCGCCACGTTATTCTCCTCAGTCGCGTTCACCTCTGCGGTGGCCGAAGCATTCACCTCGGCACCCCCTGCAGCTGCCGGCGTAGCGTTGGCCTCGATCTGGACACGTGCCTGTGTGTGAACCCTCGCCTCAACACGGTATCTGAGCATCTGGCGGTAGAGCTCAACGATTTCCCTGTATATCTCCCTGATCTGGGTGCGCAGCTCGGCAACGGACTTCAGGAACGTGGCAGTGTCGATGTTTCCTTCTTGGAGCTCAAGCTTGAGCTTGTTGAACTCGTCCTGGACCTGGGCGATCTGGGCAAATATGCCCTCTATCGTCGCCTGGGTGTTCTGATCGAGCTTGCCCTCAGCGTTAAGCTCCGTGGATATGGCCGTCAGACGAGCCGCAGCCACCTGGAGCTGCATGGTTATGGACTCGCCGTACATGACGGTGAGCTGTGCGTAGTCCCTCAGCACGGTTTCCCTGTTAATCTTCCGTATGAGTTCACGGATCTCGGGGTAGATCGCACGGATCTCATCGATGCTCTGCGCGGCATTAACCTCCTGTGCCAGCTGGAGCAACTTGTTAAGGTCTGCGTTCACCGTGGCATTGACGTTAAGATCCGTAGATGCCTGCTCAAACGCCTTCACGCGCTCAGCAGTCGCCTGAATCGCCGTAAGAAGGAACTCCTTCGTTGCAGAGAGGTACACCTGATCGTTTACCTCGCCGCGCAGGTACATCCTCCGAACCTGCAGCCAACGCTTCTCCGCAAGACGGAACTGGTGTGCCGTCTTTGCAATGACACCGTTCACGCGCATGTACGCATGAGCCACGTGCTCATAGCGCCTGCGGATTTCGGCAGAGCGGAGCACCATCTGACGGACGCGCTTCAGAGCCTCCCTGCCCATACGCATGTAGCGCTCGACGTGCTTCTGGATTTTCTCTGGAGACATTCCACGCGCGCGCATCGCTTTCTCCAGCATCTCTCGGGCACGGTCGGAGTACTGGCGCATCTCCGTGCGAGCAGCGGCGATCTGAGCCCGCTTGCCGTGCCCCATACCGTGCTTTATTTCCTCCCTCGCCCTAACGGCAACAGGTCCGTTAACCTCTCCGTGCACGTTCATCTCCATGTGTGCACGAACGGCTACCGGCGCACCGGGGGTCGTCACGTTTGCATCTTCGCCGGTGGTCACGGAAACGCCAAAGGGTGCCGCCAGCACCAGCCCGGAAAGGGCAACGAGTGCCAACAGCGTAACAGCAATTGCTGCTATCCTCATAGCTATCACCTCCGGTATATTCAGGGCTGCAACAAAAGATAAGGGGCGCGGCAACTGCATGCAACTACTCTTTGAGCGGAGAGGGTAGGAACACGCGCTTCGATATCCCCTTCTTTACGCGAACAACAGTCCCCTCCGCCTCGAGCCGCGAAAGTATCCTGCTAACCTGATACTTTTCCAGCCCAAGAGCGCGGGCAACCTCCTTCTGGGTGCAACCGGGGTGCTGAGCCACGTAGCGAAGAACGGCGGCCTCCTTACCCTCGTAACCGACCGGTAACCGGGAGTTCCTGCGCTTTTTGAGAACAAGGAACGCCAATACACCCGCAACAAGTAGAATGAGCACGCCAAGGATCGCCGGAAGCAACCACAGACGGGCATCAACCACAACGGCGGTATAACCCCCAACCCTACTCACATAAACGGGGAAAAGGGGGCTGCCACCCAAAACGTTTGCCTCCGGCACGGTGAAGCTCAGGGGATATCCACGGAGCACGATCTGGAATGCTGTATTCCCCGGGACGCAGAGGTAGTCGTTTACATCCACTGGAATGACTTCCGGGCCCACAATGACGTCCGCGCGGAGCACCTCGCCGCTACCAACAACAAGACAGCCGGGGCTATCCGCATACCCATAAACAACGGTTTCACGAACCCCTGGATGCACAGTGATTGACCAGGACGCCCATGCTACCGGAAAAATGAGCAGGAGCAGCAGGGGAAGGTGCCCGCGCATCCTCGGCATCCATAGAAAGGGGCTCGTTGTATTTTTATTCCCCGTCCAACCGGTCCTCGGTTGACGCGGAGCTAACTGGGGATCTGCGATCCCCAATTATGCACCGGATGCGTGATCTCAGATTCGGGGGGACACCTGCAAACCTGCGCAGGGATAGTGAGCGCCGGGGCTGGGATTCGAACCCAGGCGGGGTTTCCCCCAACGGCTTAGCAGGCCGCCGCCTTAACCGCTCGGCCACCCCGGCACCCATTACACTGATCGCAAAAACTTCGAGGGGCAAAGGGGTTTTAAAATCACTCGATGTAGCGCAGAATGCCCTCGCGCGGAGGAGTGGGGTTCTTACGGCTGTTGGGTTCAGTGCGTGGAGCACCACCAACATCGGAACGCTTTTCCTCGTCCATCTCCACCGAATCTGGTTGCGCATCCCGATCTTCCTTGGTACCCTTGTTCCACTCCTTTGCGACCACAAAACAGTCCTCTGAAACGAGAACATCGGAAAGCCGCGATGGATCCAAGTCCTCGGGATCCAAAGAAGAAAGCTCGCGGAGTATCTTCGAAAAGGCAGTGGTGGTCTTATAACCGGCTGCGGACAGCAGTTCGGAGAGCGTCTTCCAAAGGTATTCCTCCGAAAAGACCTCCGAAGACCGCATCTGCGAAAGTGTTCGCTCAACTACCTCTGAAACGGACGTAGTAGTCCTGTCGAAGACGTAAACCAAAAGGCGATCCGAATAGCGCGATAAAACCCTGGACAGATCCGGGACGACGGACACTCGCCCCTCCAACACGAGCTTCACAATGGGCTTCTTCTCATGGGACTGCGCCGCAATCCGTGCCAGCTCCGCGTCGATCTGCTGAACAACGTCGGGGCTGGACGCATCCACCCTCACAAGATATCCAGCGCGGGCAGAGGGTAATACAACCTCTTCCACGGTGCCCTTCTCCGTATCCAGGATCCAGAATGCCCTCGGTGAGACAACTTCGCGGTCCGTAAGCTGCGTTCGGATCGTACTGCCGGGCACGATGATCCAGCGATCGGATACGCGCTTCTCAACGTGCCAGTGCAGGTGTCCTGTGACGTAGGCGTCAAAGCCGGGGGGCAGGTAGGACACGTCCAGGGGGTTTCCACCCACGTAGCTCCCTATGCCGCGAAGGGGCTGGTGAAAGAGCAGAATGTTAAAGCAACCCAGCTCAGGGGCGGGGACGCGCTCTGAGAAAAATCGCTGGGGAACGCGAGGGTCCGCATCAGGTATCCACCCTACGCCAACAACACGAACGCATTCATCGCCCTTCCGCATAACTGCGGTGCGATGGTGCTTTCCGAGGTAAACAAGGCGATACGCCTTCTCCAAGAGCAGAACAGGATTTTTATGGATCTCCGCAGGCACATCGTGGTTGCCGTGAACGGCTATAACGGGAACCCCCAAGAAGCGGGGCTCCGTTCCATCGGACAAGGTTATTGAGACGTCGGAAGCCCCTTTTGGGGAAAACACGTCTAGAGCACGGTTAAAGATCTCCGTAGAGAAGCGGGGGCGGTCAAAAATATCGCCCGCAACGAGAATAACGTCGGCGCGCTCCGCAGCTAAGCGCATAGCCTCATCGGCCAGCGTAAAGGCGTCTTCGAAGCGGGGATCCGATGGGTTGCTCCCCTTGAACCCCAGGTGAAAGTCCGCAAGAAGGGCGATGCGCACTCATAAAACCTTGGGCGTAAACTTTTTCTGTGGTCCTGAAGCGATGCGAAGTATGCATCAACGATGAAGGAACAGCCCGCATAGAGGAGGTGAACGGGCGATTTCTCTGCTCCGAGTGTATAAAGCAGCTTCCGCACCTGCCAGACCCTGAAAAGGTTCGCAAGGAGCTTGACGAGTTCATGAGGGGCGTAGATCGAGCAGTGCTGGCATTTTCTGGCGGAAAGGATTCAATCGTAGCACTACATCTTGCAAGAAAGCGTTACAACGCCGATATAATCGCAGTAATGGTGGATCACGGCCTTATGTCCGAAAAGGCAATAGAGAACGCCAAAGCAATCGCTGAGATGTACAAGGTACCCCTGGAAATCATGCGGGCGGACTTCACGGACATCTTTCGGGACGCCATACGCAGGTGCGAGTCGCCGTGCTCTCGCTGCTCCGACAGGACAATGTCCCTCCTCCGACAGTACGCCAGGGAACACGGATTCCGATACATCATCACGGGTCACGAACTTCCCTTCGGCAGTAGCGCCGTGCGACGGATGCGTGGAGGAATTTACCAGATCCGCCTGCTAGCAATGATGCCAGAGCAGGAGCGCATGGAGATTCTTAAGAGAATCGGCGTTGAGCTTCCAGAACTTCCCGGATACACAACAAACTGCCTGGTGATCGGCGTTGCGGGAAAGCTCTTCTGCAGAAAGTACGGGTTCAGCCCAGAGCACAGGAGGCTGGCGGCGCTCGTCCGGCTCGGGCTAATGGACAGAAAGAGGGCTGAAGAAATGGCAAAATGTCCGGAACCCACCAAGGAGCAGTGGAACAAAGTCCTAAATAAGCTTGGAATCCGCGAAAGCGAGATAGAATGCCTAAAAACAGGCCAAAGGGAGTTCGTCTCCCATGAAAGCAGAGGAACGCAAAACACAGGAGGGGGATCAGGAGTTGCCAAGAACTGAGGGGGAGGTGTCCTCCCCCGCGGTTCGGGGAGAGAGCCGGGGGCGGGATTCGAACCCGCGTAAATGGGATCTGCAGTCCCACGCGTAGCCGCTCCGCCACCCCGGCACCACAATGAAAGTGGGGGAAACGATTTTTAACAATGGTTGCACGAAGCCGTCCAAACTCCAACAGCGCCCACCATCGAAAACAACACCCTTGTACAAAAACAACACCAGCAAACAAGCACCAATTCTTGGACAATATGTTAGCCCCGAGCACCTACGGAAAAACGGCGCTGCGACCGCCTCCGCTCTAGCTCCTCTCGCTCAAGAAGTGCGAATCTATCGGGGGTTATCCTGTGAACGGGCCTGTGAAAGTCCTCTGACCAAACGGTGACGAGGGATAGCGGCGTATGGACCTCCGGACGGAAGGGATGAATACGCGCCTCCTCATGGTCAGCGCCGCGGTGGTATTCAAGGACGTAGACAGCACCAGGGCGAGGGGTAAAGACATTGGAGCTGGGCTCTATCTCCTGGAGAATGCGATTATGCTTGTAGTCCCCGGAATACTCGGGGATACCGGGATACTGTCGTTCAGCTCGGCGAGTAGCGGCCCTGGACAGAACGGCATCGTGAACGCGATCCCCATACGCCGGTGAAAAGGTGCCCGCATTCAGCGTATCCTCAAGAAGCTTCAGAAATGCCACGCCATAGGGAATGCTCAGACCAAATCTCCGGGCAACGGGATCCAAGGTTTTATCCAGGGGCAGAGGATGAACAAGGGCCGATTTACCCTCGTACTGCTTAAACATATGAACAAACAGGGGAACGTAGACGTTTCCACGCCGGGACTCGATGCGGTGAAGGAGCAGGTACTGCCCAGGGGCCAGGGAGCCCCTATGGCGAAGGAGTGCCCTGAGAGCAGCCTCAGCGAGCCGCGCAAATGCTGGCCCGTAGTGGGGGTGCTTAATATTCCGCTCCACGAAATAGGAAGGGGAAAGGGGGTTAAAATAGAAGCTCCCTGGATTATAGCGTGAGGGGCCTCATCGTGCGGGAGCCGTGGGCCTCCCTTATAGTTGATGGAAAGAAGAAGTGGGAGGTCCGCAGAACGAATACGCGCTACAGGGGACCCATAGCAATCATATCTGGCGGCAAGGTTATTGGGATTGTGGAAATCGTCGACGTCATCGAGCTCCCCGTAAAGGAAATGGCAGCCCTCGTTGAGAAGCACTATGCCGACCCGCTCCTGATCATAGGCTACGGAAAGGGCAGGGATACGCTATTTGCATGGGTTCTGCGCAATCCGCGGAGGCTAAGGGAACCCCTGAAGATTGAGATCCCCCGCGGCGCACAGGTATGGGTGCAGCTGGGGCCCGAGACGGAGGAAGAGATATGGAAACGCGTGGAAGAGTCGTAAGGCGCTACGTGCCAAGGTACTCCTTTAGGTGGAGGGGCTTTGTCGACGTAGACACTGGAAGGGAAACCCTGCGCCTCGCAATCCCTGGATCCTTCGTCCAGTGGCTGCGGGACGGGGAAGAGGTAATACTCGTTGAAGGCAACGGTGGCATCGAGCTCTACAGAATCTGGGATGGTGAGCGCGTACCCGTGTGGCCCCCCTTCCAGAAACTCGTCGAGCTCCAGAAAAAAGACCCAAGCACAGGGGAGCCGCTCTACAGCTACAGGATAGCGGTTCAGGAGGCGACCACGGAAGAGGAATTCGAGAAAATTGCAGAACTCGAGCAGTACCACTACGCCTCAAAGAAGGAGACGGTTGCCCTGTGGGTATGTCCCGAAACGGGGGAATTCATCGAATCCAACGTGCGCCCCGACTGCCCCAATGCAAAGCTCGTGGAAATAAAGGGATCGCTGCCCGTATCTAGATTTTTGGTGCTCAAGCTTGTTGATAGGCAGCCATACGAGCCAGAGATAGTGGGGTACGTGCGTATAGACCCACCAATACCATTGATGCACCGCAGACTCCCCGATGGAACGGTGATAAAGAACATAAGGGAAAGGGTCTTTCCCTACGAGTGGTTCCACCCAACGTACTGGCCAGAGCGGCTGATACGAGAGCTAATACGCCAAAATGCCAGCTATTACGAGCGGAGGAAAGCGTTTCAGGAAATATGGCGTAAAGCAGTGGAGATCTGCAATACGGCAGCGGCGCGTATATCCCGTGTAGTGATACACCCGGACTACCGCGGGGATGGCCTGGGAATGCTCGCCGTGAGGAGCGCCATCGAGTGGGTTTCAAGCCGAAGAGCGCCGGAAATGAAGAAGAGGAAGCACCTCGTAGAAACAATTGCCCAGATGGCAAGATACAACCCGTTCTTCGAGCGAGTCGGCTTCAAATACCTGTGGGATACGAAATCCGGAAGACCCGTCCTATACTATCCGTTAACGGAAGAGGCGCGACGCATAATCGAGAACTTCCTGAAAACAGACCCCATAGCACGGGAGCACGGCGGTAAGCTATACCGTGAGGCGTACAGACCGGCAGATCCGATAAGCGGGCCAATAGTGCTTGATGGGGTAACAAAGTTCTACGAAAACGTGCTGGACGTGGAGGGGCTACCCGAGGAGATACAGAGGGTGCTCCTGGCCTTTGGGGTCGACCGCAGGAGGGTGCAGAAGTACGTTCTCAGGGGTGCGGAGCTCCGAATCGATCCCGGGGAGATTGTTGCAGTCGTTGGGGCCTCTGGAGCTGGGAAAACAACGCTTCTACGGATTATATCCGGACTCGAGGCGCCGGACGAGGGTGCCGTTTACCTCCCTGAAAATGCAAGGATTTCCACACTGATCCCATGGGAATCTGAGCCGGAGTTCGGGGACGAACCCATACTACAGCACATGTACGAAAAGCTGGGGGATATCGTGGCCGCAATAGAGGTGCTCAACCTTAGCGGACTTGGGGATGCCGTATACTACAGGGCACGCTTCTCAGATCTATCAACGGGGCAAAAGGAACGGGCAAAAATCGCATCTGCCCTCGCTGACCGACCAAACATCCTGATCATAGATGAGTTCGCGGCACACCTCGACAGCCTAACCGCCAAGCGCGTGGCAAGGAAGATCACCCAGATAGCACGGAGATATGGAATGACCCTCATCCTGGTGGTCCACAGGCCAGATGTGCTCAACGTCATACGCCCGGATAAGATTGTCTACGTTGGATACGGGGGTCTACTGGTAAAGGAGCAAGGGGAAGGCGAGGATGCGCAGGGGGTTTAATCTATTCGCCGCATTCATTGGCACCGCAATGCTGCTCATCGCAATAGGCTTCTCCATATATGCTAATCAGCAGAGGATCAATAGATCGAATCAGATAGCCCTAAACCTAGTAACGTACGACACGCGCGGCGTGGCAACGGTAATAAAGGCGGATGCATACAATACGGTGCTCAACACGCTCCGGAAGAACTTCCAGGCGTTCTTCAGCTCCACCACGATCACGGTTCCCTCCAACTATTTGGGTAGCTGCGATTTGGCAGAGAAGTGGTTTGAGAGGGACTTCGCGCAGACCGATCAGTTCGCCAGCTGGGTAGCAGACCAAATGGTCCTTGCGCTGCAGAAGTACGGGACTGCAAACATCTACGGCAGCCAGTACACGATTTCCGTAATCGTCAACAAGGAAAAGCTGACGGAGGCCATAAAGCGAGCCAGCGAAATAAATATGAACAGGGACGGAACGTTCACGTACATCATAGACACGAGCAAGCTAAGCGAGAAGGACTACCTCTCCCTCCCGAAGATCATGGTGAGCGAGGAGTTGGGAAGCGGTGTTACGGGAAGCACAACGGACGTCGTCCTCCCCAGGGGTAAATGGGCAGTCCACATACCGTTAAGGGTGGGAACGGCGCTCTGCTACGCATCTACGGTCTACAACTATCTGAAGGACAAAAAAGACCTCGTGGCGCTGGCCGTGGGCCACTGTTACAAGAAGAACCCCGCACTCTGCGGCGTGTTCACGGGGTCGGGCAAGCTGCTCTTCCCGAGGATGAGCGGGGATCTAAGCGGCGTGGTCATTCGCAGCACGGAGAGCAAGGAACCCATCAGGGGAAGCATAGTGGATGCCTGCCAGTACCAGCGCATCGAGTTCCTCAAGGGTGAGAACCTCACGCCAAACTACAGCAGCGCCGCCGCGGAGGGAGTAGAAATATCGAACGGTGACGTGGTAACCGCCATAACGAATGCCCTCCAATCCCTGGAAGGATACTACGAGATCCTCCTAAGCGCCAGCGGGGAAGCGGCGCAGGGCATCGACAAGGAAGCCGTGCAGGAAAAGCTGGACGAGATAAAGAGCTGTCTTGGCGCGGTGAGCAACTGTTCCGATACGCAGTGCAAGATCAAAGCAATCACAGGAGATGCGTGTAGTGATATCGTCGGAGAGCTCCAGTGGACCCCTTGCTCGGGCTCCCCGGATAGCGCGGGGATATACCTTGCAGTGGTGGACAGTGCGCTGCAGAGGAACCTCCAGGAAAACCTCCAAAGCGCGGGGGTAACCATAAGCCCAGACCTAGAGAACTACGAGCGAATAGAGACTGCGGCGGAGGTAAGCCGAACGGGGATCAACATCTTGGAAATCGTGTGCCAGGAACTCACGGGAACGGCATCCGCGGCGGCGAGCGTGGTGAACATCGTACTCAAGCTCCTTGGAATAGGAGAAGAGCTACCAACGAACTTCTGCACGTCGAACAACAAAACGGTAAACCAGCTCTTCGAACACACGACGGTCTCCTACGGCCCATGCACCGTTTCGAACTACGTATACTGTTTTGCGCCAAAGACGTACTCCACGATCGTAAATTGGGCGGATCCGGACAAGAAGTACTGGATTGACAAGAGCTACCCGCCCAGCTACCACATCCGCATCATCTTCGGACAGGATACGCCCCCCGTTACGACGAACGCGAAAGCAATGAAGGATAAGGTAGAAGGTCTCAGCCTAACGGCGCAGGATAAGAATAAAGACTTTACGTGCAAGGTATATGGAAATCTCAAGCAGAACCTCCCCCAATACACGGAGAGTACGCTCTACAGCTGCTTAGCGAACTACACGTACGCGTACGTCCAAGAACATCTGGGAAAGCAAGGCGCGGAAAGGCTCCAGCAATGCGTGGAGGCGCTGCAGTTCTATGGGCAATTAACCAAGAGTGGGGGGACTTCTCAGCAAGAGCTGCCGGACTTTATAACCCAGAACAAACCCAGCGGCTGTGGGAGCGGAGAGGGCAAGGAACTCGTCGAATGCTGGATAAAGAACACATGCAACATTGATCCAGGTGATTACGACAAGGACCTCCTGGCGAGCAACACCGTTGCGGACCTGTGCTACGCACTTGAAGGGCTGGGCTACTCGGTTCCAGGCATATACAGCGGGGGAGGCGCGCAAAGAGCATACACGTGCTATGGACCGGTGACGCCAAATACGCAGCAAGACGGAACGTATTACTTCTGTGGTGAGGACGTAAATATCCAAGAGCAAACGGATAATGGCTGTCCAGAGGGATACATGCCCGCCGAAACGCAGGGCGGGGAGGTCTGCCTTGCAGGGGACGAGTCCCTCCTGGAGCAAATCTGGAAAAAAGAATACCTTTGCACGAAGACCGGGGAGCAGTACGGCGGCACGCTCTACAGCTGCTACCCAAGGAATACACAAGCGGGTTTCTGTGACACGTTCTATCCAAAGCCCGGGATAACCGACAAGATCAAGAACTGGGTGGACGACCACATTCCAGATGCGCTGAAGAACATCGTTAAAAATGTCTACGGGGCTGCGTGCAAGGGACCCTGCGAGGAGCTCAGCAGTAGCACGTGCCAGAGCCCCATCAAGCAAATATGGAACGTCCTGAACCCGAAGAACCGGTTCTGCCTCCCTTACTGCACCAGCGAGCAACACGCTTCAGAACAGTTCGAAAAGCAGCTCGTCTACTACGCAGGTTCGAATATCCAAGAATATCTGAACATGCAGGAGAGCGGAGAAGAGTGCTACCAGGTCCAAAATAGTGATGGGACGACGGCCATTGTTTGCGGTGGAAACACAACGCCCAAGAATGGGGATAGCTGCCAAAATGGCACGTACCCCGTTGTGGGGGGACAGCTCTGCGTCTCCCGCGGCAAGGAGATCAACCCGCAGGACGGCTGGAGCTGCACGGCGGTGGGCGGCGGTGTCTACAACTGTATAAAGGTGGGGACGAGCGAAGAGTACTGCGAGGAAAACCAGGGCTCCCTCTACTGCCAGATATACAACGCAATTAAGGGTTCTTCCGGCGATTCTTCCGAGGGTGCTTCCCAAAACAGCCCATTGGCCAGCCTCAAGCCACTCTACATCTTCAACGGTGGGAGCTCAGAAACCGCTCTCCAGGGGCCGGGCGCCCAGTGCTACCCGCCCCTAATGGGGCAGATGATCGTGCAGATGGCGGCGCAGCTCGTAAGCGGACAGGTGTGCAACGCCACGCCAAGGGACGCGGTAGTTTACAACACGTTGTGGCTACACATAGGGTCCGAGATATACGCTTCGTGTTCCACGGGCGGCCAGATCCCATAACGGACAGGGGAACGGTTAAATACAACGGTGCAGTAGTATAAGCATGAATGTGGGAGACATCTACCGGGCGCTCGAGGACAAATACTATTCTCTCATCGACTGGCTCGTGGAGCACGGGATCCCCGCGGATCGGCTCGTCGACGCCATAGAATCCAAGGGCATCCCGTCCCTGCCAGTAGTGGTTGTTGGGCTTCTTCTAATACTTGCTGGAGCTGGCTACGGACTGTATACAGTATTCGGCCCGAAGACGTACGTGATAACGCTCTACGGACCGGATGGACAGCCCCTCGCTAACACCACAGTTTACGTAAACGGGCATCCATACGTCACGGACGCGCAGGGGCAGTTACACCTGGAGGGCGTGTCCGGAATTGTCGAGATATCGGCGCCCGGGATGTCTCCAAAGTTCGTGGATCCCTCCCAGGTAAGCTCCATCTCCATGAGCGCGGAAACGAAGCACGTCGTGATCAACATCAGCGATGCGAAGACGGGTAAACCCGTGAGCGCCACCGTCACCGTGCTCGGCGAGAACGGGACGAAGACCCTTGGCGGCTACCGGGTCGAATTTGATATCTCCGAATATCCGTCCCCAAACACCGTGCAGGTGGACAACAGCGGATCCATCACGGCAACGATCTCCGCGGATGGGTACCAGAACGCCTCCGTAACGATTAACTGGGACGAGGGCAACGAAGACACAATAGAGAAGAACATCCAGCTCCTCTCGCTCACCGCCGTTGGGGGAACAACAGAGGGCAGCCAAGTATCCACCACAAAGACCGGGAGCGTGGTCTTCGACATAACACCCCCCGGCGTGGACGGCTACCTCAAGATATTCTACATGGGCATTCTCTACAAGGGCCCCATCTACTTCAACACGGACCAGGGGCCGGTAAGGGTCAACCTGCCCTACGGAACGTACACCGTGCTCTTCGTGCCCAACGTAAAGGGAGAGGACCTTGTAACGTACGCCAACAGAATCACCGTAACGGTTGACCAGCCCGAAAAGACCGTGAAGTTCACCCTCACACTTCCCGCACCCACACCAAACGAGGTGAACGCCGAGACGTTGAAGAACATAACCACCGAGATAAACGTGCTCGACGCGAGGACGGGCAAGCCCATTGTGGGTGCTGAGCTCGTGGACGCAAACACAGGAGAGGTCCTCGGCAAGAGCGATGCAAAGGGCAGCATACGGCTGGCCATTGGCAGCGATGTTGAGGTCTACGTAAAGGCGCCGGGCTACTACAAGAGCACCACCATTACGGTGGGTCCGAACAAGGGGAGCTACGTCGTCAAGATGCGGCCTCTCCCAGGAAAGGGTAACATCGAGCTTACGGTGGTGGCTCCACAGGACATACCTGCAGCGGGAGCCGTCTACACGGTGCTGGATGCAAATGGAAACATCCTTGCAAGCGGCTCCTGCGATCAGGAGGGTAGGGCACTCATAAAGGATCTGCCGGCCGATGCGAACCTCACTGTAACCGCCGAGATCCCGGGAACGCCCCTGGAGGGCCATGCGAATGTAAAGTTGGAGAATAAACAGACCCTGAAACTCAAGCTCCTCGTGGCAGCAACGGAGACGGTGCAGCTCATTGTAGAGGACGCGGAAACGGGGGAGCAGATCTCCGCAAGGTACGAGATCGTCGCAGGATCCCAGATCCTCGAAACGGGCCTCGTCTCGCCCTTCGCGCCCGTCTCGCTGGAGCTCCCCGTGGGCGTGCCCCTCACCATCGTGCTCAACTACGGACCCGGCGGTAAATACACCTATAGGACTACGGTTACGCTGAAGGGGGACGAAACGCAGCTCGTGATCAAGGTACCCACCCCCGGGAAGAGCACCGTGTACATAGAGGGCATCTACAACGCCGCAGGGCAGCGGATGGCCGCCATCCTACCCGGGACACCGTACACCGTGAAGGTGCTGGCGAGCTGTGGAGATTCGAAGTGTAGCTGGGCGGTCAAGGCGCAGGGCATAAAGGTGGACCAGGACAGCATAACCGTGAGCTGCCACAGCGGTAGCTGCGCCCAGGAGATCGCCCTGGTGGCAAAGGCGGACAAAACGGGCGTTGCGACCCTTGAAATAGGAGACTCGAAGCTCGCTGTTGCCGTTGGCGCCCCGATAACGGTGGATGAGATCCTTCAGCAGGGCGCAGTCGCACGGGTTACGGTATACGATCCCGAAACGAATGCTGTGGCGAGCAAGTATAACCTGGAGCCCCTAAAGACGTATCGCTTCGTGGTGGTGGCAGCCGCCAAGTACAGCGGAAGCTCCGTGCCGGGCGCCGTCCTCCAGACGGGAGCAATAAAGATAACGAAGCCCACTCCCGTGTCCACAGCGGCGGATGGAAACATATTCGTGTTCGCTGACCAGTTCGAAGGCATGTACCCGAACCCCGTGGAGCAGCCCACGGAGCAGTACATAAGCGTGAGCATTCCCGCCCTCGGAATGACTCCATCGGACAGCGTGTGGTTCATACCGCAGGGCACCAGCAAGCTCAAGGCCAGCGTCACCCCGGACACGATAATAAAGGGCTGTTCTGGGTATCAGGTCGTTGAGTACAGCCTTGCAGATAATGAGGGCAAGGAACCGACAGCACAGCACTACATGGCCACGGTGAACGGGGAGACGGTAGAGCTGAGCGGGCCAAAGGGCACGCTGAAGATCCCCCCGGTGGAAGGCGACAGCATTACAGTACAATTCGCCGCCACGGGCTATGGAACCGCGGAGGTAACGCTGAAAACGAGGGAAATTGATGCACAGGCTGAGGGCAGCTTCGCATACAACATGGAGGAGGGAAAGGCTGAGGGCACGCTCGAGGTAACGCTCTCCAATCCCAATGTGCAGGGCGAGGTACCCTCCCAGAAGATCAGTGCAGGTGGATGGATCCTGCAGGCGGAGGGCGACGCGTTCACAGGCAGTGGGAAAGCCACGCTCACCCTCGTCCAGGCGCCAGACAGCCCGGAAAGCGGCACGATCTACGGAACCGTTGAGCTAAGAGTTAACGGTGGCACCGGCTGGTGCGGCATCACGGCGAGTGCTCCAATCAAGGTAAAGGTAATCCCAGGTACGCTACGGATTTCCTCCGCCGAGTGTAAAGTGCTGGAAGATCACAAAAAGGAAAATACGTACGAGATATATGTATCTTTCCTGCCGATGATAAAAAACAAACTGATTCGGAATGCGGACGTTTCAATAACTGGAAAGCCCAAACTACAACCAGTAGCCGGCGAAGAATACACGTACTTCGCAGAGACAAGCTGTGAAAACGAAAAGACGAAAAAAATAGAATATAACATCGAAGTCAAATATGACGAACAGAGTGCATTGAAGCAAATAGCCTGTTACATACCCCCTTGTGAGAACTGTGATGCTTACAAAAATGACTGTGGAGCTACAATGGTAAGCGTATTACCACGGAGGTGCAACGTCGAAGCGGTTCTTCTTGATATTAGCGTTGAACTGTATGTAAATAATAATGAAGACAGTGAAAGCGAAGATTCCACGGGATACTCAATAAAATCCGTTGTTGCATACAGGAACCGCGAAAACGGAAAGTGCTATGTCCCACTACTATACGCAGTAGACGGAATAACAATAACACCCCCCTGCGACGTAAACATAGTATACAAGGACAATAAATGGAGCGCCAATATCAAGAACTGCATATATGATATGTTGCCCCAATCGATCAAGGAAAAGTACGGATTCGCTATACTGCTGCCACAGGAGAATGGCATTTACGTAAAAGACAATCCCTCGCCAATTCTCGGGGGCAACAAGAACAGCAAATTTATCGCATTTCCAGGCATAATAACAGGGCTTGAGCAGGATAGTGAAATCATCTTTGACAAATACTCAAAGACTCTGTTAATCCCAGTATTTGTTGAAACGTACATCCCCAACAAGAAGGACATTGCTGTAAAGAAAGCCGACATGGCGCTAAAGTGCACCCAAGATACCAGCGGTGACGGCGGCGATGAGGAACTCACCGTATATTACTGTGAAGCAGACATGTATACTGCAAGACTAGAGGAGGGCGTCGACGGATCTATAGCACTAAAATACATTAAATATGCACCGCAAACAGACAGCCGCCACTCCTTGGAAGAGTGGATTTTCCTGGATCCGGCAGATGAAAAAATACGGGTCGTAAACTGCCAGGAGGACATCTCGAAGGGTAATGTGTCAATCAAGTATCAAAAAGAACCCATAGGTGCTGAAATAAGTGCGAAGAACTGCAAAGTTGTCCTTAAGAGAATACAGAGCCCCACGGATATAGGCAACGGTTGTGATGGTGTACGTACACGGCTGCAAAAAACCCTATGCGTTGGAAACATAAACGCTCCATTCCTCCTGGCGCCCTACCGGTTCCCGAAGGTCAGAGGCCCAAACGGAAGATGCGAATACCTGTGCGATGAGTACTACAAAGAAACATTTTCCAACGCGTATTACCAGGTAGACAACGGCGATCTCAAAATTATGGTGAGTACGCCCGGGGACAAGACCGATGCCCAGCTCTGCACGGCGACGTGGTGTGGTCCGGTACTCTCCCTGGAGCAGGTGCTCGGGTACATAAATGCTGGGGATAAGGAACAGACGTATGCATACGTGGTACCCGCTAATCCGCAAGGCATCTCGAACGTGAAGTTAGAGTTCGGTAGCCAAAAAGAAATCTCACATTATGATGTTGTCAATATAGGTTCTACGAAATTCATCAAGATCTCAATAACCAAAGGCAATGACAATACAGAGAATAAAGAGATCCTCGTGCCCGCAGAGTTCGCGCCGTTCTTCGCACCGATGGATACTAAAGATCGCCTGCCGCCCGGGAAGATCGTCTACAGCGTCTGGAAGGTCACAAACAACGAATTCCAGAACGTGGCAAGTGGAGAGACCCAACAAGCCATAGATACGCTGGCAAATGTTGATCTGGGTTATGCACTGCACAACGGGTTTGAAAGTACAGATAATTTAGAAGACACGGCTACGATTGGAGCACAGAATGTAGCCAGCGCTTGTTCAAGTGATAAACCCTGCTACGTCATCCAAATCATCAAATACTACCCAGCCGTGGACCTGGAGGCGCTCGTGGGAAGGCCGGACACGGGATACACGGACTACTACGCCCTCATCATGGCCCTCGGCAATAAAGTTAACAACCCAAACAACCTAAGCGATATCCCGAATGAATACCAGAATATCCTGGAAAAATACCCGGCGGACTACATCTGGTGGAGCAAAGATAAGGAGATCTTCGGATATAGATTGGCTCCGACAATAAGTGGAAAGTGTTCCGAAGCAACCTGCTACAAATGGGGCGTCGGAAAGGAGTCCATCGAAAAAGAACAACCAGTGTGCGACTGCGAGAAAGGAAGCTGCGAGTGCGATATGGCCTGCGGCACGTCCTGCCAGAGCCTGCCAACCTGGAGGTACTTCAGTGGAGATGCGCAGCCAGGCACGGGAGCAGACTGGTACATCTACCTCTACGGACCGAGCATGCTACAGAACTATGACGGCGTGCACGTCGCGCTGCTCCCCCAGACCGTCCGCAACTTGATGAGTAGCATCGACACGGGCGAAGTACTCACACACGTGCTCGCAGCGGTTCCAGTGACGCCAAACATGTTTAAGGACAAAGATTCCATAACTTTGACCAACACTGCCATCGAAAAAGATATATTCAAACCGCGGGGGCAGAGCATAGATTGGAGCGATATAACCTGCAGCGAGCCGAGCGGAGAAGAGGGTCAGCTGGCCGTCAAGGTCTGCAAGAGCGAGCTCCCGATCAGCATCGGCGCGTGGATGTGGAGGGCAAAAACAACAC
>Ga0256831_1000488_pt1 | contig 20570 bp, 21 predicted proteins | sample 132544metaG_FD_189087 | JGI IMG/M metagenome (GOLD analysis project Ga0256831, IMG submission 189087) | Hydrothermal vent microbial communities from Lau Basin, Pacific Ocean - 132-544 | ecosystem: Environmental > Aquatic > Marine > Hydrothermal vents | place: Pacific Ocean: Lau Basin | collected... | reverse complement strand
GATGTAGGCAGACGATATCGACCGGGCCAGGGCATGGCGGACATATTCGGTCAGTACGTCGGTGTCCTGGGTCATGGGTGCATAGTCGGCCATGGTTTCCAGGATGGTGCGCAGGTCGCGGATGGAAACCCCTTCCCGGAGCAGATTCTGCAGGACCCGCATGATGGTACCGACATTGAGAACATTGGGCACCAGCTCTTCAACCAGCTTGGGATAGGTGCGGGCCAGGTTATCGAGCAGTTCCTGGGTCTCCTGTCTGCCAAGGAGTTCATGGGCATGCTGTTTGATGATCTCGCTGATATGGGTGGCCATGACCGTGGTGCAGTCAACAACGGTGTACCCCGCGATCTCGGCCTGTTCGCGCTGGCTTTCGGTCACCCAGATGGCGGGCAGACCGAATGCCGGTTCTTCGGTGGGGATTCCCTTGATGGTTTCGGTGACCGTGCCGGGGTCCATGGCCATGTAATAGCCGGGCATCATTTCCGCGGTTGCGATCTGAACACCCTTCAGACTGATGACATACTGGTTGGGACTGAGCTGCAGATTGTCCTTGATATGAATGGGAGGCACGATAAAGCCCATACTGAGGGCAAACTGTTTGCGAATGGACTGGATCCGCGCCAGCAGTTCCCCATCCTGGCTTGCATCGACAAAGGGGATAAGCCCGTAGCCGACTTCAAGTTCCAGCAGATCGACATTAAGAAGCTGTTCATAATCCTCTTCCGGAGCGCTCACTGGTTCAGTCGGTTCGGCAAGGCTCTCGGCCGCCGCCTTTTCCCGGTCGGCCCGGTCGAGTCTGTAGGCGACAAAGGCAAGGGCGGATGCCAGGATGAGGAAGGGTATGACCGGCAGACCCGGTATCAGGGCAAAGAGAAGCAGGATGCCGGCAACGATCCACAGCGCCTTACTGTACCTGAGGAACTGTTTCTTGATTTCGTCCCCGAAATTTTCCTTGCCGCCGGAACGGGTGACCAGCATACCTGCCGCCGTGGAGATAATCAGGGCGGGAAGCTGGCCAACCAGACCGTCACCAATGGTGAGAATGGTGTAGTTCTGGGCGGCCTCTGCCATGGGCATCCCCTTTTGCATGACCCCGATAACAAAGCCGGCGCCAATGTTGATCAGGGTAATGATGATACCGGCAATGGCATCGCCGCGAACGAATTTGGAGGCACCGTCCATGGCGCCGTGAAATGTGGCCTCATCCGCTATTTCCTCGCGTCGTTTCCGTGCCTCCGCCTCATCGATAAGGCCGGCGTTCAGGTCAGCGTCAATGGCCATCTGTTTTCCCGGCATGGCATCCAGGGTGAAACGGGCGGCAACTTCGGCAATTCGGCCGGCGCCCTTGGTGATGACGATAAAGTTAATGATGACCAGGATAATAAAAATGACCATGCCGACGACATAGGAACCACCGACCACAAACTGGCCAAAGGCCTCGATCACGGAACCGGCGGCGTTCATACCCTCGTTGCCGTGCAGGAGGATCAGCCGGGTCGAGGCCACGTTGAGCGACAGGCGAAACAGGGTGGTTGCCAGCAGCAGGGAAGGGAAGATGGAAAATTCCACCGCCTTGTCCGTATACAGACTGATGATGAGAATGAGAATGGCCAGGGTGATGTTGAGCGCCAGGCAGATATCAAGAATCATGGGCGGCAGGGGAATGATCATCAGCAGCAGAATGCCGATGATGCCGAACGAGGCCCATACATCACTGCGGGTAGCCAGTTCCTTCCAGTCTATCCGGCTGAGCAGCGGTTGTGTCTGTGTGGTCGTTGTTTCCATTCCCTGTTATTCGTCCTGCCGCCCGGCAGGCGCAGGTCGTGTTCCCTTGAGCGAGTAGACATAGGCCAGTATTTCCGCCACCGCCCGAAACAGTTCTTCGGGTATGGACTGACCCAGTTCAACCTTTGAATGCAATAATCTTGCCACGGGTGGGTTTTCCACCAGGGGAATATCGTGTTCGAGGGCGATTTCCCGGATTCTTGCCGCTATCAGATGCTGGCCTTTTGCCAGAACAACAGGGGCATCCATGGTGGCGTTGTCATACCTGACGGCAACGGCAATCCGGGTCGGGTTGGTGATGACCACGTCGGCATCGGGTACTGCCGCCATCATGCGGCTGCGGGCCATTTCCTGCTGAATGGCACGGATTTTTGACTTGATGTGCGGGTCACCCTCGGTGTCCTTGTGTTCTTCCTTCTGCTCCTGTTTGGTCATCTTCATCTTTTCTTCCATCTCCCAGCGCACAAATCCGTAATCCAGGACAGCCAGGAAAATCATGATGCCGGCGACCTTCATCATGATAAGGGTGGAGGTCCTGCCGAGAAAATGCAGGAACTGTTGCAGGGGCATTTCTATCAACACCAGGGCATCGTCAAATTCACCCTGGACCGTACGGAATGCAATCCAGGCAACAAGAAGAACTTTCAGTAATGATTTTATAATTTCAACAAGAGATCGTTTGGAGATGAACCGGCCCATGCCCTTGATCGGATCGAGCTTGCTCAGGTCAGGGACCAGGGGTTGACCGGTGAACAGCCAGCCGATCTGCATGACCGTGGCCAGAAAACCGGTGATCATGGCTACAACAAAAAGGGGCAGCATGAGCAGGGCCAGGTTTTTAAAGAGAAAGAGAACCAGCTGCATGAGGGCCGGTGGCGTGATCGGATACTGGCAGCACCGGCCCCACATGGAAATGAGCAGCCGGGTGAGATCGCGCCAGAAGTAGGGAGCAAAAAACATCCAGAAGGCCAGCAGGATGGTGAACATGGCAGCGGTCTGCACCTCTTTGCTCTGCGCAACCTGGCCTTTTTTTCTGAAATCGGCACGTCGTTTCGCCGACGCTTCTTCTGTGCGTTCGCCGCCGGGGGTATCTTCCGCCATGGTTTATCCGAAAATAAGGTTACGCATGTTGTTGCATGTGCTGTAGGAGCGGATTTATCCGCGAATAGAGCTCACCTGATTACCTGGATAACCATGAAAATTTCGCGGCTGAAGCCGCTCCTACGGCCTTTGGTTGTGGGTAAAACCCGCCTTAAACGTAACCTGTTGATTTACATTGTTTGTTGTGCCGTTAAGGCATGCTGGTTTATTGCAAGACAATGATTTGACCAGGACCGGTTTGAGGTCGTGGTCATTGATCAACAGGGAAAAAGGGTTGCCCTGGCGATGCAAGGCACAGACCTGTTTGTACAGGCTGGAGCTTTTCCTGTAACAAATGAATACAACTGTAAAATTTAATGGATTTTTTGATGGAATCAGAGCATCCGGAATAAGCGGTAAAAGTTGGCCCCCATGGTGTCAAATTCCCGACTCAACATGAACGGCAGGATGTGCAGGGTCAGGCCGATAACGAGCAGGGAGATACCGATGTTCATGGGAAAGGAGAGCAAGAAGACGTTGAGCTGGGGAAAAACCCGGGCCAGTATGCCAAGCACCAGGTTGGAGATAAGGAGCAGGGCCAGTACCGGGGCGCTGAGGGTGACCGAAAGCAGGAACATGTGGCCAGCCAGGTCCATGAGCAGGGGCACCGCCTGCCCGGAAAGGTTGAGAGTGCCGGGGGGCAGGAGGATGTATGAGTCAATAATGACCTTGAAAAAGATATGGTGCAGGTTAAGGGCCAGAAAGATCAATATGGCGATAATGTTGGAGAATTGACTCATGATGGACAACTGCTGGGTTGTCTGTGGGTCAAAGATATTGGCGGCGGCAAAGCCCATCTGGTATCCGATGATGGTGCCGCCAAAGCTGACAGCGGTAAAGATGAGCCTGGCAACCAGGCCGAGCAGCAGGCCGATCAGCACCTCATTGAGCATGATCAGGGAAAACTGAATGAGTGAAAAATGGATCTGCGGCGTCTGTTTTGCCATCAGCGGAAAGAGCAGCAGGGCAGTGGCAAAGGCCAGTCCGATCCTGACCTGGGGCGGGGCCTGGCGGCTGTTGATCACCGGGATCGCGGCCAGGATGGCCATGACCCGGGAGAAGCAGAGGAGAAAGGTCTGGAACTGTTCTATGGGGACCAGTTGAATATCCACGGCAATTTGTTTTCTAACCGCATATCAGCGGCCAATGGTGGCGATGGATGATATGATGCCGGTTGAAAAGGTGATCATCAGGTTCATCAGCCAGGGCCCGAAAATCAGCAGGGTGACAAAGACGACCACGATTTTTGGAATAAAGGTCATGGTCTGTTCATTGATCTGGGTTGCGGCCTGAAAGATACTGATAATCAGGCCGATGACCATGGCGGCAATGAGCATGGGCGCTGAACCGAGTAAAACGGTTTCAACGGCCTTGCGACCGATATGAACAACATCTTCTGGGGTCATGATCTCTGGGCCTCAGTATTCATGGTTGTTGTTTTTTCCTTGATTCCACGGATTAAACAGTTGAACCCCGGATATTTCCATATCAGATGTGTTTCTTGTGACCACGGTGAGATGATGGGTCAATCCAATGGCGGCAATTTGTCCGTCAATGGTTGGCATGCCTTTTCCCGCCGCCTCTGATAATGCCTGAATTTTTCCCCACCTAGCTGCCGCTCGCAGATCAAAATCCATGATTCTCCGGTCAAATCGCTCTCGCAGTTCGAAATTGACCCAATAATGGAGTTGCTCTTTTTTTCTGCTTTTGGGCAGTTTTTCAATGCCTTTGTGTATTTCGCCAAAGGTAAGAACGCTGAGAAATAATCTGCTTTCCTCTGTAGCCGCCACCCAGGCGGCAAGTTTTTCATGCGGCCGTTTTTTAATCAATTCCGAGATAACGCATGTATCCAGGAGATAGTTCATAATTCCATATCCCGTGGCAGGTCTTTTTTTCGTGTCAGGTCAATGTCTGCATGAGCAAGGGGAGAGTTCCGGAAAAATGTGACCAGACTGTTTTTTGGCCGCGTTAATTTTTTATATTCCTCGACCGAGAGTACAACCACGGTATCCTTTCCATGTTTGGTCACCACTTGCGGACCGCTGCGCTGCGCCTTTTTTACCAGGTTGCTGAACTTGTTCTTTGCCTCCTGGAGCTGCCAATGATTTTCCATTTCGTACACCCCATGATAGAAATTTTGTCCAGTCTGTCTAGATGGTACTGTAGGCTGTCCAAGGTGTCAACGTTTGTAAATTACTGTTGGGCAGCAGAGTAGCAACCTTAAGCATTGTCTGGACTTTTTACGAGTTCATCACAAAAGCGAAATTGAAAATGGTGCAGCCGGTATCCGGCAATTTCTCAGCCAAAGCTCTTCATCAGGGAGCCGACGACCAGGTGCCAGCCGTCAACCAGGACAAAGAGTAGCAGCTTGAAGGGCAGGGAGATGATGATGGGAGGCAGCATCATCATACCCATGGACATCAAAACCGAGGCCACGATCATGTCTATGACCAGAAAGGGAATATAGATCATAAATCCCATCTGAAAGGCCAGCTTCAGCTCCGAGAGCATAAAGGCCGGAATAAGGATGGTGGTCGAAATATCCTTGCGGTTGGCCGGTTGTTTTTCCTTGGTAATGTCGATCAGCAGCTGCAGTTCATTTTCCTGGACCTGGGAGAACATGAATTCCCGCATGGCGCCGATTGTGTTGTCAAGGGCCACCTTTTCGGTAATTTTTTTGTTCATGTAGGGCTGCAGGGCCGTGTCGTTGATCTTGTTAAAGACCGGCGACATGACAAAAAAGGTCAAAAACAGGGACAGGCCGATAATGATCTGGTTTGGCGGCATGTTCTGGGTGCCCATGGCCTGGCGGACAAACCCCAGGACAATGACGATGCGGGTAAAGGCCGTGGTCATCAGCAGGATGGCCGGGGCAATGGAGAGGATGGTGAGAACGAACAATACCTGCAGGACTGTGGAGACCTCCTGCGGTCCGGCCGCCTCTTTGACGCCAAAGGTTACTGTGGGCAGGGAAACGGCATGGGCCATGACCGGGAGGAAGAGCAGTGATACAATAAGAAAAAAAGCTCGTTTCATTGTTCTTTTTCCTGGTGCAGCAGGGCGGCAAAATCAGGGCTGTCCGTGTCCGGAAATCGATTCGTTTTTTGCTTGGAAAGATCGGCCAGCAGGTTGATGCGGCCGGAACCAATACCGAGAAGAAGCTGTTTCCCCTCTACCTCCACCAGGGCCAGTGTGGTTTTCGGCATGATATGGCGAAGTTCGACCAGGTTGATCCTGCCGCTGCCGCGCCTGCCGACACCAAACCGTTTTCTGCTGAGCGCGTAGAGCACCAGGATGATGCCAATGACCACAAGCAGCGCCCATACTGTTTGTAAAAAAGCGGAGCCCAAGCTGACGGGCGGGGCTGTTGCGGCAAGGGCAGGAGAGGAGGCAGCGATCAGGGCCGAAATCGCCATGGTAACCATCGACAAAGACATTATGCCTTATCCGAGCCTGGCAATGCGGTCTGACTGGCTGACGACCTCGGTCAACTTGATGCCGAACTTGTCACCGACTTTAACTGCCTCGCCCCTGGCGATAAGGCGGGAGTTGACATACAGATCCAGGGGGTCGCCGGAAAATTTATCCAGTTCGACCACATAGCCTTCGCCCATCTGCAGTAGATCTTTGAGCAGAATGCGGGCCCGTCCCACTTCCACCGAAACCTGAAGGGGCACATCAAAGAGAAATTCAAGGTCCCGGCAGTTGTCCTGAGACTCCTGGGGTTGAATCGTTTCCGTTTGTGGGGCGCTGGTTTCTTCAAGCAGTTCTGCAGTCTCCTCGGGCTGCAGGGTATCACCGCTGGTAACGGCTTCTGTGTTTTCACTGGTTTCCATACTGTTCTCCTGTCGTATTGCCCAGTGACCCGGTTATGTGGAAGGCCTTCTTGCCGTCGCGTTCACCGGGCACGGCGGAAAATTTTCGTTTATCTTCAACAAGTATATCGAGGGGGCGGTCCGGATCATAGCCAAGATCAATGATGTCGCCCTCTTTGAGATTGATGATTTCCCGAATGCTGAGGGTAAGGGTGCCGGATCGTGCCGTCAGCAGAAAGGGCATCTCCAGGGCTTCTTTTGCAAAGGTGCTGCCCCATGTATAGGAGGCATGGGTAACGGATACTATTTCCTTGAATTTTTCCCGGATCGGTTCCAGGGTGAGGTAGGGGATGATCATCCGCAGCTTTCCGGCCTGCTCGCTGCCGGCCCTGATCTGGAAGGTGGTGACCAGTACCTCGGTTTCGGCGTCAACGATATTGACAAGGCGGAAATTGTTCTCCGCCTTGATCAGGGCCGGTTTTATGGCTGCCACCGGGGCCATGGCCTTGCTCAGATCGGCGCAGATGCCGGTCATGGTGGTTTTCAGGACGTTGATTTCAATCGGGGTCAGATTGCGATCAAGGGCCAGCAGCTCATTGGCGTGCGAAGAGCCGAGCATGATTTCCAGCAAGGTAAAGGCGAGCAGGTTGTCAAAGTGAAACAGACAGCCGTACTTGAGCGGATCGGTTGAATAGATACCAATGGCGCCCTTATTGTTCAGCGCCAGCAGGCTGTTCTGAAAATTATCGGTGACAATTTCCTCGCGTTCAGCCTGAAAGGTCCGTTGCAGGGTGTTGGTCAGGGAGGTGCCGAAATTGCGGGCGAAAACGTCAAGAACGATATCCAGGTTGGGGATACGCATCTCGCCGCTGGTCTCATCCCGGTTGTATAACCCAAAGAGATCAATTTCCTTGGCAATGCGGGGAATTCCGTGCCCTGGACCCTGGTCATCAATGGCATCGACATTGATGGCGCCTTCCCTGATTGCCGACAGCAGATCGGCTATTTCTTCCTTGGTAAGAATCGGTTCCACAATGATCCCGGTTTATTGCACGACAAAGTCGGTCAGATAGACGTGCTTGACCCGACCGGTTGTTAAAAATGAATTGATTTTACTCTTGATCTCGGCCTTGAGCTGTTTCTTCCCCTGCAGGTCCTGGAGCTCTTCAAAGGTCTTGTTACCGATCAGCAGCAGGACCGCGTCCCGGATTTGCGGCATGCGTTTGTTGACCTCCTCCTGCGCCGCCTCGTCGTTGAGTTCAAGGGTCAGCGAGGCCTTGACGTAATGGGTTCCGTCCTCACTGATGATATTGACGATGAATTCCTTGATATCCACCATCGGACCTATGTCCGCCTCTTCTTTTGCCGGCGGCTGGACCATTTCGACCTGCTCGTTTTTCGGTTCTTCTTCAGGAGGTGGTTTTTTCAGGAACAGAAAGTAGACTGCGGCACCGGCGCCGGCAAGCAGGATAACCGCCGCCGCAATGATAATAATCAGCTTTTTTTTTCCGCCACCGCCGCCTTCTTCGGGCTGGGCTTCTTTTCCTTTGTCTTTATCTTTTGCCATAAAATACTCCCGTGGTGGTGCCGCTAAAAGGGTATTGGTGGACGCTGTTGCCGGGCCTGCGCCGGTATTTTATTGCTTCGCAGGACAAAGTCGACCCGTCTGTTTTTTGCCTTGTTTTCCTCTGTCGTGTTAGGAGCGACCGGCCTGGTGGCGCCGTAGCCGACGGCGGACATCCTGTCCATGGCAAAGAGGTGGCCCCGATGATAGAAGCGCATGACCGACACGGCCCTGGCCACGGAAATGTCCCAATTGGACATATGCGAGTTTTTAACAGGCGTGTTGTCGGTATGCCCTTCAATGCGCATGAGCATGGGTAATGGCCGGACGATGTCGGCGATTTTACGTAGAAGAGGATAACTTGCCGGATTGAGCCGGGTCTGACCCGGTCCAAACAACACCGAGTCATGGATGCGCAGGATGATGGTATCCTTGTCTTTGCGCAACAGTTCAACTTGGTCGTTGATTTTGTTGAGCTGCAGGTCGGTTTTTATCCGCTTGTAATATTTGCTGACCGTCTCCTGGGGGATGGGACTGAACTTTGCCTTGGGCGGCGAGGGCAGGATCGGCAGGCTGTATTTTTTGGGTGCGGCTGTAGTGCGCCAGCCAAAGGCATCTTTGATGGAGGTCTTTGCCTGGACGAATTTCACCGGGTCTGTGCTGGCCATGGAGAGCAGGAGAACAAAAAAGGTCAGCAGCAGGGTAACCAGGTCACTGAATGTGGTCATCCACATCGGGGCGCCGGCCGGGCATTCCGGTTCCTGTTCAGCCATTTCGGGACTCCTTACTTGTTAAAAACAGATTCACGCAGTTTGGGAGCAATAAAGGCATGCAGCTTCTGCTCCATGACCCGTGGGTTTTCACCTGAGAGAATAGAGCCCATTCCCTCGACAATGATTGTTTTCTGCAGCAGTTCGGTCTTGGACCGGGTTTTCAGCTTGCCGGCTATGGGAAGGAAAATGATATTGGCAAGGACTGCTCCGTAAAAGGTTGTCAACAGGGCAACGGCCATGGCCGGGCCAATGGACGAGGGGTCGCTCATATTCTGGAGCATCTGCACAAGGCCGATCAGGGTGCCGACCATTCCCATGGCCGGGGAAATGGCGCCGAGAGACTCAAAGATGGAAACGCCGAGGGAATGACGCTGGGCAATATAATCGATTTCCGTGTTGAGCATGGCCTTGAGGTCTTCGGGCTCCTGTCCATCCACAGCCATCTGCAAGGCCTTGACCAGAAAGGAGTCTTCAATGGAATCAATGGAGCCCTGCAGGGAGAGGATGCCCTCTTTTCGTGCCTTGTTGGCAAATTCCATGAGCTGCGCAAGCAGGGCATTGGTGTTGACTTCCTTATAGAGAATGGCCTTTTTGGCTATATTGACGGCGCTGAGGACATCTCCAAGGGGAAAGTTCACCAGGGCAACACCGGCTGTGCCGCCAAAAACGATGAGCATGGACGGAACATCGATAAAAATGGACAGGGAACCACCCTGGAGGATGGCCATGAGCATGAGACCAAATGAAGCCGCCAGCCCTATAATTGTTGCAAGATCCACGTGTTGAGCCTGTGTTCAGGTATTGTTTAATTTTTCAATAAAAATATGGTCAAGGAGTACTGTTTCGTTCCTGTGTTAAGTGTACATGTTGAAAAGGCGGTGTGTCAAAAAGAACTTTGCAAGTTAAGTGCCGGATATTTTTTTATTGCCTTGTTCGGCCGAGACCAGGGATAAAGAAGATGAAAAAAAACAGTGGTTCCTGAAGGTTTGGGTTGCCCACAGAGCAGTGAAGCGGGAAAGGTGTTCCTGTTGTATACCACACAACATGTGTGGTGCGGCAAATTTTTCGGAAAAACCAGCATGGCTGGACCATATTTTACCGCTCCAGCCACAGCGAATGATGAAAATAGTCTGAAACGACACAGCTGCGTGGATTATTTTCGGATAAACCAGCATGGCTGGACCATATTTTACCGCTCCAGCCACAACAGATAAGCGTAGACTTCAAATGATGAAAATAGTCTGAAACGGCACAGCTCTGTGAACTATTTTCGGACAAAAAAAGCCGTTTTACCGGAGTCGGTAAAACGGCTGCGAGACAAAATTTTGACTTTCTTTACCGTTTCAGGTTGATCAGCTCGCCCAACAGTTCATCGACCGTGGAAATTATCTTGGAGTTGGCCTGAAAACCACGCTGGGCAGTGATCATTTTGACGAATTCCTGACCCATGTCAACGTTGGACTGTTCCAGGGAGTTGGTGAAAATTTTTCCCAGTTCCGGTCCTGGGAGCCCGACCCTGGCGGTGCCTGAATCAGTGGTTGCCGTGTACAGGTTGGACCCTGCCAGTTCCAGGCCATTGGGATTTTTGAACTTGCCCAGGACCAGGGTGGCAATGTTGACCTGGGTGCCGTTTGAATAGGAGGCAACGACCGTGCCTTCACTGTTGATGGCAACGTTGGTCAGGTTGCCGGCCCCGAACCCGTCCTGATTCTGACCGATTACCTTGGATTCACTGTCAAACTGGGTACAGTCAAATTTAAGCGCAACAGCCTGGTTTGTCTCCGATCCGTTTCCCCAGTCGGCAATGGTGATGTTTTCTATAACCGGGTCCGGTTTACCATCGCCATCGGTGTCGGGCAGGTGTCCTTCGGCATCAAAGGTCAATCCGCCAAGGGCCTGATACGTCGCTGGATCGCCGTCAATGGTATAGCCGGTTCCCCATTGATTGTTTGCCGCATCCTCGAGCCGCCAGTAAACGGACAGCAGGTGGGGATCGCCAAGGGAATCAAAGACCTGGGATGAGGCCTGCAGATTATAAGTCGTCCGGTCCGCCGGGTCGATGGCGCCGGCGCCAAGCTCATTGGCGCTGGCATCAAGGTTGGTGGTAAAGATCATCTCCGATGTTTTTCTGGCCTCGACCAGACCGGTGTTTTTGACCTGGATGTCTGTTGGATCTCCGGGCGCCAGATCGCCGGTAAGCGGGTCAAAGAGCTTGCCCTGGACCCGGAATCCCTCGGGGTTGACAAGATAACCGTCCTCGTTAAACCTGAAGGCGCCGGCCCTGGTATAGAGAGGGGTATCATTGCCCGGTTCCTTGACGATAAAAAAACCGTCTCCCTCGATGGCAACATCGGTATCCGATGCCGTGGTTTCAAAGGTCCCCTGGGAAAAGACATTGTCAATGGTGGACAGGCCGACACCGCGACCGACCTGGGACGTTCCGCCGGAGCCGAAGACCGTGCTGGAGAGCAGGTCGGAAAAAACTGTCCTGGCTCCTTTGAAGCCTATGGTATTTGTATTGGCCAGGTTATTTCCTATAACACTCATGGCCTGGGAGTTGGTGTTGAGTCCACTGACTCCGCTAAACATGGCACTTTGGATGCCCATGGCAACCTCCTGGGTGGTTCCTTATATTTTTTTATTCGAAAATAGCCCGCGTAGCTGTGTTCTTTTGGACTATTTTCATCATTTGAAGTCTACGTTTATCTGTTGTGGCTGTGGCCTGAAATTATAGTCACAAGCCATGCTGGTTTATTCGCAAACAGGATTACGCATCTTTTTATGTGTTACCTGTCATCAATGTACCGGCAACGGCTTATCCGTTGTTCAGTGAGTCTGCCGCATCTTCCACGCTCTGGACGGCAGAGGCGGCCTCACCAACTATTTCCGCACCATCCGTTGAGTTGGTGGAGGCGTTTTCCTCACTGTTTTCCGTATCGGTCGTATTGTCGTCATTCTTTAGGCCGCTTTCCGAAGAATTCGCTTCATAGACTCCTTGGATATCAGCCATGGAGAATTCTCCCACATCCGTGATCAGGACGGCGCCGCCATCACCAAGATCAACACCGGTCACATCGGCCCTGACCAGGGGCGAAACGCCAACGGTTTCACCTTCGGCGCTGCTTTTGGACTCGATGACAATGGAGTACTTGCCCGGAGGCAGGTGTTCCCCGTTTTCATCCACTCCCTGCCAGGTAATAAAATGGTTGCCGGTGGTGAGTTCATTCGGATGCAGGGTCGCTACCCGTTGACCGGCTTCATCCTGGATGTGAATCTGGATTTCGGATGCTGTGCCGTCTACCTTGTAGCCGATTTGGGCCGTGTCCTCTCCAAGCTGGAAGGAAGATCCCTCCACCAGCACCTCTTTGCCAATCATGGAAAGGGCGGAGAGTCGTTCCGAGTTGTTCTGACTTTCAGCCAGCCTGTCCATGGAATCATTGAGATTAAAGAGTTGTTCCAGCTGACTGTAATTGGCCAGTTGGGCGGTAAACTCGGTCGGGTCAGACGGGTTGAGCGGATCCTGATTCTGGAGTTGCGCCACCAGCAGGGTGAGAAAGTCATCCTGGCCCAGGGTCTGTTTTTTGCCGTCTGCTTTCTCGTTTTTGTCAGCCGCTGTTTTTACCTTGGCTGCTTGATCGGCAGCGGTATATCCCTGTGATATTCCTGGTACGTATGTCATGGTCGCATTCCTTTAGATGTGCACGCTCAGGTTTTGGTCCGAAGCAACAGACAGGGGTATCTCCTGGTCTTCCTCCGGGAGAGCAAAACCTGTTCGTCCGTTGTTTGATTGACCGGGACTCTTGAATTGCCTCCTGGTAAACTGTTCCTGGAACAGTTGACTGTTGCCGCCATCGGTCGCAACACTGACCTGCATGTGTTCAAGGTTCATCCCCTGTTGCTGCAGGGCCTCCCTGAGCCGGGGCAGGTTACGGTCAAGAATGTCCTGGACCTGTGGATTCTGGGCGGTTATGTGGGCCTTGATATTGTCCTGTTCCACTTTGATTTCCATCCGCAGTTCACCAAGTTCGGCCGGATGAAGTCTTATGGTGACTGTTCCCGATTCCAGAGAGCGATTGACGGCAAAATGTCCCGTAACCTGATCGATAATCTGACTGTGCGGGATTTCGATGCCGGAAGGGAGATGCAGGGTCAATGATCCTGAGCTGTCCTGGCCGGATACCTGGCCGGTCTGGGCGCTCGTCTGGTCAAGCGAGAAAACCAGCGGTACATCCTGCCCATTCTGATTGGCCACCATTTGCAGATCCGGGGTCTGCATGGAATTTTTCGCTGCTCCCTGATCACCTTGTCCGGTTTGCTGTTTATTGCCGGCAGCTGCATCGGAATCGGGAATTGTTGTCGCTCCTGGTAGATTGGAATGAATATAATTGGAGTTGGCGTCCTGGGGCATGGCCGGCGCTTCCAGTCCTGTACCAGGGGTTCCATGGGCCTGGGCGATATTCTGATCATTGGCAGGAGATACCTGTGATTGCACGGCCTGGGCCGTCAGGGTCATGCCGGGTGTTCCCTGTTGTGTCTGGGAAAATTTTCCGTTTTTACCCTGGTCTGCTTCCGTCGTGTAGTTGAACCTGGCCTGCCAATGCTCAACAACAAAGGGTTTCTGCCCTGTGCCTGTTTGTTCCTGCGGGCCTGTTTCCTTAGTCTGGGCGGCGGATGCATTGTCCTGTTCACCTGTGACCTTGCCCAGAACTGCGGCAACTATCGATTCCCTGTCCCGAACAGATGCGGACAAACCGGTATCCTGTATAGGAGTGGAATTATCAACCTTGAGGATGATCGGAATTTCAGTATCTGCCGCTGTTGTCTGGGGAACGGACTGGGAATTGCGTTCTACCTGTTGCAGCAGGTCATTGCTGTTCCCGTTGCCCTGTTCACTGTCACCTTTTCCATGTTCCAAATGGTCGGTATGCGATGTTTGGCCGGATTCAGTTTTTTCTGTCTTGTGGGCATGGGCGCTGTTTTCATCCGAGGCATGGTGGGTGACTCCGGCTTTTTTATCATGATCGCTGCCGGTGTTCCCTTTTCCTTTTGCCTCGTGTCCGGGTTTGTCGGCACGTTTACGTGCTTTATCGAGATGTTGACTGAAATGGTCGCTGCCGCTTTGATGAGCTGCCGGAGGGGCGGCTGGTGGAGCGGCCGGCTGAGGGGCAACCGGTATGGCTTGCATTGCTTGCATTGATAAATCCTTTGTAAAAAAACCTTTGAAAAAAAAACGTTACTTCAAGTCTTGAACCTTTGTGGAGCAAAGCGCCACCTTCACTTAAGGCCACTTTGAAAAATTGCCGCCTGAACTCTGCCTCACAGAAAAATAAAAAATAAAATAAAAAATGCTCACATCTGTCTAATATGCTGCGTTTTTTAATTTTTCTGTTCCTTGACCTCGAACGAAAATTCTAATTTTTCAAGGCACCCTTAAGCGAGGAAAAGGCGGTGGTAAGCTGAGCTGCCTTGTCCCTGTCCATATTGTTGAGTATCTTTGCCGCTGCCTTGGTTTTCATGTCCGCAAGGAGACTGACGGCCAGCTTCTGATCAAGGGTGCTGATGATGGCGGCTGCCTTGTCCGGGGACATTTTTGCGTACATTTTACTGAGATCACGTATTCTTTTTTGTTCGCGGGCATCTTTTTGGGCCAGGAGTTTCTTGATTTCCTGTCTGATTGTTTCAAGCTGGGCAAGTTTCTTATCGACCTCGGCCTCCAATCTCTTTAGTTCCTTTTTCCGATTTGCCAACTCCTTACGCTCTTTTTGGATATTCCTGCGTTCGTCTTGCAAGGCCTGCAGGACTCTGCGCTGCTCAACCGAAGAGAATACCGGCGCATCAGGTGTGTTTGTAGCCGGCCCGGCAGCATGAGGTTTCTTCGGATCCGTCTTGTTGTCTGCGCCATGAACCAGGGGCGGCAAACAGAACAACAGGAGAACCAGGGCGGAAATAAGGCGTTTCATGGGAATCGAATCAGCTTTTTTTGTTTGTCTGTTGTGGCCGCGGGACGCTAAAATATGATCCGGACATGAGGGGGCAGTCATACTATTCTCAACGATCATGTCGTAAGACGGCAATTTCATCAAGCATGGCGGCCTCCTGATGTTCTATAAATTTTTTATAGGCCATATTTTGCCTTTGCTTGAGTTTTTCCAGTCCTTTTTTTTCCTGACTGGCATGGAGCAGTCGCCTGCGTCTGCGTGCGACCTCCTCCTGCTGCCGGGAGAGTTTTTCCTGCAGTTCCATCACTTTTTCCTGCTCCAGGTGAATCCTGTTTTCATAAAGCAGCAATCGGTCGCTGGTGGTGCCTTCTGTCTTTTCCCGTTCCAGATCAGCGTATAAAGTTGCCATGACCTGTTTTGCCGCTTCCAGCTGGCCGCGTATTTCCGTCTCTTTTTTTTGGCTGATAAACAGCTTTTGTCTGGCCTCATCCTCGAGCTGTTTGCGGTAGCGCAGGACCGGTTCCATGGAAAACGGTTTCATGCCTCGGCCTCATCGGGTTGCGGATTTTTTCTCCGGTCCACATTCCGCCGCCCCGGCCGCCTGCGGTCACCACCCTTGCGGTCGCTGACCAGAATGCCAAGGTCGCGGATAGTCTCTTCAAGAGAGGCTGATTCGTTAAAGCCCTGGCAGAGAAATTTGTTGATGGCATCGATTTTGGAAATGGCATAATCGATTTTTTTATTGGAGCCTGCGGCATAGGCCCCGATATTGATCAGGTCTTCCGATTCACGGTACACGGCCATGACACTTCTCGCCTTGCCGGCCAGTTGCATGTGGCGCGGGCTTACGATATCCCGCATAACCCGGCTGGTTGACATCATGACGTCAATGGCCGGGTAGTGGTTTTTTGCCGCAATATCACGGGAAAGCACAATATGACCATCAAGGATTGAGCGGACGGAATCGGCAACCGGTTCCGTGAGGTCGTCGCCGTCGACCAGGACGGTATACAGGCCGGTAATGGACCCCTTGCCCTCGAAGTTGCCCGCCCGTTCAAGGAGCTTGGGTAGGGTGGCGAAAACCGAAGGCGTGTAGCCCTTGGTGGTTGGCGGTTCTCCTACGGCCAGCCCTATCTCCCGCATGGCCATGGCAAAGCGGGTCACCGAATCCATCATCAGAAGAACGTTTTTTCCCTGGTTACAGAAATATTCGGCAATGGCAGTGGCGACAAAGGCCCCGCGCATGCGCAGCAGAGGCGACTGGTCCGAGGTAACAACAACGATGATGGAGCGTTTAAGTCCTTCTTCACCAAGATCACGCTCGATAAATTCCCGGACTTCGCGTCCGCGTTCTCCGATCAGGGCAATGACGTTGATGTCCGCCTTGGCATATTTGGCCATCATGCCGAGAAGAACACTTTTCCCGACCCCTGATCCGGCCATGATGCCCATTCTCTGGCCGATACCGCAGGTGAGCAGGGCATTGATGGCCCGAATGCCGAGATCAAGAGGTTTTTCAATCTTCTGACGCTGCATCGGGCTTGGCGGCAGGCTGTAGAGAGGGGTTGACGCTTCCAGGTGCAGGGGCGGGCCCTCATCCAGGACCTGTTCCATGCCGTCGATGACCCGGCCTAGCAGAGCCTCGCCGACCCGGATGGAAGCGCTTTCCCTGATAACGCGGATGAGGCTGCCCGGACCCAATCCCCGCAATTCGCCAAGGGGCATCAGCAGGGCCTGGTCATTATTGTAACCAACAATTTCAGCGGGAATCGGGGGCCCAGGTTCAAGGGGACTGATTTCGCAGAGCGAACCCACCGAGGAATGCGGACAATTTCCCTCGACCACCAGGCCGACGATACGGCGGACCTTGCCGTAGACCCTGGGCATGACCAGGCGGTCAATGGCGTCCGGACTGATATTCATGGTTCCTCTGCCGGTCCGGAATTTTCGGCAGCTCCAGGAGTGTTGTTGTCGTTATTGGTGATTTGTTCTTCAAGAAATTCCCGGGCGGTTTCCAGTTGCGCCTCGATGGTGGCATCAACGGTGCAGATATCGGAATCGAGCCTGCAACCGCCGCGCATGATCTCCTGGTCGGTTTTTAATGTAATATGGTTAAGCTGCTGCACCGAGGCGATAAGATCGGGGACCATCTTTTCAACAACAGTCAGATCATCGGGATGCAGCCAGATATCATAGGCATCGTTTTTCATGGCCAGTTCAATGGCATTTCTGAGAGTGCCTGCGATTATATCCCTGCCGGTTGTTATTTCGCGGCCGATGATTTTCCTGGCAAGGGCAATGACCAGGTTGATCATGTTGCCGTGGCTCTGTTCAAGGATTTCTTCGTGCAGGGTGTCCACCTCGGCGCAGGCGCGGGTAAACGCCTCGATTACCTGCCGCAGTTCAGACTGTTGTGCCTGCTCGTTTTGCTTATTTTCCTCCTTTTCCGTCCGCAGGGCATCCTGTCTTCCCTGTTCGTAGGCCTCGGCCCTGATGGCATCAATATCGGGAAGGGGCGGTTGTGATGGCGGAGGTGTTGTTTCTGCCGGGGCTTGCCGGTCCACTTCCTCGGCCTGCGGCTGTTCGGCAGGTGCGGGACTTGCCGGCTCCCTGTCGCTTTCGGCCGCATCGGGCTGGATTTTTGCCCTGACCAGGGAAACAGGAGTAAATGCCGGGTCCTCCCTGAAGACCTTAGACGAGCTCATCGCCGCCTCCCTTGCCAAGGACCAGCTTGCCCTCTTCCTCGAGCTTCATGGCGATTTTGACGATGGTCTGCTGCATGGCCTCGACCTCGGAGAGACGGACCGGGCCCAGGGCCTCAAGGTCATCACGGATCATATCAGCGGCCCTGGCCGACATGTTGGCAAAGATCTTCTCCTTGAGTTCATCGGATGCCGTTTTCAGGGCCAGGGTCAGGGAATCGTTGTTGACCTCGCGCAGGATCATCTGCAGAGACCGGCCATCCACGGCGGCAAGATCATCAAAGGTAAACATCTGTTTGCGGATCTCTTCCACCATGTCCGGATCAACCTCTTCCAGGTTGTCGAGGATGTCGGCATCCAGGTTGTTTTCCATGTTATCAAGGATTTCAACCACCTTGGGAATCCCGCCGATCTGCCGCTGGTCCTGGGACCCGACCACGACACCGATTTCCCGGTGCAGGGCGTCTTCGATACGGTCGATAACACCGGGGGAAACGCTGTCGATGGTGGCGATTCGGTAGATGACATCGGCCTGCATGTCTTCGGGCAGGTGACTGATAATGGCGCTGGAATGATCCGGGGTCTGGGTGGACAGGACCAGGGCCACGGTCTGTGGATGTTCCCGTTCCAGCAGGCCGGCCACCATGCCCGGCTGCATCTTGGCGATGGTTTCCAGGGGACGGGTTTCCGTGCCGGTGATAAACTGTTTCATCAGGCTTTTGACCCGTTCCTCGTCACCGGTACCGGCAATGGTCTTCTTGGCAAATTCCTGGCCTTTGATCACCAGGCCCGCCTGGGCCTCGGCGGACAGCTCAAACTCGGAAAGGACGGCAAGTTTCACGTCTTCGGGGATATGGTCGATTTCAGCCATGGCCCTGGTTATGCGGAATATCTCCTCATCGGTCATCTCCCGCATGACCCTGGCCGCTGTTTCCTCGCCAAGGCACATCAGGAGAATGGCTGCCCGCCTGATACCGTCAAGTTTGTCTTTTTGTTGTGCCATTGGACGATATCATCCTTTGTCGTGGATCCAGTTTTTGAGGATATGGGCGGCAAAAACCGGGTTGGTCTGGATGGCGTCGCGCACCCGCATGAGCGGATCCCGCATCATGGCCTCGAGTTCTTTCTTCTCCTCTTCCTGTTCGGCTTCTTTCTGCTCTTCCTCGAGTTGCTGCACGGTTTTGTAGTGCTGGGTGACATCTTCACGCAGGGTCTTGATGATGGGCCTGATCATGAGAAAGTACACCAGCAGGCCGCCAATAAAAATCACAGCGTAACGAATGATCGGCATGTACTGATACAGGATGTTTTCACTCACCGCTTCCCCCTCGCCATTGACTGCCGGTTCGGTAAAGGGCATGGAGGTAATTTCGATCTTGTCTCCGCGTCCCGGATCAAGGCCAAGCGCCGAGGCGATCATTTTTTTCAGGGATTCCAGTTCCTCCTTTGACCGGGGCACGGTTTTCTCCGGTTCTTTTTTGGTCGCCGGAATAATTTTGTCGGCAACCAGGACGGACACGGATATATTTTTCACTGTCCCCACCGGATTCACGGTCTTGGAGACGACCTTGCTGATTTCATAATTGGTCGTCTTCTGCAGGCTGCTTGATGGTGGAGTTGCCCCGGCGGTCGTTGAACTGGTCGGTCCCTGCAGGTTTGATTGGACTCCGGGCACGCCGCCCACGATTTGCGAGCCTGATTTCTCTTCACTGATCTGTTCGCTGCGAATGACCGGCTCTTCCGGATCAAAGGTCTCTTCCGTCTTCTCAAAACGGGCGAAATCAAGGTTTGCCGTTACCCGAACCATGGCATTTTTCGGGCCAAGGGCGGTGTCAAGGAGGGACTGGGCCCGTTCTTCCATGGTTTTTTCAACCTGGACCTGATATTCGAGCATATCAGGGGTCATGGAGCCCAGGATGCCCTGGTCACCTGTTTTGGTCAACACATTGCCGTTTTGATCGATAATGGTGACGTGTTCCGGGTCAAGGCCTTCCACCGAGCCGGACACCAGGTAGACGATGCCCTGGATCTGGGATTCACTTAAACGCAGGCCAGGTCTCAGGTTGACGATTACCGAGGCGGTGGCCGGTTTTTGCTGGTTTTTGAAGAGTCTTTTTTCCGGCAGTGCCAGGTGGACGCGAGCCGACCGAACAGGGTTGAGCGAGGCAATGGTACGACCGAGTTCCCCCTGTAATGCGCGGGTGAAGTTGACCTTTTGCACAAAGTCGGTCAGGGCAAATGACTGTTTGTCAAAAATTTCAAAACCGATGCCGCCACCCCGGGGAAGCCCGGCCGAGGCGAGCTGCAGACGCACCTCATGGACGGCGTCCGCAGGCACCCGGATGTTTTTACCATTGTTTGTCAACTTGTAGGGTGTGTTGTTTCCCTTGAGCCATTCGACAATGGATGCCGCGTCTCCTTCGTCGAGATTGGCATACAGAAGCTGGTAATCCGCTGTTCTGGCCTGGATGATGATAAAGGCAAACAGGCCCACAGAGATCAGGGTGACGGCCAGCAGGGCGAGCTTGCGCGGCATGGGCCATTCCTGTATTCGGGTGATGAGAACCTGAAATCCGTTTTTAGGGCCTTCCGTTTCGGATGGAGCTGTGCTTTGATCCGCCATTGTTTACCGGAATTTTGTTGTTTATTGTGTCTGCTTAAACGCTCAAACGTTCAAACGTTCAAACGCTTAAACGCTTAAACGCTTAAACGCTTAAACGCTCAAACGTTTAAACGCTCAAACGCTTAAACCTGCATCCGCATTATTTCCTGGTAGGCGTCCATGGCCTTGTTGCGGACCTGGACCATAAAGCGGATGGAAATATCGGCTTGCTCCATGGCAATCATGGCCT
>Ga0256831_1000487_pt1 | contig 20583 bp, 10 predicted proteins | sample 132544metaG_FD_189087 | JGI IMG/M metagenome (GOLD analysis project Ga0256831, IMG submission 189087) | Hydrothermal vent microbial communities from Lau Basin, Pacific Ocean - 132-544 | ecosystem: Environmental > Aquatic > Marine > Hydrothermal vents | place: Pacific Ocean: Lau Basin | collected... | reverse complement strand
ATATTACACGGAAGCATTATTCCTATATTCTCTTCTGCCATCAAAGATTTATAAGCAAAAGGAGGATTGCAAGCTTCCAAAATCTTGTATTCAATAAAATCTACATTAATTTTTTCTTTTAGTGTTTTTTTCATATCTATTTCAGCTAAGATTCCGAACCCTTGTATTTTTAACTCTTCCGTAATCCTCTGTACTGATTTATCAAAATCATAATTTGTTGTTTTTTCAAAATAATATTGCATATTGTTAATTTTTTAATGCTTAGTGCCCTATCAAACATATTATTGTCATCCTCTTCATTAAAATTAATTCCGCTTTTACTTCATAATACATATGACACGATACTAAACTTGTTTTTTTTAATTTTAAATATTTAATTCATTTGCATTTTACTGTGACCCATTATTCCCTTTTCTTTCATCATCTCCATACTAGATTTCATGCATTTTTCACTCATCACACCTTTTTCTTTCATCATTTTCATCATTTTTTGCATCATTTCTCCATTGTTCATCATATTTTGTATCATATTTTCCATCATTTTTCCATCTTTCATCATTTCCACTTTCCATTTGTTTTGCATCATTTGCATTCCTTTTCCTTGCATCATCATTTGCATCATATCCTTGTCTTCTGTCATCATTTGCATTGAATTTTTATTTTCTTTCATTTTTCCAATGAACTCAGCCATCATGTCTTTATCATTTACAATTGTTTGCATTGTTTGATTTCTCATTTCTGTATTCTTAAGCATTTCTGTTGTATCCGGTTTTTGATAACAACCGATCAATAAAAAAATACCTACTACTCCTAAAATAACTGCTATTGTTTTCATATTCTTTAAATTTTTTTTATGATTCAATTTTAAAATATAATATTAAAATCAAATCTGTTTATTAATTATTTATTACAATGCAAAGATAAATCAAAGCGGGTTCAAGCTTGTGCATAATTATTGCTATATTGTATCTAATTTCTTTCTCATACCTATTTTCTTAAATACGGTAGGCGTCATACCAGTAACTTGCTTAAATTGCCGGGATAGATGTTGCGGACTGCTATATCCTAAATCATAAGAAATCTCACTAATCGTAAGCTCGTTGTACACCAATAATTCTTTTGTACGCTCTATTTTTTGCTCTATGATATAGTTTTCTATAGTTCTACCCTCTATTATAGAAAACAGTTTACTTATAGCAGAATAGTCAATCCCAATATTTGAACTAAGGAAATCTGAAAAATTCTGATGATATGGTTTTTCTCTACCATAGTGTACGTGATTAATAATTAAAGTCTTTACCTGATTAATGATTTTTGATTCCCTGTCTTCCAATAATTCAAAACCTTCTTTCATTAGAATATTTTCAATTTTTATTCTATCTTCTTCACTTATTGATGTTTCAAAAACAACCTTACCAAGTTCAATACTTTCAATTTCAAATCCATTGTTATTCAATTCATTCTTGATAACCTTAATACAGCGATTACATACCATATTCTTTACTTCCAAACTCTTTATTTTTTTATCCATAACTTTATATTTGAATTAAAAATCGCCTATTTTTGTTCTCACTTTTTCCACTTCTTAAATCATCATTCCTTGTTCGGTATTCGATATTCCAAACTTCACACTTTAGCCTTTGCACTTTAGACTTTATCTTTTTTAAAAACCGGCTTCAAAATCACTCCTTACAGTCGCGCTTTCGAGTCCTAAGTTTCTCTTTAATCAATTTTTTCACCCAAATAGTTAATCCTTCCCTGAAATAAAGGTCTCTGACCTATTATCTCTTAAAATCTGAAATTCCAAAATACATTTTCACATTGAACATCCTTCGGCGTTCATTTTCCCCCTTTCATATACCCCGCATTTCATACGGGGCTATTAATATTAAACCACTCTCGTGGTTTTTAATTCTCAATATCCTGATAAGCGAGCACCTCTGACCTAGCTTCTTCACTGTACACACTTCCAAAATCATCATTCCTTGTTCGGTATTCGATATTCCAAACTTCACACTTTAGCCTTTGTACTTTTATCTTTTTAAAAACCGGCTTCAAAATCACTCCTTACAGTCGCGCTTTCGAGTCCTAAGTTTCTCTTTAATCAATTTTTCTACCCAAATAGCAAATCCTCCTCTGAAATAAAGGTCTCTGACCTATTATCTCTTAAAATCCACTGATAAGCGAGCACCTCTGACCTAGTTTCTTCACTGTACACACTTCCAAAATCATCAATCCTTATTCGGTGTTCGATTTTCAAATCCCCGAAACTTCCAAACTTGAAACTTTCAAACACAGAACACGGAACACAGAACACGGAACACAGAACACGAAACACAGAACACGAAACAAAAAAATCACTCACCCATTTGCTCTCTCGCCCAATCACCCATTATCTCCCTCTCTTAGTCTCACCCTCTCTCACTACATCCCTCCACCACATTTCCCGACACCACACTTCATCTCCTCTCCCTTTTTCCCTTCATCTTTTATCTTTTTACTTTTATCTTTTGTCCTCATACTTTTCCCTTCTTTCTTCATACTATCACCACATTTACCGGATGCACATTTCATTTCGATTCCTGATTGACCGGCATCTGCTGTAGGGTTCATCATACTAGCCTTACCTTGCAATTGAGCAGCTGCATCAAGTGTAAATGTACCATTGGTCACAACTTCCTCACCCTGTTCTAATCCTGATAATATTTCATAGTTTGTCCCCATATCTTTCCCCAATTCCACTTCTCTGAGTTCAAATACCGGTTTATCTGCATCAGGTTTTACATATACGATAGAACGTTTACCTGTCCACATTACAGCTGTTTTAGGTACTAATACTGAGCTTTTATTTGATTTTGAAGTTGGGCTTATATTTATGTCAGCATAAACTATCATTCCGGGTTTTAAAGTATAATTATTGTTTCTAACAGTAGCTCTTACCTTTACAGTTCTAGTTTTTGAATCGAGTAAAGGGTCTATAAAATTAATTTTAGATTTGATTTTTTTATCAGGATATGCATTAGATGTGATTGTGATTTGTGTACCTTTTTTGATATATGCTATATCTCGTTCAAACACGTCAAATTCAGCCCAAACCGTACCCATTCCCAAAACTTCAAACATTTTACTTCCTTCTCTAACGTGATCTCCTTCTTCTACAAACTTTTTCGTGATTATACCGCTTACACTTGCATACATTTTAAAGTTTGTAATAATTCCTTTTTTCTGTTCTATACCCCTTACTTGTTCTTCCGTCAATTTCCAATTCAATAATTTTTTTCTGACGGAATTATACAATTCAGGTTGCTCGTTTTTTACTTCCAATGCTTGTATCAATTCGTTTTGAGCTGTAACTAGTTCCGGAGAATAAATCAAAGCGAGTAAACTGCCTTTTTTGATATAATCTCCTTCTGCTTTGTAATACAATTTCTCAATTCTACCACCGAAATGCGCTGTTTGAAGGGCGGTATTATTATCATTTTGAACGATTTTACCCGATAGTTTCATTTTGGATTTATCTATACCGGATATAGAATTTCCCACTGTAAATGTTTGAATATTCGCAAGAGCAATAGCCGTTTTGGTCATTTTAAATCTATTTGGATTCAGTTCCTCTTCCGAACCTTTTTCTTTTGGAATTAAGTCCATACCACAAATCGGACATTGACCTGGTTCCGGCATATCAATCTGCGGGTGCATCGAGCAAGTCCAATGCTCATCTGTGTGTTCTGCTTCCGAATGATTTTCTATTTTTTCAGCGTTATTAGCTGTAAAAATCAGTTTTCCCGTAAAAATTCCAATTGCAAGAAAAAGTATTGCCGTGATAATTATTTTTGTATATTTCATCTTTTTATTTTTTTTATTTGTTTAAAAATTCTACTTACCTTCCAGATACTCCATTTTAGCCTTCTGTACGAAAGCGTCTTTAGTGCTTTTAATTTCAAGCAACTGATATTGTATTTTCTGTAATTGCATTCTCAAGATATTGTCATAATCCAATTTACCTGTTTCATAAGCTTTAAGGTCGCTATCAATTGCTCTTTGTATTACATCTTTATTCTTTTCGGCAGCAACAACCTGAAGAATTGCATTTTTCAATTTAGCTTTTGCTATATCATATTGCGTTTTGAATCTTTTCTCTTGATTGTATTTTTCAATATCGGCTTTTTCCATTGACAATTCCAGTCTTTTTCCTTTGGCATCATATTGTTTCGTAAAGAATGGAATCGAAACCCCAATCATAGGCATCAAAATATCTCTACCGTTTCCGGCAGGAGATAAATCGTCCCGTTTACTTACAGAAATATAATCCAATGCTACTGAAAATTTTGGTTTCTCCTGATATTTCAAGAGCTCTTTCTCCTTTTCAAATACATTCTTTTTAGCTTCTATTTTAGTAAGTACGGGATGTTTGTTTATCGAATCTTCTGTGATAAGAATATCCAATACACTCATAGAATCCAACATATTTACCGGCTCATTCACATTTCTGTTCAATAGCCTGTTGAATTGATTCGACAAGGCGGTCATATCGTTGAAAGCACTAAAAATTTTGCTGTGTAATAGATTCTTTTGAGTTTGAATTTTCAATACATCACTCATTTTTGCCCTGTTGTTTTCCAATGCCCCTAAAGCCATCTTTTCATATATATCCAATATTTCCTTATTCTCTTTATATACATCCAATGTCGCTAAATTTTTGTATAATTCATAATAGGTTTTTTTGATATTATAGAATAAATTCAGCCTTGCAATATCACTATCATAAGAAACCTGTTCCGATTTTAGCCTCGCAACATCCTTTTGGGCTTCAAATGTCCCCGGCCAAGGAAATGATTGCTGTGCGCCGAGCTTCAATCTCTGTGCTCCAAGTCTTGTTTCAGGCGGAAAAATAAAGTATCCCATAGTAAATTTTGTATTATCCAAATTTCCCGTTTCATCAACCTTTTCCTGAAATATCTTGTGGTTTATATCGTAATACTCTATCTCCGGATTATTCTTTTCCGCTATCTTCAAATAATCTTCCAAGGTCTGCCCAATACCGATTTGGACAATTAAAAAGAAGATTAATATCAATAATTTTATTTTCATTTTCTATCCATTTTTGTTTAATTAAAAGTTATATTTTTTTGGGCGATTCTCCATAGAGATTTCAACCCTACAATGCCCACGCAAAAATCTCTATTCCGACCGGGCTGTTCGTGGGTTTCGTCCCGTCTTTCGCCAGGGACAGCCTCCTAATGTCGACTCCACTACCATCCCTATCGCAATCACCTTTTTACAAACCGGCTTCAAAATCACTCCTTGCAGTCGTGCTTTCGAGTCCTAAGTTTTCCTTTATCGGATTTCAAACTCGGAACTTGGAACTCTATATCCCGCAATATACTTCGCTATGCCGGACTTCCACTACGCTTTTCCCCCTGATAAGCAACTGTCTCCCAATCTCGCTTCCCAACTTCTAAAATCATCATTCATTAATCGATATTCGATATTCAAAACTTTTTACTTTTGCCTTTGCACTTTAGCCTTTAGCCTCTTTGCAAACCACCACCAAACCCCCCAAACATCCAAATTGAACACCCTTCGGGGTTCTATTTCTTCACTTCATAATTCCCATAGTTGCACTATGGGCTATTCACATTAAACCACTATCGTGGTTTTTAATAATATCCAAACCAAGCTTCCTAACTTCTCAAAGCAACAATTCCCTGATAAGCAACTGTCTCCCAACCTCGCTTCCCAACTTCTAAAATCATCATTCGTTAATCGATATTCGATATTCAAAACTTCCAAACTTGAAACTTCAAAACAAAGAACACAGAACACCAAACAAAAAAACAATCTCTCCGTCTCTCTGTCTCTTCGTCTCTCCGTCTCTCACCTCTCATCTCTCTTCGCCCCTTCTCTCACTTCCCACCTCCTCTCCAACTCACCTACTCGCCCGTTCGCACTATCGCACTCTCGCCCTTCTCTCCTTCACCCAACTATAAAGAACAGGCACAACAAACAATGTAATCAAAGCAACTAACATACCACCAAAAGCAGGAATGGCCATTGGAATCATTATATCCGAACCCCTACCTTTAGAGGTCAAGACAGGTAATAATGCAAGAATTGTCGTTGCAGTTGTCATCAAACACGGACGAATACGTTTTCTTCCGGCTTCTACTACTGCATCTCTTATACTTTGCTTAGTTGTTGGTTTATTTTCTTCAAATATTTGTGTTAAATACGTTGCCATCACAACTCCATCATCTGTTGCAATGCCGAATAATGCAATAAAGCCTACCCAAATAGCTACACTCAAATTGACCGTATGTATATTGAATATATCACGCATATTTTTTCCAAACACATCAAAATCCAAGAACCAACCTTGACTATATAGCCATAACATTATAAAACCTCCTGAAAATGCAACAAATATTCCTGTAAATACCATCAAAGTTGTACTTACTGCCCTGAATTGAAAGTACAATATCAAGAATATAATCATCAAGGACAATGGCAATACAATCATCAACCTTTTTTCTGACCTTATTTGATTTTCATAGGTCCCGGTAAATTGATAACTCACTCCTTGTGGAACAACTATTTCCCCTTTTTCTATTTTACCTGCAAGATAACTTTGTGCTTTTTCCACTATATTTACTTCAGCTTCATCTTTTTCTTTATCAAAAAGAACATAGCCAATCAAAAATGTATCTTCTCCCTTTATAACCTGTGGACCTCTCTCATACTTCACATCTACTAAATCACCAAGAAGTATTTGCTCACCTGCCGGAGTCTTGATTATCACTTTCCTTAAATCATCCGGCGATGTTCTAAGTTCACGTGGATATCTTACCCTTATGGAATAGCGCTCTCTACCCTCAACCGTAGTACTTACTTTCTTACCGCCCAATGCTACCATTATAGTCTCTTGGATATCATTGACCTTTAAACCGTACAATGCAGCTTTTTGACGATCAATATCCAGCAATAAATATGGTTTCCCAATAATTCTGTCGGCAAAAACCGCTTCTGATTTAACTCCGGGAACTTCTTTCAATGCTTTTTCGAATTCCATCCCTAATTTTTCAATATCTTTTAGGTTTAGTCCTTTGATTTTGATTCCCATCGGACTTCTCATACCTGTTTGCAGCATCACTAACCTTGTTTCGATAGGTTGAAGTTTTGGTGCCGATGTCACCCCGGGAAGTTTTGTTGCCTCTACTATTTTGTTCCAAATATCATCAGGACTTTTGATTTCTTTCCTCCATTGTCTAAAAAATTTACCTTCATCATCAGGTATCAGTTTGGCAACATCAACTTTTTGCATATCTTCAATCCTCTCATCACTATCTTTTGTATAAAATTTACCGGTTTCATCAACTTTGAATCTCAATTTATCTCTGTCTTTGTTTTCAATATACTCAGGTAAATACTGAATTATATTCTCAAACATCGACAAAGGAGCAGGATCCAAAGCACTTTGAACTCTTCCCGCCTTACCGACCACTACATCTACTTCCGGTATATTGGCTACTGCAATATCCAATAGTTTTAGAGTCTTTTTGTTTTCTTGTACTCCTGCGTGCGGCATTGTTGTCGGCATAAGCAAAAAAGCACCCTCATCCAATGACGGCATAAATTCCTTACCCATTGATTTGAAAGAATTATAGCCTCCTACCAGTATAAGCACCGGTAGTATCAAAAACAATACTTTGTATTTCAATGCGAATCTCAATAATCTTACATAATATATTTGAAATACATAAAATATTATTAGAAGACTAAGCGTAGATGCTGCAACAAAGACGAAATTGGAGCTAAGTGATCTATCAAAATCCAATGGTCGCCAGTATTCAGTCAAAAGCCACAATATTGCCAATCCTCCCAAAAGATTTTTGATAAAATCTTCTTTTAAATTTACCCAATCATATTTTTGGGACAAAATATTTATTATACCGAATAATGAAATAAGAATACCTAAAACTATTCCCTCATACACGACAAAAACCCCGAGAATTATCCAAAATATATTGATTAATAATCTTAGGGTATTTGATAGTTTCTTTCTTTCTTTAAATATAAGAGAAGCAAATGTCGGTATTATAAACAAGCCTACAAATAAGGCGGCAATTAAGGCAAATGTTTTCGTGAAAGCCAATGGTCTGAACAGTTTCCCTTCGGCTGCCTGCATCGTAAAAACAGGTAAAAAACTGACAATTGTTGTCATTACAGCGGTTAATATCGCGCCTGAAACCTCAGATGTTGCTTTATAAACTATTTGATTTACCGGGTGACCTTTGAGCTCTTTTAACTTTTTGATGACATTCTCTATCAGTATAATCCCTATATCTACCATTGTGCCTATCGCTATTGCAATTCCGGATAACGCTACAATATTGGCATCAACATTAAACATTTTCATCGCTATAAATACCATCAATACAGCCAATGGTAATAGACCTGAAATCAACATCGATGAGCGAAGATTGAACAGCATCAACATAATTACCAAAATAGTAACCAATATTTCAAGGGCAAGAGCATCATTAAGTGTAAAAAGTGTTTCCTCAATAAGTTTAGTTCTATCGTAAAAAGGAACTATTGTCAATTGAGATTCTCTGCCGTCTTTCAGAGTTTTAGACGGTAATCCTGTACTCAATTCTCTCATTTTGGATTTGACATTTTTTATCACTTCCATCGGATTTGCACCGTATCTAGCTACAACGACTCCACCTACAACCTCTGCACCATTTTTATCTAAAATTCCTCTTCTTTCTTGTGGTCCAAGTGATATATGAGCTAGATCTTTGACAAGAACAGGGGTATTATTGACAGACTTAACAACACTGTTTTCAAGGTCTTCTATTTTTTTAACATAGCCAAGTCCTCTGATAAGGTATTCTGCATTATTTATTTCAAGGGTTTTTGCCCCTATATCTTTATTGGAATTTCGTACGGCATTAACCACCTCTTTGAGGCTGATATCATACTGTTGAAGTTTAGCAGGATCAACATCTACCTGATATTCTTTTACAAATCCGCCAATACTTGCTACTTCCGATACTCCCTTGGCAGAAGCCAGACCATATTTAACATAATAATCTTGAATGGAACGCAATTCTTGCAAATCCCATCCACCAGTAACATTACCAGAGGTATCCCTGCCTTCAAGAGTGTACCAAAATATCTGCCCCAATCCTGTAGCATCAGGCCCAAGCGATGGTTTCACTCCTATCGGCAATAAATTTGCAGGTAGTGAATTTAGTTTTTCCAGTATTCTACTTCGACTCCAATAGAAATCAATCTTCTCATCGAAGATTACAAAAATGGTAGAAAACCCAAACATCGAAGAACTACGAATAGTCTTCACTCCCGGAATTCCTAGTAATGAAATCATCAATGGATAAGTTATTTGGTCTTCTATATCCTGAGGTGATTGACCATCCCATTTTGTGAATACTATTTGCTGGTTTTCTCCAATATCAGGAATAGCATCTACAGCTACCGGATTTCGTGGTAACCAATCTATATCCCAATCAAAAGGAGCACTTATTATTCCCCAAAAAACAAATATAACGAGTAACAAAATAGTTACCAACTTATTTTCAAGAAGGAATTTTATTGTTTTATTTAACATCTAATCTAATTTTAATATTTATATTTTTTAAAAGCTGAAATCCCGCAGTACACTTCGCTACGCTCCAGCCCGGAACTTCCTCTTTAGCCTTGAGAATTTATACCCAAAACTAAAAAAGCTTTTAAGAACCATATAATAATTACCAAAAGTAAGTAACTTGAGATAAAAAATCAGCAGTCCTAAAACGCTTTTAATTAAAATTAGATGTTATAATATGTAACTCTGATACAGAGATTGCAAGTCAATATCACGCGGTGGTGGTCTATCGACATATATAGGTTTAATGCTGTTGTGAGTACTAACATTACTTTCATCTATCACAAATGTATGTAGTATAACAGCAAAATCAAAAGGCTTAGCAGAATAAGGGGCATAAAAAGTGTATTTAACCTTGGACTTAACAACTTTTTTCTCATTATGGCAACAATGATCTTCTCTATCACTATCATTATTGCATTGCATATTATCCATTGAACAGGACTTTTTATGCATTGGGCAAACATCATCAGATTGATGACAAGATTCTGCCTCTGTATATAATGCAAAGTTTTTGATTTTATTTTGGCAATAATGCAAATCGACAACAATCCCCGCAGATATAATCATCATCCACAAAGCTAAAGATAGCGATATTATGCTATAAATTGTCTGATTTTTCCTAATTGTCATTGAACACTAAATGAAAAATGAGCTGAATTGTTTTAATTAATACTATAAAGAGTTCACAAATGTCGCCTGTACGACACTTGTGTCATGTCTTATACCAACCAAATTTTGAGACGAGGTATAGATATTACAGCAAGCTTTTAAATCTTGGTCTTTTAGGCGTTATATCACCCAATCTTTCTTTCTTTTTCTCTTCGTAGGCGGAGAAATTTCCTTCGAAGAAAACTTGTTGTCCCTCATCTTCAAATGCTAAAATATGGGTTGCTAATCTATCGATAAACCACCTATCGTGAGATACAATCAGAGCACATCCTGCAAAATTTTCTATAGCCTCTTCCAAAGCACGCAATGTATTAACATCAATATCATTAGTAGGCTCATCGAGTAAAATCACATTTGCACCTTGTTTTAATGTCATGGCAAGGTGAAGTCTATTTCGTTCTCCACCCGATAAAACCCCTACTTTTTTCTGTTGATCTGAACCGTTGAAGTTAAATCTGCTCAAATATGCTCTCGCATTTATTTCTTTATTTCCTATCTGAATAAATTCATTCCCTTGACTTATTACTTCATATACTGTTTTCTCAGGCAATAAATCTTTGTGAGATTGGTCAACATATGCAAGTTGTACGGTTTCTCCAATTCTTATAGTACCGCTATCGGGAGATTCTTCACCCATTATCATTCTGAACAATGTTGATTTACCAACACCGTTTGGTCCTATGATTCCAACAATTGCATTTTTAGGGATATTAAAGCTAAGATTATCTATTAGAAGTCTATTTTCAAACCCCTTACTAACTTTATCTGCTTCAATTACCACATCTCCCAATCTTGCTCCCGGCGGAATATACAATTCCAATTTGGACTCTTTTTCCTTTACTTCTGCATTGCTCATTGTTTCATAAGCATTAAGTCTGGCTTTACCCTTAGCTTGTTTTGCCTTTGGTGCCAATCTTGTCCATTCTAATTCTCTTTTAAGTATTTTTTGTCTTTTGGATTCTGCTTTTTCCTCATTAGCAAGTCTGTTTGACTTTTGTTCCAGCCAAGAGCTGTAATTTCCTTCCCAAGGAATACCTTCACCTCTATCCAATTCTAATATCCATCCGGCTACATTATCAAGAAAATATCTATCGTGAGTTACAGCGATCACAGTACCGGGAAAAGATTTGAGAAATTGCTCAAGCCAATGCACACTTTCTGCATCAAGGTGGTTAGTAGGCTCATCAAGCAGTAAAATATCGGGTTTACTCAAGAGGAGTCGTGCCAATGCAACTCTTCTTCTCTCTCCACCGGAAAGAACTGATACTTTTGCATCATCAGGCGGACATCTCAATGCATCCATCGCAAGTTCTAAAGTATGATCCAATTCCCATGCATCATAATGATCCATTTTTTCCAAGAGCTCACCTTGTTCTTCGATAACTTTCATCATTTCATCATCGCTCATCGGCTCTGCCAATTTTGCAGACACAGCTTCATATTCATTTACCACATCCACTATATGTTGAACACCTTCTTGGACTATTTCTTTTACAGTTTTATTCTCATCCAGCTTTGGTTCTTGTTCGAGATATCCGATTTTGTATTCTTTATCAAAAGTTACTTTTCCTTGAAATTCATCGTCAATACCCGCTATTATTTTCAAAAGGCTGGTTTTCCCGGAGCCATTGAGACCCAAAACACCTATTTTAGCACCATAGTAAAATGATAGCCATATATTTTTTAAAACCGTCTTGCTGGGAGGAAAGATTTTTGTCACTCCTTCCATTGAAAATATTACTTTGTTATCTGCCATTTTTTTATTTTTCTGCAAAAGTAGTCAAAAAAAGGATTCTTTATTAGTGTCTGCATGAAAACAGGCAATTTTTTAAATTTAGATAATTATTGCCCATATTTTGATTTTTTTGCAATGATTTGATGCTTTTGTATCAATCACGTGTGAAAAAGTCAAAAGATGACCATAAGAATCAATTTAAAATTTGATGTGTTTTCGTGCAGACACTACTTAAGTTCAATATTTAATTTATTCCAAGTTATCTTACCTTCGAGTGCAAAATCTACATCTATAAAAAAATAACCGTCTTCCAATTGCATTGGCAAATTATAATCCTTTATTGTTAAAGTGTTATCATATTTTAATGTATCCAAAAATTGATTGGTATCGTCAACAATATCTTTTATCTTCAAATTCAGACTTTCCTGCAATCCGTCCATTATTTTTCTTTCCAATGTATTACTAAAAAGATTGACAAATATTTGAGAACCGAAACCATCAAGATCAATATCTACAAATCTCTTTTTCAGAAATAAATATTTTTGATTTCTATCCCAGATAGGCCGGGTTTTAACCAAGATATTTCCACTTTTGTTTCCTGAAAAATCAACCTTAGCACCTACTACATCTTTATCAAAAACAACATTGGCCTTTTCTATTTTTATTTCGTTCCCTTTTATATCAAAAACCAAACCCTTTGAGTCTTGAGCTAATAAATAGTCATCAATTAACTTTTGAGTGATATATTTATTCATTCCGAGGGTTAAAACCGCTTTTTGTTCAAAATATTCGTTAAAATACCAATTGAATTTCGGATAGATAGTATCATTGCTCCGGTATTCACTCATCGGTATTATATCGTTAAAAAAACTAAGGTTTAACTGCCCGGAAATAGTATTTTGAGATGATTTAAACGGAGAAAAACCAATGGTTTTAGGGCTTATTTTTAATCCGGCTATGCCCAATGAATCTATGACAATGGGTGACGAAAAAAATCCGGCTATAGAATCGACCGGTGATTGTAATAAATTGCTATTTGCTATTGTAGAATCCACTTGATTCATCCATTCCATTTGTTTATAATCGATATACTTTTCCACCAATTCTGGAGCGGAAAACTCCATCCCTATAAAATTAATCACAGGTTTATTTACCCAAGAATAATCTACTAAAGTAGTTTTGGTTTTTAATTTCCAATTTTCATCAATATCGATTTGTGAAAATATATCTAACTCAATTTCACCACTACCTGAAGCAACAGGAAAAGAACCGATTTTTTTTACCAAGTCAACTTTGATAGAAACGACCAAGTCGATATTTTTACCATCTAAATTAATACCTGAAATATCGCTTTTCAAAATTTTAATACTCAAAGGTAACCCCTCTTCTTTTTCGAGCAAAGTGTCGGGTAATAATGAATCTATTAAATTTGCAAGTTCATCTTTTTTAAATTCAAACGGAATCTTAATTATACTTTCTTTATTCATTTTATTGAAAGGGATAATTTTACTCCTTTTATTGGTTTTGCAGGAGTAAAGTAATAGGAATAAGACAACAATCCAAAAATACTTTTGCATACAACATTATTAAAAACAAGTCTGTCAAAATAATCTTTTTAGACAGTCCATAAAAAACAATACCAAATTAACTTTAAGATGTTGTATTAATATTATAGAATTAATTTTTCAATATTGAGTTAAATTGGTATAACGGCTCAAATATACAAAAAAAGGACTGTCCGGTAAACAGACAGTCCTAAATATCATAAAATTTAATTGATATTAAACCTATAGTGATTTAGCAGCTTCAAGTTGATTCCATTTCTTTTCCAACTCTTGATTAGCCAAATCCAAAAGCATTTTACCTCTTTCAGGATCTTGCTTAGCTACTCTATTGAATCTACCTTCTGTGTACATAAAATCTTCGAGTGGTCTTGCAGGAGGTTTACTATCTAATTTAAACCTCTTACCTTGAGCATTTCTAGGATTAAATCTATACAATGGCCAGAAACCGGTCTCTATTGCCAATTGTTGGTGAGTAGCACCGTCACCCATATCATATCCGTGTTCGATACAATGTGAGTAAGCAATAATAATAGAAACTCCATCAAATGCTTCTGCTTCTCTAATAGCTTTTAGCGTTTGGGCATCTTTCGCTCCCATCGCTATTTGCGCTACATACACATCACCGTAAGAAACAGCGATTAAACCAAGATCTTTTTTAGACAATTTCTTACCTGAATACGCGAATTTAGCCGCAGCACCTATAGGTGTAGCTTTTGACATTTGACCACCGGTATTAGAGTAAACTTCCGTATCCATTACAAGGATATTTACATTCTCTCCGGATGCCAATACGTGATCCAATCCACCGAATCCGATATCATAAGCCCAACCGTCACCACCGAATATCCACACAGATTTCTTTTTCAAGTAATCAGAGATATGCAACAAATCTCTTGATGTTTCCGTATCGATTTCTTTAAGTTTGATGTTCAATTCATCAATCGCATCCATCAAGTTTTGTTTGTCTTCTTCACTTTCTTCTTTATTGTCTTTTATACGTATGTATAAGTCTTCGCCGATTTGATCTTTTAATGATTCAAGCAAACTAGCTGCTTTTTCTGCTTTTTTATTTGCAGCTAATCTCATACCCAAACCGTATTCTGCATTGTCCTCAAACAATGAATTTGACCAAGCAGGACCATGTCCTTTTGCGTTAGTAGAATATGGTGTTGTTGGTAAATTTGCTCCGTATATTGATGAACAACCTGTAGCATTGGCAACAATCATATGATCTCCGTATAGTTGAGTTATCAATTTGATATATGGTGTTTCTCCACAACCCGCACAAGCTCCTGAAAATTCAAACAACGGTTCGAAGAACATCGCTCCTTTTATATTTGTAGGAGATATTTTTGTTCTATCATACCAAGGAAGTTTAGCATCAAAATAGTCCCAATTGATTGTTTCAACTTCAACAACTTCCATTTTATCAACCATATTAATAGCTTTATAATCCGGATTTTCTTTACTTACTGCCGGACAAACCTCAACACACAATCTACAGCCGGTACAGTCCAATACTGAAACTTGTAATGTATAAACCTCATTGTCTTTGTCAAAAGGTCGTCCTTTTGCCGGACAACTCTTGAGTGTTACAGGTGCATCATCAAGCAATTCTTTATCATAAACTTTTGCTCTAATAACACCGTGAGGACAAATAGCAACACATTTATTACATTGTGTACAAAGATCAGCATCCCAAACAGGAACCGTATCTGCTATATCTCTTTTTTCATATCTTGTAGTTCCTAATGGGAACATTCCATCATCCGGGAATGCACTTACCGGAAGTGCATCTCCTTTTCCTGCAATAATTTCACCTAGCACTTGTTTTACAAAGTCAGGAGCATCACCATATACAGGTGGTAGATTAGGAATATCACTTGATACAGTTTTTGGATATGTAACTTCAAATAAATTTTCTATAGCACTATCTACAGCCTTGAAGTTCATGTTTACAATATTATCACCTTTATGTGAATATGATTTTATGATGAAATCTTTAATCTTTTGAATCGCTTCATCTTTTTCAATAATACCGGAAATAGCGAAGAAACAAGTTTGAAGAATTGTGTTAATTCTCTTACCAAGACCAATACCTTGCGCTACTTTGGTAGCATCAATTACATAAAACTTAAGATTTTTTTCTATAATTCCTTCTTGAGCACTCTTAGGTAACTTAGCCCAAACCTCATCTTTACTATAAGGAGAGTTAAGTAATAAAGTTCCTCCTTTTTTGATTTTGCTCATTATATCATACTTTTGCAAGTAATTGAACTGATGAACAGCTACGAAACTAGCATGTGATATCTGATATGTAGATGTGATAGGTTCTTTTCCAAATCTCAAGTGAGAAACAGTTAACCCACCTGCTTTTTTAGAGTCATATACAAAATATCCTTGTACATAATTATCAGTAGTTTCGCCGATAATCTTGATTGAGTTTTTATTAGCACTTACAGTACCATCTGATCCCAATCCATAGAACATACAATTGATAGTATTTGTATCCAACGATAATGAGTTATCATATTCAAGAGAAGTAAATGAAACATCATCATTGATACCGATGGTAAAATGATTTTTGGGTTTGTCTTTTGATAATTCATCAAAAATCCCTTTTACCATTCCCGGAGTAAATTCTTTAGAAGATAATCCATATCTACCACCAACTATTGTTGGCATTTCTCTACCTGCTTCAACAAAAGCATTTATTGTATCCATATATAATGGCTCTCCAATACTTCCCGGCTCTTTTGTTCTATCAAGAACAGCTATTTTCTTAACAGATGCAGGTATTGCATCTATAAAATCAGAAATAGAAAACGGTCTGTATAGTCTTACTAATACAACACCAACTTTCTCACCTTTTTTATTCAAGTAAGAAACAGCTTCTTTAACTGCACCTTGACCTGATCCCATTAAAATCACAATTCTCTCAGCTTCCGGATCTCCGATATAATCAAATAAATGATATTCTCTACCTTCAAGTTCAGCAAATCTTTTCATTGCTTTTTTTACTTCATCCGGCACTTTGTCGTAATATGGATTACAAGCTTCTCTGGCTTGGAAAAACACATCAGGATTTTGAGCAGTACCACCTACTTGAGGAGTATCAGGGTTCAAACCTCTGTTTTTAAATGCAGTCACTTCCCTATTTGAAATCATTTGCTTCATAGTATCATCATCGATACTGTCGATTTTTGAAATCTCGTGAGATGTTCTAAATCCATCAAAAACATTTAAAAAAGGTATTCTTGTTTTGAATGTTGCAGATTGTGCAATCAACGCCATATCGTGAGCCTCTTGAACACTTCCACCAAATAGTATCGCCCAACCGGTAGTTCTTGTTGCCATTGTATCTGAATGGTCACCGAATATTGATAATGCGTGCGTAGCAACCGTTCTTGATGCAATATGAAATACCGCAGGCAATAATTCTCCTGCAATTTTAAACATATTAGGTATCATCAACAACAAGCCTTGTGATGCGGTAAATGTTGTGGTAACAGCACCTCCTTGTAATGAACCGTGTACAGTACCGGAAGCACCACCTTCACTTTGTAATTCGATAATTCTAGGGATATCTCCCCAGATATTTTTCATTCCTTTTGCTGAAAAAGCATCAGCATGTTCTCCCATTGGTGATGAAGGCGTGATAGGATATATAGCACAAACCTCATTGGTCTTATGCGCAACCCTGGCAACAGCTTCATTTCCGTCAAGGATCAATTTCTTATAGTCTTTAGCCATAATATAAACAATTTTATAGTTAATATTGCAATAAAATAATGCAATAAATTTTAATCAAATTCTGTTTCAAAAAAAACCAAGTCGCAAATGTCGTTAAAACTAATATCATTTACAACTAATTCAAACAATAATTGGCTAAATGCAATTACAGGACATGTATTTAAAATTGGTATAAACTATCATATTTCTCAAAGGTGCTGAGTTCTATACGCTTACTTTCTCGTGTAATACTCTAATATTAGAAATATCTATTGTAAAAAGGGGTTAAACCCATATCCGCTTAGTTTCTTTGTACAATCTTTTAATATAAATTCTATATGCAAGGTTTCCACCGAAAGTAATAAAGAAATTTTTCCCGGAGGAAACCGTCCTTTTGAAAATTGGTGCTATTTTAAATGTCTCTTTGTATGCCCATTTAAAACCCGAATCTAATTGTTCCGGTGTCATTAAATTGGGTTTAAAAACCACATGTTGAGTATCGTAATGTGGCCAATACTCGTGTAATAATCTTCCTTGTTTCTTCATTTTGATAAACAATGATGTCTGAGGATAAGGGGTGTTTATCGCATATCTGGGAATATCTACTTTATATTGGTTAACATAATCTACAGTTTGTTCAAAAATGCTTTTATCATCGCTATCCAATCCAAAAATGAAAGTTCCCATCAAAACAACATTTATTCTCCTCAATTCTTTGATTATGTTTTCATAATTATCAATTTTATTAAACCTTTTGTTTATGTTTTTTAAAGAATCTGGACTGATTGATTCCAGCCCTATCAATAAATAAGAGCATCCGCTTTTATGTAATAAATCTACAATTTCAGGATCTCTAAAAATTTTTGTAGTAGCAAGTCCCCCCCAAATTATTTTTAGAGGAATCAATGCTTTTAAAAGTGTTTTAAAATAATCCATATTTTCCCCCATACTTACATCATTGAAAACTATCCTTTTGGTATTCAAAGAACGTATTTCATCTATAACCTCATTCACTGGTCTAGTTTGCCATCCAAAATTTGCTGCCGGAACAGCACAAAATTCACAAGTTCCTTTACATCCTCTTGTAGCACTTACTGTATTGGGAGACATATACCCGTATTTCTTTTGCAATTCTCTTCTAGCCTTTGGAATTCCATAAAATATGTTTGTCGATTTATCTTCAATGTACCGTGATTTTAGCTTTCCGAACACAAAATCCCTTAATAATTGTGGCCAGGTTTTTTCTGCAAACCCAACAACTATACTATCGGTATGCATTGCTGCTTCTTCGGGCATCAACGTAACATGTACACCACCTAATACAACGGTGACACCTTTCTCCCTGTAATATTTTGCAATTTCATAAGCCCTATGTGCTGTTCCGGTTAGTACACTAATACCAACCAAGTCAACATTATCAACAAAAGGATTCTGACCTATACTTTCATCCCTGATTAAAACTTCGCCATTTATATCCTGAGGAATCAATGCAGCCAAAGTTGTTGCTGTCAATGGGGCCTCTCTAAAAGAACTTTTGAAAGGCCAAATATCCAACTTGTGTATTCGTCCATCGGGTAAAATCAATAATATTTTCATTTACTTTGATTTTGATTAAGTAATAAAGTCGAAATTGCAGGATTTGTTATTAGACTTAGGTTTTTTATCGTACTTATTTGCTTATTTGTTCCGGTGAATTCATTGTATAATTGAACAGCTTTTTTATCCATAAAAAATATTTCAGGCTTTGATAATTGCTTTAAAGCCCTACAGTTTTTATAATGGAAATTTTCCTGCAAAAGCAAGTCTAATTTTTCAACCAATTCTTGTTCCGGTATATTAGTTTTAATATTATTTTCAATAAACAATATATAAAATACATCATTGTTTTGTATAACAGGAGCTAAAAAACAAACACCGTTTGCAGGAAAGTTTATAATTTGTTTTAGTATTCTGTCGATATGCAAAACATTCAATTTTTCTCCTCTTATATCACTCACAATATTGCTTTTCCCAATAAATTTAATGTGGATATGCTTTTTAAAGTATCTTTCAAATCTTATAATATCAAAAGTTTTATACCTGTATAATCCACCGGAAGTAGTTATTATCACTTCGTATTCACACCCGGCTTTTAATTGATGAGCAAGAAAAACTTTTTGAGTTTTTATATCAATAAATTCGTAAAAATGAATATTTGAAGTTAGTACTGTTTTAGAAGAATTTGTTTGTGTATCAAACAATGGTATGGAAATAACCCCTTCTGTCATCAGAAGACCTTTTCCTTGAAATAATATTGTTGGGAAAAATTCCTGAAGTTCTTTGAATGTCCCGCTTGCCCAAGCATCCTCCCATACGCTTATTAATTTCAAATTCGGCCAAACCAATTCCCAATTAGCACTCTTCAATTCGCTTTCTTTTGCTATCATTCCGTTCAAATCATTTGCTCTTTGGATATTTTTATTAGCATATTTTTCAGCTTTTCTCAATATTTGTCTATCCGATTGATTTGGTAGGGAAATAGTGCCATTTCTGATATCTTCAATTAAATCATTTCTGTAGTAAAGTATTTTTTCCAAAATAATAGTTAACAAGGATGGATTCCATAGTGAGATTAGGGTTAAATCATCATCTTTGAGTAAAAACCAAGACAGTAAGTAGTAATAATTGTCTATATTTTGAATTTCAGATAAAAAATCGGGAACAGCCATAATCTTTTCAATGAAAAGTTCACCTATTTTGCCAAAATATGAACTGTCTTTAGCAAATTCAATCGGAATTTTACTATTACCGTTTTTATAATTTACCACAGGTGAAATAACCCAAAAAAATCTTCCTTTTTTAATCGAGGGGATATTATTGTACAAATCATACAACCAAGTAAATAATGCAGTTGAAAAATCTTTTTGCAAGCTGTCATTGAAAGGTATAAATTTTGTCGCAGCAGAAGTGCCGCTGGTGGGTACAAATCTTAGAACATTGTCAGTAGTCAAAACGGAATTTCCTCCTTTTTTCAAAATATCAATATATTTTAATATATTTTTGTATTCAATAATCGGAACAAGACGGCTATAGTCATTAATACTTTTTATTTTATCAAAATCATAATCCTTTCCATAGATTGTGTTTTTATTCCTTTTAATCAATTTAAGTAATACATTTTCCTGAATAAATTGAATATCCCGCGAATCATTTATGAATCTATTGTAAAAAAT
>Ga0256831_1000486_pt1 | contig 20588 bp, 20 predicted proteins | sample 132544metaG_FD_189087 | JGI IMG/M metagenome (GOLD analysis project Ga0256831, IMG submission 189087) | Hydrothermal vent microbial communities from Lau Basin, Pacific Ocean - 132-544 | ecosystem: Environmental > Aquatic > Marine > Hydrothermal vents | place: Pacific Ocean: Lau Basin | collected... | reverse complement strand
CCAGTTACAGTTTCTGTTTAATTCATACTCATCAAAGATAAAGTTACTGATGTCATCATTAATCACAAAATTGTTTAATGATAAGTATTTGTTTTCATTGTATAATTTTTTCAGGAATGCTTGAATAAATTGTTTTGAAAATTTTGAATCACTTGATTTAAAAAACACTTTGATGTTTTTCTCTCCACTGCACTGTAAAAGGTGAACCATTAATCCAAGAATAAGGTTGATTTTTTTGACTATTTTCTTGTCAGCTTCATATTTTGCACTTATCTGAAGTTCAAGTGGGTTGGGTAAAATAATATTGTCTTTTATAACAACAACCCTGAATTTACCATAACCATTGTTTAGTAATAATTTCAGGATATTGTTATTAGTATTTGTTCTCTTGACTATAATGTTGGCCATAAGCTTCCCACATAAAGATAGTTTAGTCATGGTTTAAATCTTTTATTAAACCAAACACTAAACTTTTTGGTTTATATCAATAATAGGTGGTATTTGTGAAGAAGAAGATAACATTTAAATATAATCCTGCAACATACACTTTAACACTTGAGCATGAAACTCCAAAGAATCTGGAAAAAAGACTCACCAAATTATTACCTGATAAGCCTGAGTTTTCAGTCAATAATTACACTATTAATCAGGATAAAATAATTATCACAGTGCCAATTCAGGAACAATGGAGGAGGTACTTACTGCCTGATAATCCAACTGACCTTGACTACATATTATTGTTTTCTGATGAAGTTTTACTTGTACTACAATCAATGTATGAGGGAGCTTCAAAACTCCTGGAAGAAAGCACTGTGAAGCTTGATGATATTAAGCATCAGATTAGGATAATTGAGAAAGAGTTGAGGAAGTTTGAAGGTTATGACCAATTATCAAAAAAAGTTAGTACAGAATTGTATTATTACATTGATTCATTTGTTAAGAATGCAAGACAACAACTGTATCACCACAAGCTAATGAAGTCAAACCTTGAAAAGGAGATTGAATTGTATAAACTCATAATGGATTCAATTTACACTGTCACAATGAGTTTTGCCACTTCTTACCCAATGATTACTGTTGAGTATAATGATAAGGATAACAGATTCCAGTTGAATGTGAATGGCACTTTTATTGATTTACCACCTAATATTGGGAATGTTAGGGATGTTTATACTACATACAAGAATATTTTTATCAGTGCTTTAACAGTTATGAGGAGTGATGTTATTGAAGACATTAATAATTATCAGAAATCAATCATAAGCCAGGAGTCAGTGCTAACAAGTTATCAGAAATTGCTTGATGAGGTTAAGAATAATGATTCTATTGATGAGAAAACAAGGAAGGCTTTGATTAAACTCCTCAAGAGTGATATTATGTTTTTAAAAATGGACATTAAAAAGACAAACAGTTATATTAAGAAGCTGAAAAAGATTGAGAAAGTTCTGGTGAGGACTATCAAGGAGGTGGGGGGTGAGGCTGGTGACTGAGTATTTTTCCCAAAAAGAACTTGAAATGCTTAACCTTCCTGATGAGGAGAAAGAAAGGTTAATGAGGGATTTTGATAATTTTAAAAAAGAACTCATTCCCAACCCTATCCATGATTTAATTCATAATGCCATTATTGAGTTCAATGGGTTGCTTTACACTGCTGGGTATGATTATGCTGTCAAGAATACTAAGAAGTACCTAAACCAATTCCTTGAGTTTGTTAGGAAGGATGAAGTTTTGAAGGCTGATGATGTTATTGCAGAGTACATTATTAAGATTATTGAGAGTGGCAAAATTGATGATACTGAAAATGTTGAATTATTATTTTATACTGATGATGATTCAGGGAATGCAGTGAATTCAATGATTGTTGTGAAAATTAAGAGACCAATTATTGCTAATGTTAAAATAACTTTTTCAGATGGTTTTGAAACTTCTTACAGAAAAAAAGTCCCTGCTGGACTGTTTGTTATCTTGATGACCACTTCAAAAATTGGCAAGAATACTATTAAAAAAGCATTTATTGTTTGAGGGGGTGATGGTATGGTTGAAGAAGAGATACAGTTAAGAATTAGTGATGATGTTGTTAAAAATGATTCAGGGAAAACTGTTGAGGATAGTGAATTATCAAACACTATTTACTACAAGATAGAAGAGAAGCTGAAAGACCCAAAAACTTATTTCATTGTTGGCTTGACAATTTTTATCTTGTTTGCATTAATTGGACTTGCTTATGCTGAATTCCAAATCCATAATGAGCCTGCACAATACACTAAGAACATTGATACTATTTCAAGACAGGTAACTCATAAAATTAAATGGAATTCAGAATTTTCAGTAATGATTGGTATTTTTAAGAATAATTTGACTGTTGGTTTCATACTGTTCACAATAACTTTAATTAGCAGTAGTTTGGTCAGTTTCCTGTTTTATATGTTCAATGGTGGTGTTCTTGGGTATGTTTTGGGGAGAAAATTATCACTCCACTCTCTCATGCTAATCCTTCCTCATGGTATTATTGAAATCCCAGCAATAGTTTACTTTGGATGGATTGGGACAAGGTTTAATTTGATTGATGAACTCATCATTAAGAGGAAGAGTATTAGTGAGATGAAGAGTAGTTTGGTGCCAATGCTTAAACACTTAACTTTTGCATCACTGTTATTACTGGTCTCAGCTTTTGTTGAAGCATTTGTTACAGGGAAAATTGCTGGATTGTTTTCATGAGTTATTTTTTAATTATTAACACCACATTTGTTATTACATTATTATGGTGATAGTATGGTTGAATACCACATACTTGTTGAAAAGAGTTACACACCCTCAGTCCCAAGGAATATTTCATACTGGTTTGAAAATAAACAGGATGATAATGAGGGTATTAGATTTTATAATAAGAAGGCCAGGGATGACTCCTTCTATTATGTTCAAATTGTACCCCAAAAAGCAAGGAAAAAACTTGTTGTAAAGGTTCCTCACAGTATGATTGATGAGGATATGATTATTGAATCACTTATGGAAAAGAAGTGGTTTAAGGTTCTAAAGATTATTGCATATGAAGAGGGTAAAAGGTTTGTACTTCACACAACTGATGAAAAACTTGAGTCAGATTTATTTGGTGTTGAGAGGATTTTGAACATTGGTGGTGAAAAGGAGAGAGTTCAGGAAGTCAGGGAGATAATTTATGCTGGAGTGAAAACACTTGCTGGAATAGATTCAGTAACTTATGATGATGAGAGACTAAAAGTTCATGGCATATTCAAGTTTAGGATGCCAATTGGTAAGACTAAGAGGTTGTTCTTAACATTAATTATTGTATACACTATTGTCATTTCACTTGATGAATTGAAGGATAACTTGAATGAAAAAGAAGTTAACTGGATTATCAAGAGTAGTAACAGTATCATGAAGAACATGGAGAAGGAATCACCAACTGATGTTGGGATTGTTAAACATTTTGACAAGATTTCTGGTGATGGTATGATTGTTGAAAGTGTGAAGGTTAGTGTTAATCATATTATTGAGTACAAACTCATTAGAGAGATTGGTGCTCTACTTGTTGCAAGCAATATTGTTTAGTTTTTTTAATTCTTCTACAAACATTTTTGGAAGTGAAATAAATCATATTTTCAACTTTTTAAATAAATTTTGTCTTAATTGATTAGTGGTGTAGTGCAATGAACATTATTGAAAGAATTATTACTCAGGAAGTTAACAGGTTTATTAAAGTGAACTCTGAAGCAGTCCCATTCTTTAAGATTATTGATTCTCATGTTAAAAACTATCTTTTTGACCCTGACAGGAGAATACTAATACTTCTTGTGGACAGAGATAGGTATGAGAGTAATAAGGGAAGATATACTGCAATCAAAAAATTCCTTGAAGTTTACCCACCATTTGTTAAATTCATGGAGAACTTGGGAATAAGAAATTACACTGTGATGTATGCATTCCCATATACTGAAAAGAACTACTACCACTTATCAAAGGCCAATGTTACACCATTTTCAAGGATACTTGTAAAAGAAGAGGCCATGAAACTCATGCTTGCAAGTGTTGATAGCAAGAGGAGAGACCTTGAAAGTTTCAATGAAAGTCTCAAACCACTTGTTAAGGTTGACTCCAACAGGAGAAAACAATTACAGTTCCTCTTGGAAGTAATACTATCCAATAAACCAGAACCAAGTAATAAGGCACTTGTTGATGATTATGATATTTACAAGTTCATCATGAATATTTACACTTATCTTTATGGTAAGATTCCTGAAAAGAGGGACATTCAGGCACTCATTGATGATGAAACTGCTGAATTGTTCAAGTCAATACTTGACAGGCACTACCTGATAAACTGGTCTGGTGTTGAAGGTAAGACTACTAAGGAGAAAGTAATTAATGTATTACTTGAACTTGGTTTTGGGAAAATTTTGGAAGTTATTGCAACAGTTAACTTCATCAAACCACAGTCTGGTAAGTCTAAGAAGAGGAAGAAGTCAAGCAGTTCAAAGAGAAGGCAGAAGAAGATTAAAGAAGAAGCAAAAAAAGCAGTTAAAATGGAGCATGAAAATATTGAGGAGTCTGAATTACAGGCACCAATTGAGGAGTTGAAAAATGATGAAGAAGTTAAGAATGAGATTCCAGACATGATTATCAGTGAAGAGGTTGATGAGGATTTGGAAAGGCCATCTGGTAGGGTACCAGTTGAGTAATTGTGTAGATTTTTTAATATTTTTAATTGCTAAATGAATATAATTAATTGTTTTTATGGTGTTTAGAGGTGAGGAAGACAATACTCCTACTAATGATTCTTTACATTATCATGCTTCATAATTTTTCATTCTCATATGATGGTTATTCTGAAATCAGCAACATTAATCCTGAAGAGTACAAGCCAATAATATATGCAAGAAGTGATGATATGCCTTACAGGATTGCATACTATTATGATGCTGACCAGGGTTCTATTAATTATCTTGTTTTCTGGAATAGTGAAAAAACTGGGTATGGGAAAATCATTGACACTTTATACTCCTTCATCAGGACAATTGTTTATGGTCAAAAAGATGATATTGAGATGATTAGAGTTTACCCCTCAATGCACTTTGTTAATTTTGAGAGTGTTGAACACAGGAGAGCTTATGTTATAATGGGAAATAATGAGTATTTTGAAAATGGTACCCACATAATACTTTATTCAATACTACCAAATCATATTTTCTACCTTTACAATGAAAACCAAACACTTACTAATAATTACACTAAAGTTAACTTGAAACTAACACCTCTTACACCTGGTGAGTATTTGAAGTATAATATTCACTTCAGATGGGATGGGAGTATTAAAAACAGGTTTATTAATTTAACAATTGTGTTCTTATTATTGTACTTAATAATAACAAATTGGGAAAAGATTATAACAAGAGTTAAAGCAGGGGTCAAACCATCAAATTGATTGTTCATTCAATAAAGCATTATTTTTACCCAGGTAACTCACCAGGTTTGACTGGTTTCTTTCATTTATCTTTTTCCACAAGACTGACTCATCATATCCAAACAGCACCAGTACTCTTGCAAGGGGTTTGACAATGTTTGCTTCAATAACCTTGTCAATATCAACATGCTTTTTAATTACTTCCCAGTCAAGTTCTTTTGATAAACCAATAATGTCAACTGGTATTACTCTTGTATAATCTTTCTCTCCAACCCTATGAGGAAACTTAACAATACCTTTTCTTTGGAGCATCTGAACATAATTGTCATTCTTCAAGACTATGTAACTAATTTCCATTCCTGGCTGTACAAAGAATCCCATTCTTTCAAGTATTTTTGATGCAGTCACTTGTGGGAGATTCTCACTCTTATAATCATCACTTAACTTCTGAGTTTTGGTGACTTCATCCAGTGAAAATTCATAATTCTTGAACCTATCAACTTCCCTATCAAATAATTCAATAATCTTTTTTACTGCTGTGTGAGTGTTATAAGTTAATAAGTAGTTGAATGCACTCCTGACCATTTCTTTTGTAGCTTCACTCCAATCCCTCCTAACTATTTCAAGGCCCTTAACATCAATTTTACCATCATGTTTCAGGGTGTAATATCTCTTTTTAGTTACAAGAATCATTGTTAAGTAAGTCTTTTCATACTCAAGTTCAAGAGTACCTGAAAGTTCCTCACTTATGAATTCAGCAAATCTTGATGTTAATTTCATTGTCATGAGTGTCTTCAGGTCAATAAGATTAACCATTAAACCACCAATTTTCACAAAAGTATTATAAATATTATACATGTAAGAATCATCAAAGGAATAAACATACATCACTCCTTCACCAGAGTGTTCAAGCCTATAATCAAGCTCACCATTCTTAATCATTTTCACTATTGTATTCACATCCTTTAATTTTCCAATGTGAGTGGTTAAATGCATTCCATGCAGGGTTAAACCATCAATAGTGTAAATATCACTACTCCTGACATTCACACTTCTGACAAACTTGATATGATTTGCAATATAATCTTCTTCAAGTTTTATGAATTCTTTTTTGTTAAAATCATAATAATAAAAATCACTGAATTCACAATCATCATTAGTGATTATGACTCCATACTTCATAATGTTCCACCCATTATCATTATCACTTGTTGATGTTTAAAAGATTTACTGAATAATGACTAATCTTAAGGACTTGGTTTTATATATAATTATGGTGGTCAGAATGAAACTGTTTGGTGGAAAGAAGGAGGAATCATTTGACTCTGGTTTTGGAGGATTTGGTGGGGTTGGTTCAGACACTCAAGAATATCAGAGCCAGAAAAAAACCATCAAGCATGAGAATGGTATTGTAATCCTATCACTTAGTGTTATTTTAACTGCAATAATGGTTTTCCTGACTAAAATGGTTATCACACCATTCATTATAAAAGAATATAGTGTTACTGCTGATATTGTGCCAGTCATAGTGACTTACCTACTTGAAGGAACACTCATACTAATAGCACTCTACACTTCAGTTGTACTGATGAAAATTAGGGGGGTCAGGTTCAAGTGGGGTTCTGATGCACCATACTTGATTGGTGTGACTTCAAGTACTGTGGTCATAGTGAATATTCTGCTCTATTATATGGGATTTGACTTTTCAAGTTGGGTTCAATTGTTTGGAGGTTATGGCCTTGCATTAATTCATGCAACAGTTGGTGCATTTGCTGGTAGTGTTGCAATGAAGAAGATTGGAAAAACAGTCCCAGTATTCAACCTATCAGTTGTGGCAATAATAATATCAATAATATTCTTTGTCATAGCCCACATGATTATACCATCAAGTGGTTTCTCCTCAATAGTGTTCTTCTGAATTTCTCATTACTTTTCTTTTAAGATTTAATCAAGTTAATAGTATTTTGGGAGCATTATGATTGAAGACACAGCAGGATTCATAAAAATAATAATTACAATAATACTTGTCCTACTTCTCATTGCAGGTATAATATACTTGTATGAAGGAGATGTTCTTGGTGAAATATACAAATTAATGGGAAAAACAGAACAAACAAAAAACTTTCTTGAAGCACAGGATAACATTACAGTAGTACTAAAAACTAACAAAATTGTATTGAATGCACCAACAGTTTTTGAAAACCAAATCATTGTGAAGACAATACAGCCTCACAGGTTTAAGTTTGTAATGCACTCAAAAACAACAAGAATATACTTTGAGGGTGGTACTCATGAATTAACACAAAGTGTCCTGGGGACATCCACAATAAACATTGAAATAGATGCAACAACAGGAATAATCCCCAAACAAACTGTTGTAATAGAAGTGTATGTTCTTGATGATAATAACAATCCACACTTCTTCAAAAACCTAACATTCACAGTTGAACCATCAGTTGACTACTTTTTAAGATTATATCCCTCAAAAGATACAAGGTTTATTGGTTATTATGATATGAATACTGGTAGTGCTTTTGAGAAATCAAGAATTTATAATTATGTTAAAATGACAAGTGATGTGACCATATTCAGCAACATTATGTTGATGTATGCAGAATCAAGAATCAATTACCCATTCAGAGTAAAATTTGATGTTGTCATTACAAGGGACAGTGGTTCACCATTATATGACACAATGATTTATACTGTTGGTTCAGTGAATTCACCACAACCACAATTAAAAATTAACACTGAAGATGAACAGGAATTTGTTCTTACAATAAACTACAATAAAAAATCTGACTGGGTAATGTTACTCCCATACCTTCACCAGGGTTACTATGATGCACTTGTTAGAATATCAGTTTATCTAAATAATGAGCAAGACCCTGTTGCTGAAAAAACAATATCAATAAAATTAATCTCAGTACCCTCACAAGGATATGTGATGCTTAAATCAATAGCATTAACATTCCCCTATGGGCTTGACAAACAACACATTGATATTAAATGGTATTTTGATTTGTTGAATATTTACCTCACATCAATGGCACAACCACCAAAGGATGTACCACTGGTAAGATTTATTGACTCTTCAACATACATGCCAATGCCTGATACACAGTTAACAAACAGGCACCCAAGTGGTGTTTATACTTACAATGCTAAAATGGTTGATAAGTACTTTATATTAAAATTTGCTTCAAATGATGGTGCTCTGTATGGTGACCTCATAATCTGGTCTAAAAAGACTGGCAACACTGTTAATGTTTACACTCTCCAGTACTACTACTTAAGTGACAGTATAATAAACCTTGCATCAAGAGAGAATGAAAATGTTGTTGGGGACTTATTGACAACAATAAGAAATATTCTCAGGGCAAGTGATTTTGATAATAAAGAATACTTCCCATTACTATACACTGATGATGTCATAGTCTCAATAGGATTCTCACAACCATCATCCTATTCAAAAGTGGATGATTACTATGCAGTGTGCTTCTTGAATTATAAGAGTGTACCCAAAGTTTATCTTAATGCATTCATAGCAGGGAGTAAGGACTTCTTAAAAACAGAAGAGCAATGTGGTAAAATATTGTGTCATACAGTTTACACTAATGAATTCATTGAGGATAACAATTGTGATTGTGCAACAAAAGTACACCATACTGCAATAGCTTCAAGAGTGGAAGTTGACCAGTTCAGACCATATCTCACTGAAGGATTCATGCATTATGAATCAATATCTGGGTTCAAAGTATATAAGAACACATATGATGAATTAGTTGACTTATGGAATTACATTAAAAAATTCTTTACTGGGAACAAGAAAGAAACTGTTGATGACAGGTTAACACAGGAGTCAGTGGTAATGATGCTTCTCCACCCTGAGAAATACAAGGCAACAAAATACCTTGGTATTGTTCATTACTACACTGTAACTTATACTGTTGATGGAGTAACATATTATGTTCATGTTTACTCATTTATGAACATGCCACTTGATAAAGTCAGGGAACTTGCAAAGGAATACTGTGAACAACACTCAAATGACAGTAGTTTATGTGACTAAATCCTGTTTTTTATGACCTCCACAACTTCATCAATACTGCATTCAAAACACTCCACATCATTCTTCACTCTTACAATATATCCTGGCTTTCCAACAATTGCATTTGTAACAAAATCAGCACTATCAACATCATTCACAATATTGAATAATGATAATAGAACCTCATCACCACTAAAATCATAAACCAGGACATCAGCATTGTACTTAACAAGTTTCTCATACTTTCTTCCCCTCATCCTCAAAACATGCTTATCATTGAATTCATTCATGAAAGTCTGGACAACTTCAATAAAATAATTCTTATTATTACTCATTATTACAAGGTCTGGTAATTGTTTTGGTCTCTTATTAATACTTCTCTTTGATTTAACTGATTCAAATAATCTAACATTAATACCATTACCAGATAAAAAAAACCTTGTCAAATCTTCAACAACCCAACCAAGCATCAAGTTCCTGAAAAATTCATCCCTCCCCCTATGGTCAAGAATATAATTAATGTTTTTAACACCATCAAAATCAATTTTTGAATCAGCAGATTCAAAACCAGTGAACACTCTTTTTAAAAAAGGAGCATCATACTTCCAATCATCATGATTTGTTATAAACTCAATCAATGTGTTCCCAGTCACATCATGAACAAACTTACTAACTTTTCTTATTCTAATCACTTCATACTTTTTTAACACTTCCATGTTTAATTGTGAACCAACATATTTTAAATCCATTTCACTTCCCCACTTCAATTATAATCCCATTCTATCTTACTTGATTACTGTTTAAAAAATTGAACACAAAATTTATAAGTTTAACCAGTGTAAGTGATAATGGTGATAAGAATGAGTAAGTACACTATTAGGATACCATCAATAGAGGAGTTGACTGATGGGTCTCCAGAAACAGAAATGATGAAGAACTTCAACACTTCACTCACAGAAGTTTTTGAAACAAAAGGATTCAATGAATACATTAGACTCTTATTGAACTTGTTCATCAAAAAGAAAACCACTACCTCATTATCAAGTGAAATAATTGATTGTATTTCAAGGACTCTAATACAGAACAGTGAATCAGACTCTCTCAATGACTTGTCAATAATGTATTTTGCATCCCCCAACCTCTTACTGAACCTCCCAGTATCACTTGAGTTCACAAGCAGTTTTAACATCAGTAAGGAAGACTTGATTAATGTGCTTATTAAAAGTATCAAAGAAAACTGTAATCTGAGTGATTACCACAGTTCACTGGTTGAACAAATGTTACATGAAATCATTAATTAATTCTCTGAATACTCCTGGCATTTTTTTGATTTTGTAGAATTTGACACCACTTAAATCAATAACATAACCCCTTTTACCACCAATCAACTTTCTTTCCTCCCTTATTATTCTTACACTATTTACATTCAAAACAGTGAACATGGGTGTTGAATGCACATCATACAACAAAATCCATGAATTAAAATTTTTCAATAAATCAAGCTTCACTTTTTTAATGTAAAACACATTATCATCCACAATCTTCTCATAATAGTGAGTCATCACTTCAATCAGCAACCCACCAATCTTAAGGTCAGGGGTGAAGTTGTGATGTGAGAAAATATCCCTGTTATCCTCATTCAATACAGCATTAATACCATTCTTATTGAGATGATAAATTGTTGCATCCTCAGTCACCCACCCAAGTATGACACTCCTCATGTATGAGTCCAGTTTTCTCCAATCCCTATGATTATTAAAGTATTCAGGATTCTCATTATACTTCCCCATAATAAAACTTACCACTTCATCATCAATTCTATTCATAAATACTTTTTTCAGGATTTCTTTTTCATCTTCATTTGAGAAGTAAATATTATCAAAAAATTCAATAATACTCTTTCCAGTCAGCTTTTTCACAAGTTTATTAGTCTTCATAATCCTGTCAACCTCATACTCTTTATAATTAAAACTGAATAACTTATTAACATCAGCCATTTCACCCACCTTATCACTTGAATATAAAAACAACATAATCATATTCAAACATTTTTATGTTCCTCATTAACCTCTCCTTATCTTTCCCCTTGATTTTTATGACTGGTATGTAGTCTCCCTTGTGATGCCCCATTATTATATCAATGTCAGTTATACCAATTAATTCTAACTTGTACTTTACAGTGCTTATAATTAGGTCAAGGTCATACACTTAACACCACCATCTAATATTCACTGTCAAAGCACTTAAATATTTTAGCATGAAATCAGAACCAAAAAAATGTGGAATCAGTCACTTGCTATTGGATTTGACTGATTCAAGATAATAATATAACTTCTTAAATTCCTCTCCATAAATTTCAACAAATTTTGCTACTGTCTCTTCACTGTCAGTGATTATGAATTTTTCAGTACTCTTACCAAGGTAAGGATAAACTCTAACTTTCACACCATCACTAAGTTTTATTGTTTTAAACTCCCATTTTGTACCAGTTGGATTGTAGTGCTTGAAATCCTTTATCATGAACCTCATTCTCTCAAATTCTGGATAATAATCATTCACACTCCCATTTATATAAAGAGAGTATCTTGAATTGTCTGGTGTAAATAATCCATTTTGTGGTAAAACATTCAAGTTAATAATGTAGTATAATCTATTAACAAAAGCAATCCTGTAGCCCTTTTTCAAGTGCTGTTTCAACCATGCAAGACTGATTGGCAACCTACTGTCATACTCACTCCAGAATTTTTCAACTCTTTTAACATTACTCTCTCCAATAATCTCTGTCACTTTTCCTTTACTCATCTCATCAAACTCTCTCAATAATTTAAAGCCACCAGCATAATAGTAATAATCATTTGGGTGATTTCTCAAAAGAATGTATGGTGTGGCAGTACATTCAAGGTGCCTCCTAAACCATCTATTTCTCCTCTTCTTTTGAATTTTTATGAATACAATACCATTAATAACATAAACATCATCAAGTATTCCCCTAACCATGTTTGGTTGATTAACAACACAATCCATAACCCCCACCAGTCACTTAGTTGATGAATAATTTTATAAAGTTTACTGAAATAATAGTTACTGGTGATTGATATGAAAATGAGTAAAGTGCTTGTGTTCATTATAAGCATTTTCATACTCACACAAGCAATCCCAGTGTCAGGAGGGTCTAATAGTGTTCCAAGTGAGAACATTAATTTTTTTGTAAAAGTTAACCCCCAGTTTTTCAATATTATCATCAGTGACCAGAAGGTGGTTAATGACATAAAAACCTACATACAACATGCAAATGATACTCAAAAAGCTAAAGCTGAAGTACTCAATGCAATTGGGGAGGAAGTTTTTTCAGTCAATAACATGATGAAGCCTTTTGATGTGATGTTCATTGACAATAGTGTTGTCCTTGTGTACACTTACAATCCAAACTATGTTTATGAAAGCAGTACAAAACTTGCACTCCCAGCAGTTAAGCTTAAGGCCTCAGTCCCCATAACAGTGTCTAAGGAGTTTGTGACCAAATGCAGTATATATTCAAAGAGTGAAGATTCAAAGAAGTGTCATTATACTCTTGAATCAAAAGTTAAGGACACTTTTATTAGTGATACTGTACCAAAACTCATTTACTCAAAAGAGGAAATTGATTTAAATGATAAAGACATTTACATTTTTGTTGACAGTTCTGGTAATGTTCTCACACTCTCACCAAAAAGGTTTGACTTAACTGTGGTTGGGTCTTGCAACAGTACTGTTGTGGAAGGTGACAAATCAGATTATAATATGTTCATTTGCAGGAGTGTTGACCACATTGATTTCTCAAAATTACCCATTGGTAAATATAAGGTTTACATCACATTCAACAAGGACAACACCAACATCTTCAAAATTGATAAAATGAGTTATAAAATTGTCACCTGCTTGAGGGAGCATATTACCATTAAAAAGGAAACTTTTGAGGCTGATAAATTAATGACCCTGTACTTTGAAAAAATGGATTGTAGTGTTAATGAGAATTCCAATAAAATGTGGGTTTATATTGGAGTAATTAGTGGCTTAATTATTACTGGACTTGTTATCTGGTATTTCAAATTCAGGGAGAAGGATGAGGGTGATGAGGATATTTTTGAGTGATGACTACCTTTCTCTTTTTACTGTTTTATGAAGTTTTAAGTTTCTAAGTCATTTTAAGTTTAATAATAATTGGTGAATATTATGCCAAGAGGAAGAAAACCTGGTGAATTATATATTGATGTCCCATCTCTTGAATTCAAAAGCTTCAAGGAGACTCCTTTAAAGGCTGATAATGTTCTCAGAAAAATAACAAACCTTTCTGATGTTGACATTCTTGAATACACTTATTACATAATAAGGTATTATGACCAGATTCAGGACAGTCTAAAGTACTATATTCTAATACCACTTGACAAGAAGCTTGAGGAGAAAGTTGAATCCCTCAAGGAGATTGGTTATGTCAGTGATGGTTTTCTAACAATACAGATTGAGCCTGACAATGAGTTAATACAACTACTTGAAAGAATCAATGAGAAGATGGCCCAAATTTATGAGAGCAAAGAAACATACATTATCATTGTTGATGATGACATCCAGTTTGACAGCAAGTATGGGCACATTAGAGTTGTTAACAAGAAGCTCCCAGTTAGCCACCCAGTTAACAGGTTTGTCATTAACAACATGCAACTTGCAAGGGTCTGGTTTGAAGTTCATGACTTCCTCATTGTTAGCAAGGATGGTAAAGCAGTTGCAACAAGATTCAAGATTGTTGATAAGAGAATTAACAGTGAGAGGAAGAGGGTTATTCACATATCTTACAGCACTGGAAAGTACAAGAACCCACTTCTTGCAGAAGTGGTTGAGCACATGTTCAAGTTATTGATTAGTGACACCAAAGACTTTGAAAAAATGATTCATTCAACAACCCTCCACTCACTTGAAAAGATTGTTCAAAAGAGAATTCCAGCCCCCTACAAAGATAAGACTCTTGAACTTGTTAAGAACAAGTTTGATAAACTTGCCCCAATTGTTGACTATGAGAGAGTCTTGTCAAGTGAACCATTCATTCAGGTTGACACTCCAGCAGGAACATTCAAGACAAATGATATTGTCCCAGCATTTGTCCTTAAGGACATTATAAAAGAGTACTATGATGATACCTTCTATGACATATTACATGACATTAAAAAACAGGAGAAGATGCTAAAGAGCCTTCCAAAAGAGGAAGTGCAGAAGGAAAAACCAAGTGAAAGTATTCTTGATAAGATTAAGAACATTTTTGTAAAAGAGGAGGAGGAACCCAAAAAATCAGAACCAGCAATGCCAGTTCAGACTGATGAGGATGATGATTTCTCAACTGCTGTTATTGATGCAATAGATTGACCCTGAATAATAAACTTTATATATTCCTTTTTTTTATAATTAATGGTGTTTACAGATGAATATTAAAAAGAAAATAAAAAACACCATTAGTGGTGTGTCATCAGCACTTATGTTTGCAGTTTTTATATTGGTGTTAATTGTTATGTCATACATTACTGCTGGGGCCATCAGTAGCTTTACTGCATCAGTAAACAAACAGTATGAAGAATCATATTGGAGTAATGTGTACTATGTTGACACTGGTATACATTATGACAGAAATATAACAATGTTAAAAATCAGTGACACTACACCAAATAACCTCATCATACAAGAACCAGACAAGTATAAAATTGTGCAATTCAGTGAGTTTAGGAAAATTGTTGACAGTAATCCAGGTGGTCAACTATCACTTGTTGATTTCAAGATTGACAAGAGGTTTTCCCCTGATGAGCATGAACACTATTTTATGTACATCATTGACAACAATATTTACTTCACAAAGTATGCCTCCCCCACAACAACACTCTCAGAGTTATTGTCATATGATTGCATCATAACAGTAGTGAACAACACTGTTTACTATAAAATCCCAAAAAGTGCAGTCTCAGAGTCATTCATAAAAAGTTTAAAACTTGAGTACAAGGTGACTGGTAATTAATTTTCCATAATACAAACTGAGTTATAACTTTATTTTAAAATTTATTATCAACCTCTCTAAGATTTTCATACAGAATATTTTGATGGTGGTAAAATGCTTGTTGTAAAGTTTAAAAATAATCCAGTCCATAAACAAATGTGTAATTGTGAAGGTTATAACATTGAACTTCATAAGATGATATTTGTTCATGTCAAGGATGAATGGTATACTCCATTCTGGTATTATTCCCTGGTCAGGAAGCAGGGGTGTAAGTTTGACAAATGTCTTGGATGCATCTGCAAACTATTTGCAAACTATTATAAGGGTCAAATAAAAAAGCATATTGCTGAAGTTAGATTTATAGACAATTACCCAAACAAAGAAATAAAGTATGGTGAATATATAAGGTTCATAGCATCACTTAGAGTACTTGGATTTTCAATACAGGAAGTGCTGAAAATTATTGGTGACACTCCAAAAAACAGGATAATATTAAGGATTATTGAACAGAGCCTTGACAATTACAGTAATGGCCAATGGTTCAACACTTTCAAGAGTGTTCTAATTAGTTATATGGATAATTTTAGACACTATTATTTACCAGAAGACTTCTTTGGAAAGTATAAGGTATTTAATGGGGTTACACAAATACTGACATCCAACTATAAAATGCTCAGAGTTAGGAATATAATAATTCCAGTGGGTGTAAGCATGAATAACCATGTAATGAAAATTATAACCAGGGGTAAAAGTCCATTCAAGTATGGTGGTACTGGGAATGGGGGTATTTTTAGGAATGCAATATTTATTGAATTTGATGGTGTAAGGTTCACATTATACCTTACATACTACTCACCAGCAATTACTGTCAAGGGTGTAAGAGAAAAAATACTTGAAGTGAATATTTAGAGTGCTGTAATTTACATTCTTACTTTTTTTACAAACCATTCTTAAGATTACATCTTACATACTCTTATTGGGGTTGCTAATGGAGTTGTTTAAAGAAAATTTGGATGAACTGTTAAATAGTACTAAGACCATTACAATCAAGGGGAGAAGCATTGGGTGTGAAAATCTAAACATAGTTGTTACATGCCCTGAATACTTGAATGATAAAACAGTTAAACAATCAATTAACAAGCTCTTAACAATGTTGAAAAATGGTTATTGTGATGCTATTAATAAAATGATTGACAGTGAATCAGAAATTATTCATGACCAACTGTCACTTTTGATGTCAATTGTATTGTATCCAAATAATGTTGAAGTCTCATTATCATACTTTAGTAATAAAAACCCACACATGCATGTAATATTTGTCAGTGCAAAGTTAATGGGTGATGACAGTGTTAGCATTGAACTGGGTGATTACCAGCACATTAAAGTGCTGTTTATGAAACCACTCCAAAACCTAATAAATGGGTATGTATTATTAGTACATACAGTCTTGAACTCACTGTTCATATTGTCTGGAAAAAGTGTACTTAATAACAGTGTATTTAACAGACTAAATAAAAAAGTCCTTACTGAACTTGCACAAATATCCTACTTGTCACCAAACATTTACAAAGAATACTATATTACACTGAGTACTAACAATGTAAGTGTAAAATCTTACACTTTTGGGCTGGTGGATAATGTTAAAATAATTAAAAATAAAAACAATTCAGTTATTGTCAAACCAATTACACTGAAGAGCATTATTGTTAGGAGTGATGCAGACTGGGAGATATTCTCACATATTAACACAATTACAAAACAAAAAATCAATAGGTTCAAGATAGCAAAGTCAAGACCACTCCCACTCAGTGCAGACTTGATGAACCAGATTATACAGGTAGTTCTGACAAAACCAGATGACAGTTTTAAGGGAAGAGTATTCAACAAGGATAACATTAGCATTATTGTGTACACAAAACAGAGTGTTAGAAGTGCAGACATGAAAAAATTGCAGGAAAAACTAACCAGTGTTGCAAACAAAGTGTTTAATCTAATCAAACAGGCTGGGTTTGATGAGAATGTCCAAATCTATGTTGAACTTCCTGATGATTCAAGTTATATTGGTGTAAAACTGTTTGATTCAGTTACTAAGGTAAAAATTAACTTTGCTGTTGTTAACAAGACAATGATTTATAGTGTAGAATTCAAAAACCAGAAAAGCTTGTCATACATAAGGACAATGAAAATCATGCTAAGTGCATTCAAACTAATGTCTAAAATATCAAAAAGACCAATAATTCAGGTAATCCCACTGTACTTCCTGAGGTTCAGGGGCAGTGCCATTGGTGGTGTAAACAATACTTTCACAGTTGAACTTAGAAGTAAACCAAACTTTGGGTTCTTCTCAGTGGTTCCAGTCAGGAAGATTGAACCACCACTTGAAGAAAAAGCAATTAACAATATCTTGATGACAAGCAGAACAATTGATGAATTACTCATAAAATCAAACAGTATCTTCAAAATGTATAACCTTGCCACAGTACATAACAACTTACCAGATTATCTACCCAATATTATGATTCAAAAACAGGATAATAAAGAAAAACCACTAAACAATGATAGTAGCAGTAACAAAACAGGTGAACCAAAAATGGGAGTAAAACCATTAGCCAAAACACCTCACACACCTGGTATTCCTCTCCCTGATGAATTTGACTTTGAAAAACCTGAAACAGCTCAGTCACCAACCATAATAATGACTCCTAACCCCCAAATTAAGGAAAAACAGTCAGATATGACTCCAGAAACTAAACCCACCACAAGCTCAGAACAATTAAAATCCAAGCAGAAAAAACAGCCCACTACTAACAAGTCACTTAGAGTGCAGGATACAGTCAGTTTTAATCAGATTCCAGACTTATGGTTATCAAACATTCTGAATAACCTCAGCAAGCTAAAACTGAGCCAACACCAGTACTATTATATTCAACAGAGTATTCAAGAATCATATAAAATCATGGAGAAGTCACTGTCAACCAAGTCTGGAGAATTGCTACTGACAATCAACCTTCCAACAAACATCATCAGTATATTTTTCAGGACAAAGAAAAAAACAGTACCAGTATGGGTACTAAAATACTTGGTCAAAGAATCTTTGCTCATAATCAGGTCTTCATTATACTTACCATTCACTCCATCATTAACTTATGTGACTAATGTTGAGATTGAGTTTAATAATAATGTCAGTGAGGAAGTAGCATTCTCAATAACAAGGAGAAAGAAGAGACTGACTGGACTACCATCATATAATACCATAGTTAATAATGTTAGAAATGACCCCATAATGTCAGTAATGTTTAGTATTGGGAATGGTGTTACTAAAATCAGTGTGATTCTTGATAATAAAAAGAACAGTTTAAACTATTCCCCACAAGAATTAAATTACCTGTTCTCAATATTTTTAAAGGGAGTGAGTTCAATAATGGGGACAAGTGTTCCACAGTTTATGTTAAACAGAAACATTAATGTGAATAATGTTGTTACTGGTGCACTGAAAACACTCTATGATTCAATAATCAGCACAAAACTACCAAAAGCAGTGTATCATATTGACTTCATTAATAACTTCCCTGAATTCATTAGGACAGGTGACAGGAGTAAAGGGCAAATTATAGTATCAGTTGTTTCAAACAATATTTCAACAAGTACTGCTGAAAAGTATGAACACTTCATTTACAGTAAACTATTGTCAAATTTAAAAATATGATTTAACTGAATTCATCTTTTAATATTCTTGGGTGGTATTGTGAATGATGCATTAAAGACAATGATTGTTTTCATAGTGTTTATACTCTGGTTGTGGAAAATGAACACAATATATGATAGGTACACTCACCTGGAGGATATGGCAAATGGTTTAACAGATGCACAACACATAATTATCAACTACAGAATAACTGGGGTCAAAACAGACAATCCCTCACTGATTGATAAGAATAATAGTGTGATAATTCCAGAATGGAATGGCACTGACTGGGTTTACTATCAAATACCATTAAGAAAAATTGGAATTAAACTTGAAACAGGCTGATTACAGTGTCCTAACTATTGTTCCATATTTTTCACTAAATTCCATACACTCTTCTTCATCATTCCAATAATAAGTAACCTCATACCCTGGTTTACCAAAACTAACACTATTACCTCTAACACTTATGAAGTTAGCAAGTTTCCCACTAATGTTCAGCTCATAACCATTCAGCATCATATAACTTAACATCATCATAAAAGGATTGTGAGTAAACAAGTAAGTCATATTGAATGAACCATAGTCAATTACAAGAGAGTGATAAATTGGTAAGTTGAGTTTGTTATGCCTGACACTGAGATGTGAGTTTTCCAGTGGTTTTAATGGTTTTGTACTGGAATATGATTTTACAAAAACACTTACTTCTTGGAAGAGTTCACCAAGACTTGGTTTTTTCAACAAGATTTTGTTTGTTGGAATTAACTTGTACTGGAGCACCATGCCAGCTTGTACATATAGTGCTAATTTTTGTGGTTTATTTTCAGATGTAAGTATAAATTTCTTTCTTGCAAGTTCAGTGAACTTTAATGGTTCAAGCCATGTGAAATTGTCTGCATTTGGTAAGTACAACTCACCTTCATCAAAGTCAATAAAATCACTTGTGTAGTTATGAAATTCATCAGCAATACTGTTGAAAAGCCAGTAAAACATAAATTTATCCCTTTCATAAAGTGGTTTGAGCATCCTTATGTTTCCAGATATTGGTTCATCATATTCAAACTCAGGTTTTTCATTAATTCCACACTTTATCCTGAATAGTACTGTGTTCTCATGACCAGTGAGGAATGGCAGGTATGGTAATGTAAACATGAGTTTAAACAAGTCACCAAGACTGTAATTGTAAATGTTGTTATTCAGTTCAATTTTCCCTATACTAATATACACTGGTATGAATAATAGCATTCTTTTTGATGACTTGTCAAAGATTATATTCATTATGAACTCAGTTTTTGAAAAATCAGACTTCCACCTGTAAGTGTAGTATGCTTCTATTCTAAACTTTACAAAAACAAATCCACAACACTCATTACTATCAATAATTGAGACATTAATTGGCAATATAGTAAGTCCCTTAAAT
>Ga0256831_1000485_pt1 | contig 20594 bp, 22 predicted proteins | sample 132544metaG_FD_189087 | JGI IMG/M metagenome (GOLD analysis project Ga0256831, IMG submission 189087) | Hydrothermal vent microbial communities from Lau Basin, Pacific Ocean - 132-544 | ecosystem: Environmental > Aquatic > Marine > Hydrothermal vents | place: Pacific Ocean: Lau Basin | collected... | reverse complement strand
CCTTGAATTAAGGGCTTTTCCGGGGTTTTTTGGGACCCCTTTGGAGAAAGGCTTATAAGATTGGAGGTCCCTAATTCTTTTACTGGGCGAATGAAGGAAAAAACCGCCCTGTTGCAATAAGACTCCAGGAGAATTGAAAGGGCATCGCCCCGCATGCTATCACAGTAGCAGCCGTTGGTTGCAATAAGACTCCAGGAGAATTGAAAGTAAGGGTCAAAAACTACAGCGAGGACGGAGACCTTTGTTGCAATAAGACTCCAGGAGAATTGAAAGTCTGCTCGCCAACCGTGTCTCCTACTCCCGCGACCGGTTGCAATAAGACTCCAGGAGAATTGAAAGAAGGACAAAGACAAGGACACCTCCAATTGGGGATTACGTTGCAATAAGACTCCAGGAGAATTGAAAGCAGAGTCCTGGACGAACACTTCCCTCTTGTCGATGACCGTTGCAATAAGACTCCAGGAGAATTGAAAGCGTCATGTTTTCGGGTGGGCCAACCATGACTGGCGGGTTGCAATAAGACTCCAGGAGAATTGAAAGTCAGCTTGCTCTCAATCGTCTGGTTGCCGAAGCTGAGTTGCAATAAGACTCCAGGAGAATTGAAAGAGCTTATAGACTGGCATTTGGGCGAAAGGATTTCAGATGTTGCAATAAGACTCCAGGAGAATTGAAAGGGGGTTTTGAAAAGTGGTGTCAATGTTTCGAGGTTTGAGTTGCAATAAGACTCTAGGAGAATTGAAAGAGCCACTCGAACCGAACCGGCGCCCGGAGAACACTCCGTTGCAATAAGACTCTAGGAGAATTGAAAGGTCGTGAGGAGTCCTGTTCTCGGGAAGATTGAGAGAAGTTGCAATAAGACTCTAGGAGAATTGAAAGGCTATGTCATAAAGCTCACAGAGCGCACCTGTGCCGGTTGCAATAAGACTCTAGGAGAATTGAAAGTCACAGCGGCCGAGGCCGAAAAACTCGCCAGTATGACGCAGGTTGCAATAAGACTCTAGGAGAATTGAAAGCTCGTGATGTGGGTCTACGGCATGATTTTCGGGGCCCTGTTGCAATAAGACTCTAGGAGAATTAAAACTGGTTACATGGAAAATAGAAGAAGGAAGTACCTTCGAAGTTGCAATAAGACTCTAGAAGAATTAAAACTGCAGGTGAAGAGCGTGGACATCCCGCGCAATGGTGTGTTGCAATAAGACTTTAGAAGAATTGAAACTTTGATGAGCTTAAGCGCCTGTTCGACCAGCCGTTTGTTGCAATAAGACTTTGGAAGAATTGAAACACAGGAAGCTCAAAGACCTCAGTAAGCTCACCGAGCGGCTGCAATAAGACTCTAGAAGAATTGAAACCGCTCAGGTCTCTCAAAAAATTGGGGTTGATATTACGTTGCAATAAGACTCAATAAGACTCCAGGAGAATTGGAAGCTCCGGGGTAAAGAGGTTTCTCGGATGGGAGTCAAAGAGAAGGAATTGTTGGGGGAAGCGATGGACATCACAGGTCAGACGTTGAATATCCTGATCGTGTTGGTCCCGACAGTCTTTCCGATGGGCGTTCCCTTCGTGAGGAGCACGGTGTCGTTCTCTCTGACCAGGCCGAGACCCCTGATAACCCTCAGAATCTCCTCCTCGCTCGTCTCCTCAACGGTGAAGGGGTAAACCCCGTAGGAGAACATCAGCGTATTGCCGACCCAACCATCGGTCACGAAGGCGAGAATCCACTGCCGGGGCTTGAAGCGGGCTATCAGCCGGGCGGTTTCACCAGTTCTCGTCGGGGTCAGGATGTACTTTATGTCAATCGAGTTCAGGGCCTCTATAATGCTCCGGGTTATGGCGTCCTTTATGGTGCCCTTCCTCTGGACCCTACCCTTCCACTCGCTCATCTTCCACTCGACTATCCTGGAAGCCCAGTGGGAGTCCATGTAGGCTTCAGTTGTCCTGGCTATTCGGGCCATCATCCTGACGGCGTCAATCGGGTACTTACCCACCGCGGTCTCCTCGGAGAGCATCAGGACGTCGGTCCCGTCCAGTATGGCGTTGGCCACGTCGGTTACCTCCGCCCTCGTGGGGAGCTTCTCGTGGGTCATGCTCTCGAGCATCTGGGTTGCAGTTATAGCGGGCTTTCCCACGAGGTTGGCCTTCTTGATGAGCTTTTTCTGGAGTATGGGAAGCTTCTCTATCGGCATCTCGACACCGAGGTCTCCCCTGGCTATCATTATACCGTCGGCAGCATTCAGGATCTCGTCGAAGTTCCTGACCGCGTCGGGACGCTCTATCTTTGCGATGAGGAAGAGCCGGCCCTTCTTCTCCTCCACGAAGCGCCTCACCTTGAGCACGTCGTAGGCTGAGCCAACGAAACTTATGCCGACGGCGTCAACGCCGTGTTCGATGGCGAACTCCGTGAACTTTAGGTCCCGCTCCGTTACGGCCTCTATCGCCAGCCTCGCCTTGGGGATGTTAATTCCCTTGTGGGAAAAGAGCGTTCCACCAACGAGAACCTTGCAGATGACGTCGGTGTCCTTCACCTCCTCGACGCGAAGCGCTATGAAACCGTCGCTGAGATAAATGATATCGCCCTTGGAGACCAGCTTTGGAAAGTCCTTGAACTGGACGGGGATAACCCCCTCGTTCCCGAGGACGTCCCTGGTCGTCAGGACAACGGTCTGCCAGCGCCTGAGAACAACGGAGCCGCCGGCGATCTCGCCAACGCGAATTTTAACCCCCGGAAGATCACCCAGGATTGCGACGGGTCGGTTCAGCTTTTCGGAGATACTCCTCACGAGCTCTATCGTTCTGGCGTGCTGCTCCAGGTCACCGTGGGCGAAGTTTATCCGCGCGACGCTCATTCCCGCCCGGATCATCGCCTCGACGACCTTCTTCTTTCGGGAAGCCGGGCCGAGGGTGGCTATTATCTTCGTCTTCTGGGATGGTAGCTTCATCGTCCTCACCTGAAACGATCCTCTCGTCGTTCCCTAATAACCTTTGCCAACCTGCCAAAAGGCTTAAGAATTAGGGCGCCCTAATTATTCCGGTGGTGGTATGAACCCGCTCGACGTTAGGGTTTTCGACGAAGACGGAAAGGAGGTTACCCTGAGAGACGTCGTGAAGGGTAAATGGACCGTGCTCTACGTCTATCCAAAGGACAATACCCCCGGATGCACGACCGAGGCGAAGGAGTTCACGGAGCTTTTACCCGAGTTCGAGAGGCTCGGCTTTCGGGTTATCGGCGTCTCAAAGGACTCGGTGAAGAGCCACCAGCGCTTCAAAGAGAAGCACGGCCTTAAGGTTAGGCTCCTCAGTGACCCCAACGCCGAGTTGATAAAAGCCCTCGGGGCGTGGGGCAAGAAGAAGCGCTATGGAAAGGAGTACGAGGGCGTTATAAGGAGCACCTTCATCCTCAACCCCGAGGGAGAAATCGTCTGGAAGAAGATCAACGTCCGCGCAAAGGGCCACGCCGCCAAAGTCCTCGAGGAAGCGAGAAAACTGGTGGGGGAATGAGGCGGGAAATACTTACCACAATCTCCCCGGAGGAGCTCAGGGAAATCGCCGGAACGTGGGAGACCGGATTAGTCTGAGTATCGAAAGGGCGGAACCGTTCCATGGGATGCCCAGATACAGGGTGAGGGTTTGGGGAACGGATGGGGAAGTGGAGCGCTTCATGGAGGAACTGAGGCGCGCGAGGGTCGGGGCTGAGGGATTCTTCAACCCGTCCCGGTATCCCTTTTTTCCCCAGGTACCAGCCCCGACCACTCCACTGCCCTCTTGAGGTTTATGAAGCAGGAGTCGCAGTAGCCGGGGAACCGGGAGTCCCACTCCGTCATGCTAGCGGGCGGGTTCATAACGCAGTCGTTGGAGCAGTGCTCGAGACCAAAACCGTGGCCGATCTCGTGGAGGACACCCTTAAGAACCCTGTTCCGAAAGAGGGTCAGCATTTCCCTCACGGATTCCGATTCGATGTTTCCATCGTCCCTGCGATCCTTCAGTATCTCTCCAAGGCCCTCCGGTTCGAAGGGCTTCATGGAGAGAACCATTATCCTGAGACCGAGCCTCGTCTCGTGAATTCCCAGGAACTTCTCGTAGAAGTCGAAATAGGGGTTCCTGGAGACGAGCGGAAAGGTGGTGAGGGCGAATATCTTGTTCATCCTCATTTCCGGCCTCCCCTCTATCTCCTCAAGGAGCCGCGCGTGTAGAACGTCAACTATAGCTTCTAGGGGATAGACCTTGATCCGCCCCGCGGGAGTGCTGAGGCTGATGAGGTAGCCGGGCTCGAGCTTGAGTCTGCCGATGTAGACGAACCGGAGGGGAAGATCGTTTTCCCGGAAGAATCGGTTCGCCCCGTCGAGAACCTCAAAGAGGACCCCCTCCACAACCTTCCTGTCCATGAAGTTGTTGATGTAGGTGAACGCTATGAACTCCATCTTCCCTCGGGGAGGGGAACGCGCCAACCTAATTAAATTTTTAGGTATGAATTTCCGATAAAAAGTCGAATCACAAAGATTTTTAATGTGCCCCTGGAATTGGGAATGGCGATGGCGTCCGCCGGGCCTTGAGCCGAACCGCCCTGAGGGACTGATGACGCCTGTTCTACTCCACTGGAGGCGGTAGGATGGGCTCGAAGCTCGAGGAAATCGGACGGTACGTTGAGATAGGGAAGGTTCTTGATTACGTTGAGAAGAGGCGCCACGACGACGGAGGCTACTGCTTTGTGAGCGTTCTCGACGATACCAACGTCAATGACACCTACTACGCGGTCAAGCTCTACAACCTCCTTGGATTGGAGGTTCCGGAGAAGGAGAAAACCATCGAGTTTCTTTCGAAGGCGATACAGCCCCAAACGGCCGTTGTTGCCATAGCTATGGCCCTTGAGGGTCTTTCGATACTCGGAGCCAGGGACATCGCGAGGGAGCACGTGGACATAGTCTTCACCAAGTACAACCCGATCGAGGGCAGGTTCGCAGTTGGTCTCGGTGGCAGCGAGGAGTTCGGAACCGCCACACCCCTTGAAGCAACCTACTGGGTCGTTAAGGCCTTGAAGGCCATCGGGTATCGCTTCTCAAACGAAGAAAGAGATGCAATCAGAAGGTTCGTCATGCGCTTTAGAAACGGAAACGGCTACGGCGTTAAACAGCCGACGACAACGATGACGTACCAGGCGCTCTACACCCTCAACGCGCTCGGTTACAGGCCTCCGAAGAGCCCCCACTTCAGGAACTGCGAGCTCTGTCCAATGGGTGGCTTTACAGAGGTTCCCTACAGCCTACCATCATACCTTGAGCCGACGTTTTACGGAATCAGGGGGCTCGAACTGCAGGGTGAAACCCCAACCTGTCCGGAAGGGCACGTTCGGTTCATACGCCGGCTCCAGAACCCCAACGGTGGCTTCAGGAGAAGCCTGGAGCTTGGCATCTCGAACTTCCAGAACACCTACAGGGCTCTGGCGGTTGTTGACTCGGTGCTGAGGTTCCTCTGAATGGTAAGAACCCTAAGAACCCTCTGAACAGCTCCTCATACCGGAGGTGATATCCCCTCCCAAAACCTTAAGTATGGGTCTGCACGCATGCTCGAAAGCCGGAGGTCAGGGATCCAAAGAACCTGTCGGGAGAGGAGGAAGATGAACGTCAGGATAGCGCTGGCCATAATGTTCGGTGGTGCCCTGGGAGCACTTGCCAGATTCTACATCTCCGGAATCCTGCCGGTTTACAGGGATTTTCCCGTCGGAACGCTGCTGGTCAACAGCATCGCGAGTCTTATCCTCGGCTACCTCTATGGGCTGGTCTTCTGGGGAGTGGACGTTTCAACGGAGTGGAGGCTCTTCCTCGGAACCGGTTTCTGCGGTGCTTTAAGCACGTTCTCAACCTTCTCCTACGAGACCTTTTCGCTCCTCCGCGAGAGGGAGTACCTCATAGCCGGTCTCAACGTCGCGGCAAACGTTATAATCACAATCGCCTTAGTTTTCGCGGGTTTCATCCTGGCCCGGAGGTGATTCCATGGTTGAGGTTGAGCACTGGAACACGCTCCGGCTTAAGATTTACATCGGCGAGAACGACCGCTTTGACGGAAAGCCCCTCTACAAGGCCATAGTCGAGAAGCTCCGGGAAATGGGGATGGCCGGGGCGACCGTTTATCGCGGTATCTACGGCTTCGGGAAGAAGAGCAGACTTCACTCCGCCGACGTCATGAGGCTCTCAACCGACCTGCCGATAGTTATCGAGGTCGTGGACAGGGGCTACAAAATAGAGGAGGCAATAAACGAGGTCAAGCCCATGATAACCGACGGAATGATAACCGTCGAGCCGGTCATCGTTGTCTGGGTCGGCAGCTCCGAGGAAGTTAAGAAGTTCGAGGAGGACGCGGTAAGGGAGCTTTGAACTCTCGACCACTATCACTATATATGATTCAGTCCCAGCTCTTTTGGAGGTGTACAAATGCTCCACCACATCAGGCTGATCCACGCGAGCAAGAGCAGAAAGCTGGTCGGAAAGAAGATCGTTCTGGCCATTCCAGGAAGTATAGCCGCTGTGGAGTGCGTCAAGCTCGCGAGGGAGCTCATAAGACACGGAGCGGAAGTTCACGCGGTCATGAGCGAGAACGCCCAAAAGATAATCCACCCCCACGCCATGGAGTTCGCCACAGGTAATCCCGTCGTGACTGAAATAACGGGCTTCATCGAGCACGTTGAACTTGCCGGAGAGCACGAGAACAAGGCCGATCTTGTGTTAGTCTGCCCCGCAACGGCCAACACCATCGGGAAGATAGCCTGTGGAATTGACGATACCCCGGTTACGACCGTCGTAACTACCGCTTTCGCCCACACACCGATAATGATTGCTCCCGCGATGCATTCTACAATGTACGATCATCCGATAGTGCTTGAGAACATCGAGAAGCTCAAAAAGCTCGGTGTTGAGTTCATAGGGCCCCGCTTCGAGGAGGGCAAGGCGAAGGTTGCCCCGATGGAGGAAATAGTCTACCGCGTCATCAAAAAGCTCCACGGGAAGGACCTCGCCGGAAAGCGCGTTCTGGTTACGGCCGGCGCGACGAGAGAATACATAGATCCGATACGTTACATAACCAACGCGAGCAGCGGGAAGATGGGCGTTGCCATAGCGGAGGAAGCCGACTTCCGCGGTGCTGAGGTGACGCTCATCAGAACGAGGGGAAGCGTTTCCAGCCTCGTGGAAAACCAGATAGAGGTTGAAACCGTCGAGGAAATGCTGGAGGCGATAGAAAAGGAGCTGAAGGAAAAGAAGTACGACATCGTGGTTTTAGCCGCGGCCGTCAGCGACTTCAGGGTAAAGGAGAAGGCAGAAGTGAAGATAAAGAGCGGAAAAGCTCTAACGCTTGAGCTCGAGCCAACACCCAAGATAATAGACATCGTGAAGGCCCTTCAGCCCGATGTATTCCTGGTTGGTTTCAAGGCGGAAACCGGTTTAAGCGAGGAGGAGCTAATAAGCGCGGCCAGAAAGCAGATCGAGAGGGCCGGGAGCGACCTCGTCGTTGCCAACACCCTGAAGGCCTTCGGGAGCGACGAGAACGAGGTTCTGCTCGTGGGCAGGGACTTCGTGAAGAGATTGCCGAGGATGGACAAGAGGGAACTCGCGGAGAGGCTCTGGGACGAGATGATGAAGCTTCTGCGAAGATAAGCGGAAGCTTTTTTACCTCCCCGCCCAAACCTCCAAAAACGCTCGGAGGTGATAACGTGGTTGCATTGGATGAGCCTTTGCCCTACATAGGGATAACTCCGTTCCAGCTGGTTTCGGCGCTGATCATACTCATCGTCGGCTACGTGGTAACTAAGGTGATCGTGGGGCTCTTCAAGAAGAGTATGAAAAAAACGAAGCTCCCGCCGCTCGTCATCGAGTTCCTCGGCAGGTTCCTCGCGGTACTGCTCTACACCGCAGTACTCATTCTCGGCCTTGGAGCGGTGGGCATATCGGTGTCACCCCTGATACTCGGCCTATCCGCTGTCATCGGTTTAATCCTGGGCTTCGGCCTGCAGGATACCCTCACCAACCTCGCCGCCGGGGTGTGGATAGCGGCCCTGAGGCCCATTGACCTCGGTGAGGTCGTTGAAGTTGCCGGAAAAATCGGAAGCGTCAGCGGAATTGGTCTTATGAGCACGGAGCTGAAGACGCCGGACAACAAGATAATCACGATACCCAACAAGCTCGTCTGGGGCAGCATAATCGTCAACTACACGAGGATGCCCACGAGAAGGGTGGACGTTGACGTCGGTGTCGCCTATGGAACGGACCTGGACAGGGCGATAAAGCTGGCGATGGATCTCATGAAAAGCCACCCGAAGGTTCTCGACGAGCCTGAGCCGGGCGTGGTCATAACGGCCCTCGGGGATTCGGCCATAAACCTCCAGCTCAGGGCCTGGACGAAGACTGAGGACTACTGGACTGTCAAGGGCGACCTGACGCGGGGAATCTACGAGCTTTACACAAAGGAAGGCATTGAGATACCCTTCCCGCAGCTAGACGTCCACCTTAAGAAGGAATGATCTTCGTCCCCTCTTCTTTTCCTTTGTCCTTTAAAAAACTCCACCAATGGGTTTGGTTTACAGCATCAACGAAAGGTTCATAGGGAGTTTGGATACCGCTCGAAGGGTGATGCTCATGAAGAAGATAGGAATAATAGGCGGAACCACGCCGGAATCGACCTGCTACTACTACCAGAACTACATAAGGATCGGCCGCGAGAAGTTCGGCTCATTCAACTTTCCGGAGCTTATAGTCTACTCGATAAACTTCGAGGAGTTCAAGAACAACCCGCGCGGTTGGGAAGGCAGAACGGAGATGCTGATAACAGCTGCTAGGGCGCTCGAGAAGGCAGGAGCCGAGATAATATCACTCTCCGCCAACACACCCCACATAGTCTTTCCTGAGATTCAGAAGGCCGTGAACGTCCCGATGGTCAGCATAATAGATGCACTCATCGAGGAGATGAAACGCAGGGACGTTAGGAAGGTCCTCCTCCTCGGAACCAGGACGACGATGACGGCCGACTTCTACAAAAACGCCCTTCGCGAGGCGGGTTTCGAGGTAATAACGCCGAGCGAGGATGAGATGGATGAGGTGAACAGGATAATCTTCGAGGAGCTTGCCTCCGAAAACCTGAGGAGCAAGCCCTACCTGATAGACCTCATAGAGAAGTACGCGAGGGTAGAGGCCATCGAGGGGGTCATCCTCGGTTGCACAGAGCTTCCGCTGGCGATAAAGCGGGGCGACGTTTCCGTCGAGGTCTTCGACACCGCGGCGATACACATGAGGAAGCTGATCGAGCTGGCGAGTGATTTTTAAGCCCTTTTCTTCCCCTTCCTCCAGGTGAGAGAGATGGAGATAAAAGAGTTTCAGGACATGATCAGGGATATCTACTTTCACAAGGACTCGAAGAGGGGCGTTGAGAAAACCTTCCTCTGGTTCGTTGAGGAGGTCGGAGAGCTAAGCGAGGCCATAAGGAAGCGCGATAGAGAAGCCATGGAGGAGGAGTTTGCCGACGTCTTGGCCTGGCTCGCGAGTCTGGCGAACCTCCTGGGGATAGACCTCGAGGAAGCGGCGAAGAAGAAATATCCCGGTGTCTGCCCCTACTGCGGAAAGAATCCCTGTGAATGCGAGGAAAAAACCTGAGAAGAAAGACCGAAGGAGAGAGTCAGATGGATTCAGTCCCGTACTCCATTTTGTCCGATGCGTTTTCCGGTGGCAGCGAGAGGGCTCCAAGGAGAATTATGAGACCCCCTATCAGGGAGTTGAATATCAGCGATAAGATGGCCGGTATGAGCACCTTGTCCTTTGCCTCCTTGTAGCGACCCTCATCAATCAGCTGAATGGCCTCCTTTGCCCGCATGTGGGTCCACACGGCTATGGCCAGCGGGATCCACGCCACCACTATGCCGAAACCAATGCTGGCAACCGTAACCACCAGAAACACCAGAACTCCTATAATCAGGTTTATTATGTCACCTATGTGTATCAGACTTTTTGCAGAGTCGGGGTCCCCCATGGTACCACCCCCAATTGGTAGGCTTTAATTCTATAAAAATCTTGTGCTCTATAGAACTTAACATGACATTAGTGTCCTAAACTGTCCCTATTAAAATGGACATCTAAACGGAAAGATTTTTATACTACCAGATAAACTATTCTATGCAGTAATCCGAGGTGATGTGCATGGAGCTTTTGGAGTTTGCAGTGGAGAAGGCCCTCGAACTCGGTGCAGATTACGCCGAGGCGCGCTTCGAGGAAAAAACCGGAACCCATCTGGCCATGAAGAACGGCTCTCCCGAGGGCCTCTCAATACTTGCCGATAGGGGAATTGGCGTTCGCGTCCTCGTGGATGGAGGAATGGGCTTCGCGAGTACGAACGTCCTCACGAAGGAGAGCATATCCGAGGCAGTGAAGAAAGCCGTAAAGCTTGCGAAGGCGGCCTCTCAGGTTAGGAACGAACCCATACGCTTTTCCGAGGAAAACTTCCACCGCGTTTCCTACAAGGTCAAGATGAAGAAGGACATCCGGGACGTATCCCCGGAGGAAAAGCTCGAACTCCTGAGGAAAATCGAGGAAGAGGTAAAGGCAACGGGCGTAAACGTGCCAATGCGCTATCTGATGTACTCCGACGAGCTGTGGAAGAAGGAGATAGTGACGAGCGAAGGTGCCTACGTGAAGAGCAAAATCCCGAGGGTCTCGGTGGTTTACAACCTCGTGGTTTTCGAGAACGGCCAGATGGAGCAGGCCCCATTCGTCCAGAGGGCCTTTTCCGGTGGCTTTGAGCTACTTGAAAGGGACGAGCCCTGGAACTGGGCGGTAAAGGACGTTAAGGCCCTGAAAAGACTCATCGCTGAGGGCAGGAAGCCCCCGGAGGGAAAGGTCGACCTCGTCATAAGCCCTGAAGTGGCGGGAATAGCGGTCCACGAGAGCGTTGGTCACCCTTACGAGGCCGACAGGATTTTCGGAAGGGAAGCCGCTCAGGCGGGAGAGAGCTTCGTGAAGCCAGATATGCTCGGAGAACGGATTGGAAGCGAGGTAGTTACGGTAATAGACGACCCGACGATACCGAACAGCTGGGGCTTCTACCTCTACGACGATGAAGGGGTAAAAGCCCGGCCGAGATATCTCATAAGGGACGGAATCATCAACGAGTTCCTGACGAACAGGGAATACGCCTACAAGCTCGGCCAGCACTCCAACGCTGCCGCGAGGGCGATCAACTACAACCGCGAGCCGATTGTGAGGATGGCAAACACCTACTTGGCTCCGGGCGATTACAGCTTCGAGGAGCTGATTGAAGATATCAAGCTCGGCGTCTACATGGTGTCCTTCAACGAGTGGAACATAGACGACAGGAGGTACCAGCAGAGGTACATCGGCAGGGAAGCCTACCTAATCGAGAACGGAGAAATAAAGCACCCTGTGAAGAGGCCCATCCTTGAGATAACGACGAGAGCGCTATGGAGCAGTGTGGATGCGGTGGGCAAAGAGGTTGAGTTCTACCCCGGAACCTGCGGAAAGGGTGAGCCCGGACAGGGCGTCCCGGTCTGGATGGGTGGAGCCCACGCGAGGCTGCGCAACATTCTTCTGAGGTACTGAGGTGGTGGAGATGTTCGATCTTAACGATTTCATCCTGAGGAAGGCCAAGGAGCTCGGCTTTGGTGACGTCGTTGTCCTGGGCTATGAAACAAACCGGAGGCAGGTCCGCTTTGCAAACAACGAGATAACCGTGGCAAAGTACTGGCACGAGAGGAAGGTCGAGCTCTTCGTGGAGAAGGATAAAAGGATAGCGAACACCACCATAACGGAGCTGAGCAGGGAGAACATCGAGCGGGTTCTGAAGACCCTCAAGAAGAACATTGAGGGCCTTTCGCCAAAGGAGGACTACTACGGGATAGCTGAGGGACCGTTCAGGTATGAGGACATCCCCGAAACTTTCGATAAATCCATCGTCGAACTCGACGAGCCGAACGAGTACGTCGAGAGGGCCATAAACGCGGCCCTGGAGAGAGGCGCTAGAAGAGTTGCTGGCGTTCTCTACACCGACCACGACAGGATTTATCTCACCACAAGCAACGGTGTGGAGGCCTTCGACGAGGGAACGGGGATAGAGATAAGCGTTAGGGCCTTCATCGGCGACCTCGAGAGCGGCCACGGGACTAACTCGGTTCGCGTTCTCAGGAAGTTCGACCCCGAGAGCGCTGGAAGAAAGGCCGGTGAGATAGCGAGCCTGGCGAGAAACCCCGAGCAGGGACCGGAGGGACGCTTTGACGTTATCTTTGACCCACTAGCGTTCGCCAACCTCCTCAGCTACATGAGCTTCATGACATCCGCCTACGCTGCAGAGGCCGGATTTTCTCCCTTCGTAAACAGGCTCGGCCAGAAGGTCGCGAACGAGATAGTAACGGTAAAGGACGTTGGAAACCTGCCCAACGGCTATGGAACCAGAAAGTTCGACGACGAAGGCGTTCCGACGAGGGAAACCACCATCATAGAGAACGGAACCTTCCGGACATTCCTCCTCAACACCAGTCTTGCGAGGAAGTACGGAGTAGAGACAACGGCCAACGCTGGCTTAATAATGCCGCACGCCTGGAACATCGTACTCGAGCCGGGAGATTACTCGCGGGAGGAGCTCTTCGGCGAGGTCAAGCGTGGAATCTATATCACGAACGTCTGGTACACTCGCTTCCAGAACTACGTGACGGGAGACTTCTCGACCATACCAAGGGACGGCATCTTCCTCATTGAGAACGGTGAGCTAAAGCCGATCAGGAACATCCGCGTCAGCGATAACCTCCTCGGAATCCTGGATAGGGTGAAGGCGATGGGCCGGGAAACCCACCACGTCCACTGGTGGGAGGTCAGAACGCCTGTGACAGCGCCCTACGTTCTCGTGAAGGACGTTGGAATAACCAGGGCCACCAAGTGATTACTTTCCCTTTTTATGGACATCGGTGTCCGGCAAGGCTTAAAAATCCCCACCCCATCTCCCGCCCGGTGGGAAATATGAAATCGGAGAAGTCCGGGTTGACGGGTTTCCATTACAAGCTCCTGGCAGTACTCGGAACGATCTGGGCCTTCGTGGCGATCAATACTATATCGGCTGGATTCGTCATCGCCCTTCTCAGGAAGGAACCGGGATTCCAGGGGAGCCTGACCAAGCTCGGTTCCCTCGGCTCGGCGGCGCTCTTCGGGATGCTCTTTGGGGCATGGATCTTCGGCTATCTCGCCGACAGGATAGGCAGGAAGAAAACACTGGTTCTGGCGGTTTCAACCTTCTCCCTCGGCTCTATAGTGAGTTCATTCGCCGGCAACCTGGACCAGCTCATAGTCCTGCGCTTCATCGTCGGCCTCGGACTCGGCGGAACCCTTCCGGTTGCGAGTTCATACTTCGCTGAGTTCATGCCAGATTCCATCAGGGGAGCGATGGTCTCGATACTAGAGAGCTTCTGGGCTATCGGAACCATAATCATAGGCATCGTGGCACTCCTGGTAAAGGCGGACTGGAGGGCCATACTCCTCTTCGGGGGGGCGGTGATACTTATCCTCCCGCTCCTGCTCACCCTCCCGGAGTCGCCGCGCTTCCTCCTCGCGAAGGGCAGGGTGCGGGAAGCGAGGGAGGTACTCAGGAGGATTCTTGGAAGGGAGGGGGACTTTGACCTCCCGGGAGGGGTCAGAAGGGCCTCAATAGGAGATCTCTGGCGGCGCTACGGTAAAACGACGCTCATGGTGAGCATCGCGTGGTTCAGCATAGCCTTTGCCTACTATGGATTCTTCATCTGGCTACCGAGGTTCCTCTCGGCCACGCTCGGCATAACGGTCTTCAGGAGCTTCCAGTACTTCGTGATAACGGCAATAGCCCAGCTCCCCGGGTACTGGAGTGCCGCCTATCTCCTCGAAAGAATCGGCAGGAAGAAGACGCTCGCCTACTACCTGCTCCTCTCTGGAATAGCGGGCGTCGGCTTCTACTTCGCGGCCAACTCTGGCAACGAAGGAGCGATCATCGCGAGTGCCATAGCCTTTAGCTTCTTCAACCTTGGAGCGTGGGGTGCGATATACGCCTACACCCCGGAGCTCTACCCGACGGAGCTTAGAGGCACCGGCATGGGATGGGCCGGAGCGATGGCCAGAATCGGTGGGGGAATAGCGCCGATACTCGCGGGGAGGATAATGGAGGTAGGAAGCGCCGCCCTTGCGGTTCTGGTTATAGCGGCTGTTGCGATAATCGGTGCGCTGGACGTTCTGGCGCTGGGAGAGGAGACGATGGGGAAAAGCCTTACCTAATTTAATACTGTTTTCTTTATTTGCATCTCATCTTTTTATATTTCTGAATAAAAAAGTTTATAAGAGATTTATCAAAGAAGCTTTGAATGGTTTAATTGGGGGATGATTAATTGAAGGGAACAGTTAGTGCTTTACTACTAATAGATTTTATTGGATATCTTATCGGAAACTTCGTGGTAGCAGTCTCCCAAAGCAATGCTCCCACGGGATGCTGGGAGATGTACAAACACGATGTAGATGACCAAGTGTGGGACAATGGTGAGTGGTATTGGGCGGGAGTCAGAGGATATGTCAGGATATGCGACGGTAGTGCATCTATAGAGACCACTACTGTGGAGCACATATATGGAGTCTCCTGGAGCAAAGGTACAAAAATTATCGAGGGTCCATACAAGGTCCACACATCAAAAGTGGCCTATACAGAATTTGAATATCAGAGAATCACAGGAGAAACCGGGTGGGCATATGCAGTTATTTATGCAACTCCAGTACCATCTAGAACTGTGGCTACTGGTGAAAGCTCATGAAAACGTCAAGAGTATTGATTCTATTTTTTCTTTTGTTTTTGATATTTTCAAATGGAATCAATACTCATGCTATTTTAAATCTCCATGAAGGGACCTACGCAACATATGCCCTCCTTGAGCCGGAGGGCGGGCCTGGGGGGGTAAAGGATCTGTATATGTTCATCCTCTACCCAGAAGGCCTCCCTCCGAACGTTAGAAATCGTCTCATTGGATATCTAAGCCCCGATTCTCCGTGGGTAAAGGACGGATTTCCCTTCATAATCGGGGACTGCACCGAGGTCTTCCTGGAGTTCGAAATCCTCAAGGTTCTGGATAACACCGCCAGCATTAACGTCAGCATAACTTTCGTTAACACCACGCTGGAAGGTGATTACCGGAGGATAATACCCAACCTGACAATCTGGGAAGTGCTGGATCTCAACTTCTCGGACATGACCTACTACGAGAACGGAACCCCCATCGGAAAGGCCACCCTCTTCATCGATCCCTCCGACCCACCGAAACCCGGGGAGGTGCTGTTCAGTCTGGAGGGGCTTTCAATGGATGTCAACGTCTCGGTGGGTAACGTCACCTACAGCGCCTACGGCAACAGCACGGTTCTGACGTACTACAGACCCTTCAGGCCGCCCCACATTGGGATGACAACCCGGAGGTTCTACTTCAGCGAGGCCGGGAAGAACTGGTCAATCTCAGGAGGGGGAAGGGAGGAGTACACCTACGATTTCCTGACCGGCGTTATGATAGCGGGAACTTTCAGCCACTCCACCGAGCTGATGGCGCTTGGAGTTTTCGACATTGACAGTATGGACAGAAGGATCCGCGGAAAATCGGAAGATGGGGTGTGGCCGGACGGCATCAAACTTTACGATACGAACATCGCCTTCCCCGATGAAGGGGACTCTTCCTATCCAGATAGCCCCTGGAGGTACTATATGTATTCAGGAATTCTGGCACTGATGGCTTCACTTCTGGCGAGGTGGTGGAAGGATGGGCACGGTTAGAACCCAGCTGGAATGGGAGCTTAACGATCCGCTGAAGCTCGCTGTTTTCCTCTTCGGGTTCCTTCTGACGGGGCTGGCGTTCCTAAAGGACGCCCTCAGCATGGGGGCAACCGGAATGCTGGACCCCTTCAGTCAGGAGTCAGCCGTTCACTATGCCAGGATCATTCCGAGGCTTGCCCTCCCCACTCTGTCACAGGAAGCCTACAGCGTCCTTGTTTTCGTTGCCGTTATGCTCTCCAGCATTTCAATAAGGGGCGAGATGGATTCGCTGGCGGCTTTAACGGTTTACTCGCTCCCGATCAGGAAGTGGAAGCTGTTCCTGGTCAAATTTGCCTCGATCCTAGTTCTGACGACCCTATCGTTTGTGCTCCCATATTTTCTGGCCTTGGGATACGTCCTCTCCGGCTCTCCTTCCCTCCTCAGGGGGATCCTGGGGGACGGGGTTTGGAGCAATATCCTGGCGTTTTTCCTGATTGCGGTCTTCTACGCGGTCTCGGTCTCCCTTTCCATAGCCCTGCTGTCACCGAACTCGTTCGCCTCGATCCTGGGGGGACTCGCCCTACTGTACGTCCCGGTTATTCTAGGGGCCTCCAGCCTGCCGCCCTTCAACATCTCCGCAGCCATGTCATCGTACCTGACCTCGGTGGCCTACGGAATGGGGTACACGGGTACCACCTACGGGAGCGTGGTCGGTGTGGGGTTCTTTCTCCCCTCCGCCCTGCTGGCGGCATCGGTGATTCTCAGCGAAAGGAGGGATGCCCGGTGAGGAGGTTCATGGGGTTCTTCCTGCTCGCCATTCTCCTCTTCACCATAGGGTCGCTGCTACTTCCCCGGTACCACCAGGAGAACCCCACGACCTCCGGGTTCTTCAGCGGCGACGGTTCATCCGTTTCGGTGTTTGTCCCCACCGCGAGGAGGGTCGCCATCAATGTCGTGACGGAGAATGGGAAGGGATACGAAGTTCAGGTGTTCGATAGCGTTCGAAACAGGTTCATAGCGAATCTGAGCGCAATGGGGAGTATATACAGTGAGTTGGAACTCCCGGATTCCGGAACTTACTACTTCGTCTACCACGGAAACGGTACGGCGAGGATCGCCGTTGGAACCCTCGCTATGTACCCCTCAGGGAACGTTCTGAAAATCGAGTACCTGATCGGCGGGACGGTAGCCTTCGTTCTCGCCGCGCTGCCCTGGATGGGGGTGAAGCAATGATAGTGAGGGCAGAGCGACTCACGAAGCGCTTTGGAAGTGTCCTCGCCCTGAACTCCGTTGACGTTGAGATTCCAGAGGGATTAACGGTCATAGTCGGCCCCAACGGGGGCGGCAAGTCCACTTTCCTGAAAATCGCCGCCGGGGCGTACAGGCCAACCGGAGGGAGCATAGAAGTCCTCGGAAAAGACCCCTGGAAGGACGAGCGAATAAAGGGGAGAATAGGCGTCTCCTTCGACCCGCCGGCCCTTCCTCCCCTGAGAACCGGGCTGGAGTGGTTGGGGTACATCTCGGAGGCCAGAGGGGGCGATGGGGGAAGCGTTCGGAAGGCCGCGGAGATGTTCGGGGCCAGGGAGTTCATCGGAAAAAAGATCCGGGACTACTCCGCGGGCATGAGGAAGAGGGTGAGCCTGGCCCAGGCGTTCGTGGGAGACCCGGAGGTTGTGTTCCTCGATGAACCCCTGGCAAACCTCGACCTAAAGGGCATGAGGGACGTTATGAAAGTTATAAAGGAAGAGCACGAGAACGGCCTGAATCTGGTGGTGATATCCCATATCTGGCGTCCCTTTATGGAAATGGCGGATTACGCCGTTTTGATAGCCGCGGGAAAAGTGCAGGCCGCTGGCTTTCTCCAGGACGTTCTGCCGTTGCTGGAAGAGGCGTTTCCCCTTTGAGGTGGTGGTAATGAGAGGGATCGCGATCCTGATCGGCACGGTGCTCCTGCTCTCCATCCTGGGGGGTGCTGTTAATGCCTCCCCGGAAAGCAGCTACGGCATACTGATAGTTGATTCTAGCGCCAGAGTTTTCATCGTGGAAGAGGATGCGAGTTTTAGGGGGCCGGCGTGGGTAGAGCTCCCTGCATCGAAGGAGGGCGAGAACTACACCGTGGTGGTGGACGTAAACGGGCTGAGCGTGAGGATCCCAGTTCTGGTCAAAGAGGGTCTGACAACGGTATTGGAGGTAAGGGGCAAGAGGATAGAGGAATCCATACGGACCAGTGGCGCCAGACCCGTTGGGGTGCGGTTCGGCCCTCCGATCAGCCTTCCCCCCAAACTCAAGGGGCCGGAACCGGAACTCGAGTGCATGGTGGCAACATACGGTCCGATGAAGGGAAAAGGAGTTGTCTTCGAACTCATGAAGAACCCCAACGGGGATGGCTACTTCCTCCTGCCCAATGGAACCCCGGTTAAAGTCTGTACCGGCGAGTACTACCTCTCGGAGATATACGGGATCGAGGACGGATGGGCATCGATCGGCCATTCTCTCAACTGGACGAGCTACGTCCCAGAGTACGGGAGGGTTGATATAGACTCCTATCCCGGAGATTCGGCCGTTCTCATCTTTGGGGCAAGCTACAACGTGCTGAGGACGCCCCTAAAGATCTTCGTGCCGATAATAACCAACGTTACCCGGGGGTACGGCTTTGATATGGCCGGCAGGCGCGTGGACTTCAGGCTCGAGCCTATTCCGGAGTACAACATAACGCTCGCCTCCAACCTGACCACAGCTGGAGGAATGGCTCCCTACGTTGACTTCACCGTGAAACCCTCGGAAGGGACTGCCGGGATCTACGTGAACTTCACGGCGCTGGCTCAGGCGGTATCGGTGAAGATCGTTTATGGCATGCCCCCGGAGTATCGGAGCCTTCCCAACGGGCTGGAAACCACGTCCGGGAAAGATGGGGAAAGCGTCACAAACTCCGGGGATCAGAAGAACAGGGGCATCTCCACCCTCGTTATAACAACGTACCCCGCGGACGTGAGAGTGGAGCTGGACGGTAAAACCGTGTGTACTGGAGACTGCGTTCTAAACGTGACCCCCGGTGAGCACGAGGTTACCGGGAGGGCGGAGGGCTTTGTGGCCGAGAGCAGGAAGGTGGTGCTGGCACCCGGGGAGCGTTTGGCACTAAACCTTACGCTCTCACCCTACCCCCGCTTTCGGGTTGTCTCCGTACCCGAGGGGGCGGAGCTCTACATTGACGGAAAGCCCTCGAACTGCACAACGCCATGCAACATAACCCTAACCCCCGGAACGCACATGCTGGTGTTCCGGAAGGAGGGGTTCAGGAACTACGAAACCGTGATCAGGGCCAGTGGAGGAGACAGCGGCGTCATCTCGGCATCGCTCACTGATCTCAGCGGCAGGAAGTACTCCCTCGACCCCAGGCTGAAAGGCGGGAACACCGCGGGAGAGCCATCTGAAGGGGAAGCCGGAGAGGGGTTCCCCATCACCCCAACGACGGCCTATATGCTCGCGGGCGTCCTGGCCATCGGGGCGGGCATCCTGATAGCCAGAAAGCTCTAAAATCTCCACTTTTCTTTTTTACCCGAACAGCCCCAGTGCCGGCCCAAGGGTTATCGCCATGCTCACAAGGCCACCGAGGATCAGAGCCGGAACCGTCTGCCTCTTCTCAATTCCAAGGAGGTAAGCCGCTAAGGCTCCGGTCCATATCCCCGTCCCGGGGAGCGGGATCGCCACGAATATCGTCAGCCCGATGAAGCCCCACTTCTCGACGTAGGGGTGGGCCTTCTCTCTGACGCGCTCGACGTAGGGGAGGTAGAGGTGCGCTATTCTCCGCAGGGGCGTTTTTTCTAGCCAGAGCATAAGCCTGTCAATGTAGGGGAGCAGAGCGGGGAGGACGAGCGAGAGCGTCAGAACTCCGAGGGAAGCTGCCAGAAGCGTCTCCCAGAGGGGGTAGCCCATACCAATGCCGTAGACTATCGCGTACCTTCCTTCGAAGGTCGGTATCAGCGAGAGGAGGAAGACCTCGAGAAAGCCCTTCATTCATCCTCCACCCCGAGGAGCGATTTCAGCAGGAGGTATAGCCAGGGGGCAAAGAAAAGGCTGAAGAGCACGTCGCTGAACCAGTGAACGTGGAGGAGGAGCCTCGTGAGGGCTATTCCAACTGCGTAGGCCCAGGCGAGGGGTGCGTACTTCCTCCAGCGATCTGAAACGTAGGTCGCTATCGCGGCCGCCCGGAAGGTGTGGCCGGAGGGAAAGGCGTAGGTTCCGTAGTCAGGCCTCGGCCTCGGAACCGCGAAGGCGAACTTGAGGACCAGAACGGAGAGGAGGCCGAGGGCGACGGTGCCGACGAAGGCAACGGTCCTCCTGGAGACGCGCCCCCGCTCCCTCAGGTCAAAATAGATGACCAGCAGTGAGAAGGCCAGGAGAAAGGCATCACCGCCCAGGGCCGTGAGGAGCCTCATCCAGGGCGTGTCCACCAGGGGCAGGGCCGAGTTGACCCATTCGTTTATACCCTCAAAGGCCCCGAGGGCCTGGAGCGAGAGGATCGCGAAGACGACCACGGTGAGGAGGATGAATTCGTTACCCGGTTTCAACCGCTTCATGGCACCCTAAAGAGATCGGGACGGTAAAAAAGCTTTTCCGTGGGAGGCGGGGGGCACCTATCAGAATGGGAGGTTAGATGACCCCAGCCCCGTAGAGCGCGTGGTAAGCCTTGAGAAGAGCGTTCTGGACCTTCTTCGGCCCGAAGGTTCTCACGGCTCTTCCAAGGCCCTCGTTGTAGATACGGCGCATTATGAAGTCTGTCTCGCGGTTGAGGTTGAGCTTCTCCTTGTTTTCAA
>Ga0256831_1000484_pt1 | contig 20726 bp, 19 predicted proteins | sample 132544metaG_FD_189087 | JGI IMG/M metagenome (GOLD analysis project Ga0256831, IMG submission 189087) | Hydrothermal vent microbial communities from Lau Basin, Pacific Ocean - 132-544 | ecosystem: Environmental > Aquatic > Marine > Hydrothermal vents | place: Pacific Ocean: Lau Basin | collected... | reverse complement strand
GAACAACAACACATCAAAATAGGAATTAGCAGTTTACATGTCAAAGAAATTACAGACACCTCTCGCAGTGTATCTCACGAAAAAAGTATAATTTTAAACAAAATTTAATCAATGCTTAACAGAAGGAATTTTATAAAAGGCGCGGGAGCAGCTTCGGCACTGCTACTGGCACCAAAAGCGGGAAGTGCATTAAGCTTACCCGACCGAAAAAAGCAGCCCGTACGTATTTTGCCCAAACGCCTGCAACGCGGCGACACCATTGGATTAATCACACCCTCGGGGCCAATTAACAAACAGCAGTTGGATGATGCCGTTGCGCAATTAAAATCCTTTGGCTTTAAAACCTATTACGAAGATAGTGTGTTAGACCAATATGGTTATTTTGCCGGAAAAGACAGCGACAGGGCAGCCGAGCTAAATAAAATGTTTGCCAACAACAGCGTTGATGCCATTTTGTGTGTACGGGGCGGCTACGGCGCCATCAGAATATTGGATATGCTGGATTATGAACTTATCCGCAACAACCCGAAAATATTTATGGGATACAGCGACATTACCGCTTTTATAAATGCCATTTACGAACGCACCGGGCTAATAACCTTTCACGGCCCTCTGGGAATTTCACCCTTAAATGATTTTGTTTGGAACTCACTTGAAAACGTATTGATAAATCCTAAAAATCATTACAAATACGGTTATCAACGGGAACCGGGAACCGGGGGTAATCCTGAATTTGACCGCTATACCATAAATAAAGGAAAAGCCGAGGGCGAACTCACCGGAGGTAATATCAGCGTGCTGGCTTCGATGATTGGCGGCGGTTTTGAACCCGATTTTGAAAACAAAATTGTTTTTCTGGAAGAGATTGAAGAAAAAACCTACCGTGTTGATAAAATGCTGGTACACATGCTTCAGGCTACCAACTTAAAAAAGGCTGCCGGTATTGTTTTTGGCGTTTTTAATCAATGTAACATTAACGATGAGCCCCGGCTAACGTTAAAACAGGCACTCGCCGACCTGTTTAAACCGTTGGATATGCCCATATCTTACGGCTTTCCCTTTGGCCATATCGACAACATCGTCACCATTCCCATTGGGATACAGGCACGCTTTAATGCCACCAAAAACACTTTAAAACTTTTGGAAAAAGCAGTAAGCTGAGGCTGCTATCTGTCAAAGGCTGCCAGCACTGTCATTAAATACTCCAGCTTAGCTTTGGCTTCCTTTGAGGAGCAACCGAAATTATTTACCACCACCGAAAAAACCACCTCCCGTCCCGATTTTGTGGTAACATAACCGGCATAGGCCTTTACACCATCAATGGTCCCGCTTTTGGCATGAATATTTCCTTTGGCAGCACTGTTGTAAAACATATCTTCCAAAGTACCGGTTTCGCCACCCACCGCAAAAGATTGATAAAAATCATTAAAAAAGGGGCTTTGTTTTTTCATCCGGGTAAGCACAAACACCATCTGCCTTGGCGAAATTACATCGTACTGCGACAGGCCGCTGCCATCGGTAAGCCTGATACCCTGTGTGTTCATTCCCAGTTTTTCCCAATAGCTTGTAATCGAGTCCATGGCGGCAGAAGTTTCGGGAGCCGACCCCAGCTTTATTCCGGCACTGATGGCACAATGCTCAGCAAAAAGATTGATGCTGTGAATGTTGGTTTGAGCAATAATCTCAGAAAGTGACGGTGAAAAAATGGTATCAAACGAAACAGCTGAAAATACTGTGTAATTTCCGTTTTTTCTCATCCTCCGGATTGTGGTGGGATTTTTTCCGGTTTTAATACCCTTTGCATTCAGCACTGAATCAAACTGCCAGGCCGCAACATACGCAGGATCGGGCATGGAGCCTTTTACCCTGAAACGAAATCTGCCCACCGGCAGCTCGCCCCTGATAACCCGTTTGTTACAATAAGGAGCGCCAAAAATGTACGAGTTATCGTAGTTGATGGAGTCAGCCGTTACAAAGTTTTCGATGTTAAGGTTCGGCATGGTGGGCAATACGCCAAGCAATGTTACGGTATCATTCACGCGGTTTCCCGTGTTAAAAAAAACGGAGTAGGTGTTGTCTTCTACTGTTAATCCGCAGGGGCCGGCGCCAAAATAGTTGCCCATATTTTGCCACGACCACGATGAAGGAACTATTTTGTAACTATATACGCTTGCATCGGCAATAACAGCACCACTTACCGAGTCGATACCCAATCCGACAACAGCCTTTTTCCAATGAGTCAAAAATTGTCTTGATTTTGTCTGCTCAAAATATTTCGACCCCAAAGTCGGGTCGCCCCCTCCCTTTATTATCAGGTTACCATCCAAAAAATGGTGAAGCGTATCAAGTTTTCCTGTGTATTCCAAAACAGTTTTATAGCGGTAATCAGGTTTTAACAACTCCAAAGCCGTGGCCGTTGTTACCAGCTTAAGGGTAGATGCCGGCCGCAAAACCATGTCGGCATTATATTCCGCAATTACCTCACCCGTGTTCACATCTTTTGCAAAAAAGGCAAACCCCGCCGGCTTAAAATCGGTGGTGGCCACAAGCTGTTTTATGGCCTTGTTTACCTTATGCCTGCGCTTTTTTAATGGCCTGAACTGAGCCAATAAAACGGAAGCTGTAAAAAGAAACATTAAAAGTGTAAAGGTTTTTTTCATGTGTAACTAATTTTGCGCACCGGATTAAACCGAATCACGAAGCTAAAGTACAACAAGTGAATAAATATTCTGCCATCTCCGGCAACAAACAACTCTATTTACTATTTTAGCCTTCAAAACAAATCGTACATTATATAATATGGATAATTACGGCCTCCTTTCCATTCTGCCTCCGGTGATAGCCATTTTGTTGGCCTTACGAACCAAACAGGTTTATATTTCGTTGGTAGCGGGAATCTGGCTTGGATGGCTCATTTTAAACGATTGGAATTTTCTTGACGGAACCATTGGCACGCTGGAAGGGTTTGTTAATGTGTTTAAGTCGGCGGGCAACACACGAACCATTATGTTCAGTGCTTTGGTTGGCTCGCTGCTGATGTTTATTCAGTATTCGGGCGGTGTTCAGGGATTTATCATCAGCATTAACAAAATGCTAAACCGGCTTGATTCACAACAGAGTGGACGAAGCAGGGTTGTTGTTCAGCTTTTTGCACAACTCACCGGCATGCTATTGTTTATCGAAACCAGCATTAGCTCATTAACGGTAGGAACCCTTTACCGTCCTGTGTTTGATAAATTGAAAATTCCGCGCGAAAAGCTGGCTTACATCGCCGATGCCACATCGGCACCATCGTCCATTTTAATTCCCGTTAATGCCTGGGGAGCATTTATTATGGGGCTGCTTATAACACAGGGCATCCAAAACCCGCTGCCCACCATGGCTTCGGCATTGATGCTCAATTTTTATCCCATGCTAACCATTGTTATGGTTACAGTAATTATTCTTTCCAAAAAAGATTTCGGCCCCATGGCCGCTGCCGAAAAACGCACACGCGAAACAGGAAAAGTTCACAACGACAATGCCAAGCCACTCATTTCGGATGAGATAACCTCCATGGAAATGAAAAAGGGTGTAACCCCCAAAAGCATGAATATGGTGCTGCCGCTGTTGGTTATGATTTTTATGATGCCCGTTACACTGATTTATACCGGCTGGGGCGAAGTGGAAAATTTCTCATCACTATTCGACCACATTGTAAAGGCCATCGGGAAAGGTTCCGGCTCATCGGCTGTGCTGTACTCTGTTACAACTTCGCTTGTTTTTGCCATGATTCTTTATCGTGTGCAAGGCATTATGAAGACAAAAAAAATGGTTGACCTCACCCTTAAAGGAATCAGCGAATTGATGCCTCTGGCGTTGTTGATGATGCTTGCATTCTCCATCAGCGATGTGTGTAACAACCTCGGAACCGGCGATTATGTTGCTCATTTCACACAAGGCCTGATTGCTCCGCAGTATCTGCCGGCCATTGTTTTTGTCATCTCCTCTTTTATTGCTTTTTCCACCGGAACATCATGGGGCACCTTTGCCATTATGATGTCTATTGTGGTTCCCATGGCCGAAATTCATGGCGTCAATCTCTATTTAATGATTGCAGCCACATTGGGAGGCGGCGTGTTTGGTGACCATTGCTCGCCCATTTCCGATACTACCATCATCTCTTCAATGGCTTCGGCATCGGACCATATCGACCATGTTAAAACCCAGCTTCCGTATGCGTTGCTTATAGGTTTTATTACTGCACTGCTTTATCTGGTTTTGGGGTTTGCTATGAATTAATTTGTTATTTTTGACCAAAATCTAAATTTTGGAATTACTTTTTCTTAATTTCATCGACTTTCGCTGGTACGATCTGGTTGACATCATTTTGGTGGCAGCACTGCTTTATACCACTTACAAATTGCTTAAAGGGACGGCTGCTGTTAATATTTTAATTGGGATTGTAGCTGTATTTTTAATTTGGAAAGTGGTTAATGCCCTGCAAATGACCATGCTTACCGAAATACTTGGCGCCTTTATCAGCGGCGGTTTTATTGCATTAATAATTATTTTCCAACCTGAGATTAGGGAATTTCTTTTTACCCTTGGAACAACGTCCTTTTGGGAAAAATACAGCTCCAAACTGGGGTTTATGAAAAAGTTTTTTCACGAAACCTACGAAATTAACATCGACCCCATTGTGGTTGCATGTAACAGGATGAGCGAAGTAAAACAGGGTGCTTTAATTGTCATCACCCGGCAAAATGAGCTGCAACAATATGTTGACTCGGGACAAATTATCGATGCTGAGATTTCGGTTCCTCTTATCGAAAACATCTTTTTTAAAAACAGCCCCTTGCATGACGGGGCTATGATAATTACCGGCAACCGTATTAAAGCAGCCGCCTGCATTCTTCCGGTAACAAAAAAACATTTAAAGTTAACGGCAGGGTTACGGCACCGTGCAGCTGTGGGCATTACCGAAATCTCTGACGCCATCGCCATTTTGGTCTCCGAAGAAACCGGAAACATCTCTTACAGCATTCGGGGAGAAATAAAATACAACATACTGCCGGCAAGGCTGCAGAGTCTTTTGGTTTCCGACCTTGGACTAAACAAAAAAGATGATTCAGGTAAGAAACTGAAAAAACAATAATGCACCTTCCAACGACAATGAAAACAGACCTTTACCGTATCTTGATTTTAATATCAGTGATAGTTGCAGGATGGTCTTGTTCATCGCAAGACAACGCTATTTCCAACGCTGAAAAATACATCACCGCCCGCGACATTAAAACCCACGATTCCATTTTGGCTTCCGATGCTTTTATGGGCCGAATGCCATTTACGGAGGGCGAAACAAAAACCATCAACTATTTGAAAGCACAATTTCAAAAGATGGGACTTCAGCCGGGTTACAAGGGAAGTTACTTTCAGGAGGTGCCCATGGTTGAAATCAAAGGTAACCCCTCCGACAATCTGAAAATCCATTCTCCCAAAGGTGATTTCACCTTAAAATTCCTTGACGAATATACTGCCTCAACGCGCAGAACCCGTGAAAAAATAACGGTGGAAAATTCTCCGTTGGTGTTTGTCGGTTACGGCATTGTTGCGCCCGAGTACAATTGGAACGACTACAAAGGACTTGATGTAAAAGGGAAAACAGTCATTATGCTGGTAAACGACCCGGGCTATACCCTTAGAGACAGCACCCTGTTTAAAGGCAAAAAGATGACCTATTACGGCCGTTGGACCTACAAATACGAAGAGGCTGCCCGCCAGGGTGCAACAGGTGTTATTGTTGTACATGAAACAGGCGCTGCCGGGTATCCCTGGGGTGTGTTGCGTAACAGTGCGCTCAATGCCGACCTGTTGCTGCGTGCCAAAGACGACAATCTTTCACGCTGTGCATTCGAGGGATGGCTTACCACCAATGCCGCCACCAAACTTTTTGATAACCTCGGCCTCAATTTCAAGCAGTTGTCACAGCAGGCACTAAGCCCCGGTTTTAAACCTATTGAACTGCCTGCGGATGTCAGCCTTGAAATAAACAATAAACTGAAATTTGATGTTTCACACAATGTACTGGCATTGCTACCCGGCACCACCCGCCCCGATGAGTGTGTAATTTATACCGCCCATTGGGACCACTTTGGTGTGGGTGCGAAAATTAATGGCGATTCTATTTATAATGGTGCCGCCGATAATGGCTACCCATTGGCATGTCTGCTGGAAACGGCTAAAGCATTTTCTAAATTAACTGTTAAACCTGAGCGTTCGATTCTGTTTTTGGCCATTACTGCCGAAGAAGAGGGGTTGATTGGCTCGGAATACTACGTTACCCATCCGGTTTTTCCGCTGAACAAAACGGTAGCCGATATAAATTATGAACTGTTTATCCCCATGGGAAAAATGAAGGATGTTACCATTACCGGTTTCGGACAGTCGCAACTGGATGATTATGTTGCCCAAATTGCAAAAAAGCAACATCGTTATGTGGTTGAAGAACCTCATCCCGAAAATGGCATGTATTTTCGTTCCGACCATTTCAGCTTTGCAAAATATGGTGTTCCTTCGCTGTTTTGTAAAGGCTGGACCGAATCGGCCAAACATGGTAAAAAATGGACTTTAAACATAGTTAATGACTATTGGGCAAACCACTACCATCAGCCAAGCGATGAATATCACTCTTCTGATGATGCCGGGGGGCTGGTTCAGGATACCAAACTCTATTTTGAATTGGGCTTAATGTTGGCCAATCAAGCCGCCTTCCCCAATTGGAAGCAGGGTTCCGAGTTTAAAAAAATCAGAGATAAAACAATGTCCGGCAAATAAAAAAGGCCGCCGGAAAACAATCAGGCAGCCTTTTTTTAAAATTTAAAGATACGTTTAATGGTGATGTCCGCCATCTCCATGAACATGTCCGTGCGACAGCTCCTCTTCTGTTGCATCTCTTACATCCAGAATGGTTCCTGTAAAATAGAGGTTTTCGCCGGCTAGCGGATGGTTGAAGTCCATAATAACACTTTCCTCTTTTACAGCCATTACTTTACCGTCAAGGGGATTGCCGTTTTGGTCTTGCATGGTAATGGTTTTACCAATGGCAACCATCTCCTCGTCAATTTTACCGTCAACTTCAAAAATCTTTTTTTCAAGTTCAACAATCATTTCGTCCGAAGGATTACCATAACCATCTTCGGCATTGAGTTTAAAACCAAATTTATCATTGGCCTTTAAGCCTGCCATATTCTCTTCAAAAGCAGGTAAAAGAGTACCAACACCAAATAAATGTACAAATGGTCTCTGCTCGTCAACTGTTTGAATTACCTCTCCGTTTTCATCGTTTAAATGAAGTGTGTATGTGAGTGTAACTACTTTGTTTTTTCCAACTTCCATAATATAAGTTTGTTATAATTTTTTATTAAGGTTCGGCAAAAATAACCGAAAAACTTTCCTGACAATCATTTTTAACAATTATTGTAACAATTGCCTTGTTAAATCGTTTATTTAATTGATATTGCTTTGACTTTATCATACAGAATTAAAAAAAACAAAACATGACAAACCCTCCCGTCCTTTCCATTTATAACCTTACAAAATATTATGGAAAATTAAAGGCGCTTGACAACCTGTCTCTCGAAGTGTTTCCGGGTGAAATATTAGGATTTCTTGGCCCCAATGGCAGCGGAAAAACCACCACACTTGGAATCCTGCTTGGCATACTAAAAGCCAACTCGGGTACCTTTTCATGGTTTGGAAATCCGCCTTCCCACGAACAAAGAAAAAAAATCGGTGCCCTGTTGGAAACCCCGCTTTTTTACCCTTACCTGTCGGGATACGACAATTTAAAAATTATTGCAACCATCAAAGATGCCCCTCTCACCGAAATAGATGAAGTGTTACATATTGTTGGCCTTGAAGAGAGAAGAGGTAGTAAGTTCAAAACCTATTCGCTTGGCATGAAACAACGTCTTGCCATTGCAGCAGCACTGCTTGGAAAACCCGAGGTAATGATTTTAGATGAACCCACCAACGGGCTTGACCCGACCGGCATTGTTGAAATACGCGACCTTATCGTTAAAATTGCAAAACGGGGCATGACCATTGTGCTGGCAAGCCATCTTTTGGATGAGGTTGAAAAAATCTGCACCCATGTGGTGGTGCTGGAAAGAGGTAAAAAACTACATGCCGGAAGTGTTTCGGAAGTGTTACGCTCTTCGGTAACCATCGAACTGGCTGCATACGATATGAAAGCGCTGCAACAAGCTTTGGAAGAGGAGGCTTTTGTTGTAGCAACACGCCCTGAAGCAGGCCTTTTGATAGCTGAGCTGAACCGGCAGGTGGAAACCTCCGAAATTAACAGGCTGCTGACAAACAAAGGCATTTACGTAAGTCATCTTGCTTTGCGAAAAAAATCGCTTGAAAATTATTTCCTCGAACTTTTATCGGAACAACATGCTTAGATTAATAAAAATAGATTTTTACAAATACAGTAAAAGCCGTACATTTTGGGTACTGTTTATTACTTACCTGATTACCATGACGGCCTCCATTGTGGGAATTGAACAGTTTTTGAACAGTACAATGCTGTCGAAAGTTGGTAGCGATTCGGCTATCCCCATTCCTAAATTTTCGTTTTATGCGTTTCCTTATGTATGGCACAACATGGCCTACCTGGCGGGGATGTTTAAAATATTTTTGGCACTCATTATTGTGTTTTTTGTTTCAAACGAGTTTTCGTATCGTACATTACGTCAAAATGTTATGAATGGCATGAGCAGAAACCAATTTGTGTGGTCAAAGGTGCTTTTTGTGGTGTTGCTGTCGCTGGCTGCAACCTTGATACTATTTTTTCCATCGCTGATTATGGGGCTAATTAAAACCAAAGTACTAACATGGCAAGTTGTTACCCGTAAACTGTTTTTCCTTCCGGCCTATTTTTTGGAATTGATGGCCTTTGGTAGTTTTGCCCTGTTTATTGCCTTTCTGCTACGGCGGTCGGCACTGGCAATAGGCCTGCTGGCATTTTACTATTTTATTTTGGAAAAAATAATAGCCTATTACCTGCCTGATGAAATTGCAGCTTTCCTCCCTGTAAAAGCAATGGGTAATATGATTGATGTCCCCAATTCGGCATTGATGAAACTATTTGGCGTTAACTTTAGGGAATACGTTGCAACACAGGATATTTTGGTTAGTTCAGCCTGGATGATTATCTTTGTTGCTGCTGTTTTTCTATTAATGCGAAAACGTGATATTTAACCAATAATTATGAAAGTACTATCCTGTTTAATTCCAGTTTTATTTCTTTTTTTTCAGAGTTGTAACCCAACCAAACCCATAACCAACACCAATGCTGTATTTGCTGACAATAAGTACGACAGCGAGTTTACCGGCAAATCAATTTCCAATGATATTGAAAATGTTACTATGGCGGTGCATAAACTTAATGTAGTGGCTTTTTACATGACCTACGAATTTGAACCCGGAGCAATGCCTGATAGGTCAAATCTCAATAGCGGGAACCTTATTATAAAGGCCTCTGCAACTAATATGAATACCCAATCAGTAGCTGGAACCGCCACCGTTGTATATAACAACAACCTTTTACTCGGCATGCTTACCTGTAATCATATTATTGATTTTCCGGATACTGTTGTAGCGTGGTATCGCAGCCGCGCACAGGGAATTCGTGCCGTTGCCATTAAGGTAAAGCAAAGTAATTTTGTGTTGGGATTACCCGACGGTGGTGATGTTTCCGTTGTAGCCACCGACAAAAACAACGATATTGCTTTTTTAAAGCAACGGGTTGAAATGACCGGAGCAGCTGTTAAAGTATTAAATTATCCCATTGGCCGCGTAAAAGATTTAGACTGGGGATCGAGAGTATATATTGTGGGCTACCCGTTGGGAAACCTGATGGTTACCAGTGCCATCGTCAGCAAACCCCGAAACAATAACAGCAGCAAGTTTTTAACCGATGCTGTGTTTAATCAAGGTATTAGCGGCTCTCCGGTGTTGGCTATTCGCGACGGAGTACCCAATTTTGAGTTGGTGGGCATGGCAGCATCCACCTCTGCAAAAAGCATCTATTTTTTAAAACCTGCCGACGAAGATCAGTTACGCCAAAACAACGAAGCCTATGTTGGCGACGTGGTTGTTTCCAGCGAGCGGCTTATTAATTACGGTGTTACTTTTACTGTTACCATTGATGAAATTAAACGGTTTTTAAATACCAATAAGGATTTACTTGAATCGGAAGGCTTTATTATGGATAGGTTTTTTAAGTAAAAATTATGAGTCTGCTCTAATCAGTGTGCCATAAAAAAATAGTACACTGATTGTTATGATTTGACTGATTGAAGTTGATTATGCTTGCGACTATAAAGTATGAGCCGAAAAGTGTTACAAACCAAAAACAGCCTTATCTTTGCCCAAAATTATAAACGGAATGGTAAAAAAACCTTTAATACTGATAACCAACGATGATAGTTACAAAGCGGATGGATACCGGTTGCTGTTAAAATTGATGAAACCACTTGCTGATGTTGTGGCAATTTCTACGCTGGAAAGCACCTCGGCCATGGGACATGCCGTAACCATGAGCATGCCTTTACGCTTAAACAAGATTACAGCCAAGCCGGGGTTTACAGAATATATCTCCAATGGAACCCCTGCCGACAATATTAAAATGGGAAAACATCTTTTGTTGGATAGAATGCCCGATTTGGTTGTTACAGGTATCAATCACGGTTCCAATGCAGCCATCAATATTATTTATTCCGGCACCATGGCAGCAGCACTCGAAGCAGCCATGGACGGGATACCTGCCATTGGCTTTTCATTGGCTGAATATGGTAAGCATCCGGACTTTAGCCATGTGGATGAATTTGTTTTAAGAATTGTGAAAAAAGTGCTTAATGAAGGACTGCCAAAAGGTATCGCTCTGAATGTAAATATCCCTAAAAAGACTAACGAGCCTATCAAAGGTATTAAAACAGCACGACAGGCCAACGCCGTTTGGAAAGAGACCTACGAAGAACGCATGGACCCTTATGGGCAAAAATATTACTGGATGACGGGAGTGTTTCTGGATGGAGACAAACGAGTTGATACCGATGAAAAAGTGATGGCCGATAATTATGTTGCCGTGGTACCGGTTCAATACGATTTTACAGCAAAAGAGTTACTGAATAAATTAACCTTTTAAGATGCTAAATAAAGATAGTTATTGGATTGGCCTATTGTTGGGTATTGGTGCGACCGTGGTTTTTTATGGCCTATTGTACGGTATAAATTTGTTGGTTATTGAGGGGTTGGGCAGGCCAATGGTTAGTAAAACACATTATCTGATACTCTTATCGGTTATTCCAAACCTGCTATTGCTGCGATATTATCTTGGCAGGAAAAAATTTACAAAAACAGGTGCCGCCCTTTTGATACTGACAATCGTTTTTGTACTGCTCTATTTTTTAAACTATTTTAAAAATCCACAATAGGGGTGAAATATTACATCATTGCCGGCGAGCCTTCGGGCGATTTGCATGCCTCTAACCTTATGAAAGCGTTGAAGCAAAAGGATGCCCATGCTGAATTCAGGTTTTGGGGCGGCGACTTGATGCTGGAACAGGGAGGTACATTGGTTAAACATTACCGCGACCTTGCTTACATGGGTTTTTTGGAAGTGGTGTTGCATCTTAAAACCATTTTAGGTAACATGGCTTTTTGTAAAAAAGATGTTGTTAGTTGGAACCCCGATGTGCTGATATTGGTCGATTATCCCGGTTTCAATCTTCGTATTGCCGAATATGCCCATAAAAAAGGCATAAAAACAGTTTATTACATTTCGCCCAAGGTTTGGGCATGGAAAAAAGGGCGGGTAAAAACCATTAAAAAAGTGGTGGATAAAATGCTTGTTATTTTTCCTTTCGAGAAATCTTTCTACCAAAAATACGGTATGCAGGTTGAGTATGTTGGAAATCCATTGCTCGATGCCATAAAAGATGAAGAACACCTCTCAAAAAAATCTTTTTGCAAGCAGTTTGGCTTATCGCAAAAACCAATCATTGCATTATTGCCCGGCAGCCGTAAACAGGAGGTATCACGTATTCTTTCCGTTATGTTGCAGGTTGTTCCGTTATTTAAAGAGTACCAGTTTGTAATCGCAGGGGTACCTTCGCTGGGAGAAGAATTTTATAATAAATACCTTTCTGATGAATCAGTCAGCGTGATTTTTAACGAAACGCATCAAATAGTTCATCATGCCGATGCAGCTTTAGTAACCTCGGGAACCGCTACGTTAGAAACGGCATTGCTGGGAACACCTCAGGTTGTTTGTTATGCAGGTGGCTATGTATCATATCAAATTGCACTACGGGTGATTACGGTAAAATACATTTCGCTGGTAAACCTTATTATGGATAAGCCTGTGGTGACAGAATTAATTCAGAATGACCTTAATGTTAATGGATTAAGTCATGAGCTGGATTTAATCCTCAACAACAAAAACTACCGGCAACAGCAATTGGACAACTACAGCCGGCTTCGTAAAGTTTTAGGAGGCAATGGTGCTTCGGCAAAAGCTGCCGAAGCCATAAGTAAGATGTTAAAACAGCCTTAAAAAAGATTTTACGGCACTCTGTAAACCAACGAGTTTACATTTACGCCCGCACCTACCGAAGCAAATACCAAATATTCACCCGTTTTAAATTGCTGGCCTTCCATCTCACCTTTATTTATCATATTGTATAATATGGGAATGGTGGCTACCGAGTTGTTACCCAATTTTTGAATACTCATGGGAACCATTTTCGGGTCGTAACCTTTGTGCCCGTAGAGCTTAAAAAGCCGCTGTACCATGGCCTCATCCATTTTGGCATTGGCCTGATGAATTAATATGGTTTTTATATCATTAACATCCAAGCCTGCCTTTTCAATACTGCTTTTAATGGTTTGAGGTACAATTGTTAAGGCGTAGTTATACAATTTTCTACCCATCATTTTAAGGTATAAACCATTGTCTTCAACATTGGGATTGTATGTTTTGTCCATCCACAGCATGTAAGCGTTATCTTTTGCATCGGTACGCGACAGGTGCGACAACACACCCACCGGCTCTTCCGACTCAACAGCTTCAATAATGGTGGCGCCGGCGCCGTCAGAATATATCAAGCTGTCACGGTCATACGGGTCGCTTATCCTTGAAAGGGTATCGGAGCCTATCACCAACACTTTTTTTGCTGCCCCTGCTTTAATAAACAGGTTAGCCTGAATAAAGCTCTCTAACCATCCGGGACACCCGAAAAGCATGTCATACCCCACACAAAACGGGTTTTCGATACCCAGTTTATGCTTTACCTTTGAGGCAATACTTGGTACCGTATCAATTTGCGTACCCCCATATTTTACATCACCGAAGTTGTGGCCGATAATAATATAATCAAGGGTTTCGGGGTCGGTTCCCGATGATTCCAGGGCATCTTTTGCTGCAAGATATGCCATATCCGACATCGTTAAATCTTCGGTTAAATATCGGCGTTCATGTATGTCGGTAATTTGGACAAATTTTTCTATAATCTCTTCATTATCTTTTTCAATTCGCTTTCCAAAACCTTCATACAGTTCGTGATTAAGAAAGTCGCTGTTCTTTACAACTTTCTTAGGAATATAACTACCGCTTCCGGTAATAACAGCATAGGTTTCTTTTTTGGCCATAGGATAAAATATAAAATGTAAATTTGGCTTTTCTTAAATAAGTGGGCAAATCTACTTAATATTAGCGTAAACACAGATATTTTAACATTAATTTTGTATGCTTATATTCGGAACCTTAGTAAATGTAGCCGCTGTTTTGGCGGGCAGTACCGTAGGATTATTACTAAATAAAAGCCTTCCCCGACGCTATGTTAAAATTTTTTTTCAGGTGATGGGAATTTTCACGCTCTTTTTGGGAATATCAATGGCTTTAAAAAGCACCCATGTTTTATACATGGTAATGGCCTTAATTACAGGATCTTTAATTGGTGAATGGTTTAACCTGCAGAAAGCTATGGAAAACTTTGGCAGCTGGATAAAACATAAAATAAAGGTAAAAAACGATAAGTTTACCGATGGCCTGCTTACCGCATTTTTGCTTTATTGTGTCGGGTCGATGACAATTATAGGAGCCATCGAAGAAGGGCTTGGGAACCCGCCTAAATTACTGCTTGTAAAGTCGTTAATGGATGGCGTTTCGTCCATTGCTTTGGCTTCAGGACTGGGACTCGGGGTTTCGTTTTCAGTTATTCCACTTTTTATTTTTCAGGGTGGATTAACCTTGCTGGCTGCCTGGTTTGGCAATTTTTTTCCAGAAATTATGGTAACGGAATTAACCGCTGTGGGTGGCATTTTACTGATGGGGCTGGGTATCGATATATTGGAAATAAAAAAGATTAAAGTGATGAATATGCTGCCTGCCCTGATTATGATACTATTGTTTTTGTGGTTACTGCCCGATGGTCTGCTGTGATGCTATACGGATTTAAACACAATAATTACTCAACATTTGGTAAATGTTATTCGTTAAAAGTTATTGGTTAAAAGTTACCGAAGCCTGTCAGCAGAACGCACAAGCTTTTCATCTTTCATAATACCGCCAAAGGCAAATATCAGAAGCACCATGGCAATCAAAGGCATGGCAATACCAGCATAATTGTATTCAGCCTGATAACCTGTTAATTTTTCGAGTGCGGGGATATTGTAAAAAAACAAGAGCGCAACATCAGCCAGCGTAAAAATAACCAGCCCACGAACCATTTTAGCCTGCATAATACGTTTGCGGTACATAAAAATGGTTAATAAGGAGCCTAAAACCACCAACCCGGTTAAGGCGGTAACGGGAGCTACAAACATAACATCAAAGGGAGGAACCATGTCGGGCACTTTGCTAACTACCTGATAAATATAAAACTCCAACTGATATTGCCCCGAACCGATGAAAGAAGCAATGGGAAATACAAAATCAAGTGCCATGGCAATGGCGGCCAAAAAAAGATAAATGGTTTGTTTACGCTGAATCATAATTACATTTTTTAATATGAATGGCAAAAATAAAATAAAATAAAAGGCCAAAATAAATATGAGTATTAAAAATAACTATTATATTTGCAGCGCATTTTCAGCCTATTAATGGCTCACAAAAACAAATCCCAAGCAATAATTTATTCTTAATTTTGATTTTCAATCGAAAATATTAGACATTTTATTTCTAAATAAATTTATATATGTATATTAAATCTGAGTTGGAATCCAAGTTGGCAAGCGAGCTAAAAGCCATTGCCAGACAATTAAACATTCCAAAAGCGGACAAACTGGAAAAAGAAGAAATAATTTATAAAATTCTTGATTTTCAGGCTGCTAACCCAACCTCCGAAATGCTTGACCAGGAAAAAGCATCTGCAAAACCCCGCAGGGGACGTCCAAGAAAAAATCAGGCCACTGATAAAAACAAACCTGCTCAAAAAGAGGACAGCAAAAAGAACACCCGCTCAAACACGGCAAAACCTGACGACCACACAAGTCAAAACAGTAACGATTCCGGTAAAAAACGAAGAGGCCGCCCCAGAAAAACAGCTCCGGTGGCATCGTCATCAAGCGAAGTAGTTTCTCAAATAAAACAGGAAGAGGAAAAATTAACCCCTCTTGCCGACGAGAAGCTCTCAGTAGCCGCCTCTACTGAATCCCCTACCGTTTCCGAAAAGCAGGACAAACAGGAAGAACCTGTAAAAAAATCAAGAAGAGGAAGACCCAGAAAAACACAAACAGCTGAACCAACCTCTCCTGACGAGCAGAAAAAAGAGCAACAGCCTGCTGCTGAAAAAGAATCGGATAAACAGCAGCAACCGTCGCAAAAAACCGCCGACACCAAAAAACCTGCTGACAATAATTATAAAGAGAAAAAAACCTATCAAAACAACCAACAGCGTTACGACGACCGACAGAACCGTGACCAGCAAAATCAATCGTATCAAAGAAACCGTCAACGTCAGCCTCAGCCTGATATTTTTGAAGATTTCGATACCATGGTTTCCGCCGAAGGCGTACTGGAGGTTATGCCCGATCGCTACGGCTTTTTACGCTCTTCCGATTACAACTACCTTAACTCACCCGACGATATCTATGTATCGCAATCGCAAATAAAATTGTTTGGCTTAAAAACCGGCGATACTATTAAAGGTGAAATCAGGCCTCCCAAAGAGGGAGAAAAATATTTTCCGCTCATTAAAGTGGATTCCATCAATGGCAAATCACCCGAAGAGGTTCGCGACCGTGTACCCTTCGACTTTTTAACGCCACTTTTCCCACAGGAAAAATTTAAGTTAACCGGCCATGCAAAAGAGTCGATTTCCACAAGGATTATGGACATGTTTGCTCCCATTGGCAAAGGCCAGCGCGGATTAATTGTTTCGCAGCCAAAAACCGGAAAAACGGTTCTGCTCAAAGAAGTTGCCAATGCCATTGCTGCCAACCATCCCGATGTTTATCTTATTATTTTATTAATTGATGAGCGTCCGGAAGAGGTTACCGATATGGCACGTAGCGTAAATGCCGAAGTAATTGCCTCCACCTTTGACGAACCGGCTGAAAAGCATGTAAAAATTGCCAACCTTGTTTTGGAAAAAGCCAAACGTCTTGTTGAAAGCGGCCATGATGTGGTTATTCTTTTAGATTCCATCACCCGGCTGGCACGTGCATACAACACGGTTTCTCCGGCATCGGGAAAAGTATTGTCAGGTGGTGTTGAAGCCAATGCGCTTCAAAAACCAAAAAGATTTTTTGGTGCTGCCCGTCAAATTGAACATGGCGGCTCATTAACCATTTTGGCTACAGCACTTACCGACACAGGCTCCAAAATGGATGAGGTTATTTTTGAAGAGTTTAAAGGTACCGGTAACATGGAGTTGCAACTCGACCGTAAACTTGCAAATAAACGTATCTATCCTGCCATCGACATTGTTAGTTCAAGCACCCGCCGTGACGACCTGCTGCTCGACAAGGACTCATTGCAACGCATCTGGATTTTACGCAACCACCTGGCTGACATGAATCCGGTGGAAGCCATGCAGTTTTTAAAAGACAGAATGAAATTTACCGCCACCAACGAAGAGTTTCTGGCTTCGATGAACGGTTAAGGCAAACCGGGAAGTTTGGGTTTCGCTTTAAGCGAAGCCCTGACTTATTTTGAGCGAAACCCCGACTAAGAATAAAAGTTCGGGGTTTTCTGTTTTTTTTACCTTTGCATCTTATCAAAACAAACAACGTGTCAGAAAACCTGTTTCATAATCCCCATTTAAAATTTGACGCCAAAGTGCCGTCAGGCAAGGTGGGTTGGCAAAGCCCGTCAAACATTGCATTGGTAAAATATTGGGGCAAAAAAGAGGTGCAAATTCCATGTAACCCGTCATTAAGTTTTACGCTAAGCGAATCGAAAACACAAACCCTGCTTGAATACAAACCTTCCAATGAAACTGAAAACAATGTTCGGTTTTTTCTTGAAGGAGAAGAAAAAAACTCGTTTACCGAAAAGATAAAAATATGGTTTGATTCGTTGGAACCAATCTTCCCGTTTATTAAACAGCTTGATTTTATCATTCACTCCAAAAACAGCTTTCCCCATTCGGCCGGCATAGCCTCTTCTGCTTCGGGGATGAGTGCGCTTGCATTGTGCTTGTGTTCAATGGAAAAAAAACATTTTGGATTTAGTGGCAGTGATGGTGATTTTTTTAAAAAAGCTTCCTATGTCGCCCGCCTGGGTTCGGGCAGTGCTGCCAGATCGTTGTTTGGCGGAGTGGTTAGCTGGGGCGAAATAGAAAACCTGCCCGGCACTTCAAACCTTTGGGGCAGTGCACAAACCGCTAACATCCACCCCGATTTTTTATCATTCCACGATTCAATAATTATTGTGGACGCAGCTCAAAAAAAGGTCTCCAGCCGCATAGGCCACGGACTTATGAACAGCAATCCGTTTGCTGAAACGCGATTTAAACAGGCAAAATCAAATATCCCGGAACTGATAAATGCCATGAAAAGAGGTAATATGGATAAGTTTATCAACATTACAGAATCAGAGGCACTCACACTGCATGCCATGATGATGACTTCAAATCCCTATTATCTTTTATTAAAGCCCAACACCTTAAATATTATAGAACGCGTTTTCGAATATCGTAAACAAACCGGTAACCCTGTAGCGTTTACACTGGATGCAGGCCCCAATATCCATTTGCTTTATCCCGATGCGGTAAAATCCGATATTCACAAATTCATTGATTCGGAACTAAAACAGTTTGCCTTTCAATCGATGGTAATTCAAGACAGGGTTGGACAGGGACCTGAAAAACTATCCATATGACAAAAACTCATTTCCCATACTTTTATGCTAAAATTTTACTTTTTGGAGAATATAGCCTGATGGTTGGTTCCAATGCTTTTAGTATGCCGTTGTCACAGTTTGGAGGAGAGTTGAAATTTGCGAAAACCGAGAGCCTGCAAGGGCCTGAAATCCAATCGAATTACAATTTAAGAAAGTTTGTGCATGCGCTAGAAAAAATGAATGAGCAAAAGAAACTGCCTGTTGTTTTTGATTTTGAAAGATTGTTTGCCGATTTGGATAACGGACTGTTTTTTGACAGCACCATCCCGCAAGGATATGGGTTGGGAAGTTCGGGAGCATTGGTAGCTGCTGTTTTTCACAGCTATGCCCTCAACATTAAAAACCGGAGTGCTTCTTTTTCGGAGGATGAGATTAAGAAGTTAAAAAATGATTTTTCCATTATGGAATCCTATTTCCACGGCAAAAGCTCGGGACTTGACCCCCTGATTTGTTACCTCTCAAAGCCAATAAATGTGGAAAGCAACGGGAATTTGCATGAAACTGTGGTTCCCCCATCGAATAGCAAAGGGGAAAAAGTTTTGTTTTTATTGGATACCGGTTTAACGGGCGAAACTCAACCTTTGGTGAACTACTTTGTACGTCAATGCAAAAACAAAAACTACCTTAATAAAATTACTAACGTACTTATTCCTTTAAACAATCAAAGCATCCATGCTTTTTTGCAAGGTGAAACGGAAATATTTAAAGAAAAAATGCGTGCAATTTCAGCTTTTACAATGAGTAACTTTTCGCCCATGATTCCGGAACAGATAAAAAAGATATGGGCCGAAGGATTGGAAAGTAAAACCTTTTCGCTAAAGCTTTGCGGATCAGGTGGCGGAGGCATGATGCTTGGCTATACCGAAGACATTAAGTTAACCCGAAAGTTAACCGGAAATTTTACTATTGAACCGGTATATCGGTTTTAACATCAACTTGCTAATTGTGCTCCGTTATTTTCCCCGTAACGTAACTGTATTTTTGCGAGCCGAACCTGTCGGTGTAATGGGTGTAAACCCTGTATGAATGAACGTTATTTTTTACCTCTTTCGCCCGCAGTTTAATGATATAGTTGTTTGTAGCCGGCGATTCGGCAACGGTGGTCCATTCGCCGTTTCCCCTTACCTGCAAAACCACTTTATTTGAATTATCCTTTATCAGTGGAGCCAAATAAACCGTAAGATTTAAGGCGTCATTTTTATACTCCTTATCTATTTTCAGGATGGGTCCTCTGGCATTTTCAGGCCTGTTTATCACCCCCTTGCCGGTCATCTCCAGCGATTCAAACCAGGCATTTTCGTTGTCGGCACCGGGCGTGGCTGATTGAACAAAAAAGGAAACAAAACCCTGAACAGTATTGGGTTTAACGGTTACTATTTCTTCTCCCAGTTGATTGTCGGCCGCTTCGTTACGAACACGTATAATCAGCTTAAGGTTGCCATCCTCTTGCGGAACGCCTTCGATATTAAAAATAAGTTTTTCGCCGGTTATTAAAGGATATAGCAATTTTGATGACTTTTTTTCAAGGTGCAACAGCCCATCGGCAGAAATGCCTGCAAAAATACCTTGTAAAAAATTCACTTTATCATCCGTTGGCTTTTTCAAACCCATCATAATCCCGATTTTATCAGAGGAATTATGTTTTGCACCTAAAAATCCACCTTCAAAAGCTATTTCAAAGCCATCCACCGGATGCTCAATAACCTTCGTCAACATCACCACCCCTTTTGCAGCACCCGGTTTTACACATACTAACCTTCCTGAATCAAGTTTCCAGTCCATGGCAGGTACCGACAAAAACTGTGGCCCTGCCCAATAGCGCTCAATTTCCGAAGGCCATAGGTTTTCGATGGTTTTGGGAGGCCTGGTGCAGGAAAATCCTAATGTTAAAAAAAACAATATGATGATTATTTTTTGCATCTGCTACGCCTGTTAATAATACGATTTTGCATCTGTAAGCTTATTTTCACCATCCTGATAAACAGCATAATTAAAGCCGGGCTGCAAGCTGTAACCGCCGGTTTCGCCATTTTTGTTAACAGCAATGTAGCCCACCTGAAACTTTTTATTTTCCGGTAGTTTATGAACGATACGCATAACAGCTGCCTTGCAAGCCTGTTGGGGCGACATACCGTTTCGCATAAACTCAACCACCAAAAACGACCCGAGGGTTTTTAACACCAGCTCACCCATACCCGTTGCCGTGGCAGCTCCCACCTCATTATCAACAAACAACCCTGCACCAATAATAGGCGAATCGCCAACCCTTCCACTCATTTTAAAAGCCAGACCGCTGGTTGTACATGCACCGGCAACATCGCCCTTTTTATCCACC
>Ga0256831_1000483_pt1 | contig 20784 bp, 19 predicted proteins | sample 132544metaG_FD_189087 | JGI IMG/M metagenome (GOLD analysis project Ga0256831, IMG submission 189087) | Hydrothermal vent microbial communities from Lau Basin, Pacific Ocean - 132-544 | ecosystem: Environmental > Aquatic > Marine > Hydrothermal vents | place: Pacific Ocean: Lau Basin | collected... | reverse complement strand
TTGCCGTAGAGTTTAACCCTAAGGAGAGTACTATTAACTGGTCTATCCATTTTTAATTATTAATGGGGTTACTAATACCTCCTGCCAAAAAGACAAGTTACACTATTTATTATCAACCTAATGAAAAGTATTATAATTACATTTTTAATCACGCTATTCCTTGTGGGTTGTAGTTCACTTTACAATGATAGTCGTATAATTATTGAAAATGACATTGTTAAATCATCAAGAAGAATAAGAAAGGAATACTATTACAACCGGCCTATAGAAAGAAGAACAAACTTAAACTTTGTTAAGCAAACTATTCTAAAAGAGATCTCTGACTCTTCTGGTATTAGTTATACTTTTTTTGATGTTTTATCTCTTACTTCTGATGCATACAACCCTGAAGATAAAGTGTTCCTAATTATTGATAACGAAATTATTCCTATTTCAGTCCAACTCAATGAATCAATAATGATTGATGAAATCAAAAAAGAGGAAGGCTCTATATTAACATCTGATTCAACTGAAATGACTGTTATTACCGGATATACTCCGCTTCATAATAAAATTATTAAACTAAGATATTCTGTTCCTCCCGATATAATGAATAAAATTGTAAGTTGTACCATCTTACAATTCCGATATTATTCAGGCCCACACAAGATTACCATCAAACTGAAAGGGAATAGATTAAAAAAACTAAAAAAAATAGTTTTGTTTGAGTAAATTGCAAAAAAAATTTTATATGGGGCGAGAGCGCAAACCGCACATAGGGATATACGGACGAAGGAACAGTGGGAAAAGCACTCTGATAAACAGATTAACAGGGCAGGATACTGCTATTGTTTCGGATATACCCGGAACAACAACTGACCCGGTGAAGAAGTCGTATGAGATTACCGGCTTCGGCCCTGTTATCCTTATCGACACTGCCGGCACAGACGATACTGGAGAGCTGGGGGGTAAGCGAATTGATAAAACAAATCAGTCCATCAAACATATCGACCTTGCATTACTAATTATTACAAACAATATTTTTAGTGAGGAGGAGGTTAAGTTGGTCTCTAAGTTTGAGAATCATGACACTCCCTACATTGTTGTTCACAACAAAGAGGATTTAGTATCATTAACCGATGATGTCAAAAACCGGATACTTTCAGAAACAAACGCCTTTTCTGTTATCCCGTTTGACCGCGAGAATGGTGACATCGACAACCTTATAAAAACCATAAAACAGGCTATTCCGGAATCAGCATACTCAATCCCTTCACTACTTGGGGATATTATTTCGTATGGAGATATTATTCTACTTATAACTCCCATCGACATTGAGGCTCCTGAAGGAAGGATGATTCTACCTCAGGTGCAGGCTATACGGGACATCTTGGATAACGATGCGGTTTGTATCGTACTGAAAGAGCGCGAAATGGATACATTCCTTCGGAAGACAGGCATAAAACCGGCGCTTGCTATAACCGATAGTCAGATATTTTTAAAAGCTGATGCATCCATTCCTAAGGATGTTCCTCTTACAAGTTTCAGTATTTTATTGGCACACTTTAAAGGAGATTTTGAGAGTTACCTGAAGGGAACCCCAAAGATAGATAAGCTTAAGAACGGAGATCGCATTTTACTTCTTGAATCCTGCACTCATCACGTGTCATGCGATGATATCGGTCGCACAAAAATACCCCGATGGCTGTCAAATTACACAGGTAAGAAACTTCAGTTTGATGTGGTTGCAGGGTTGGACAGAATAGATAGAGATATTACAGAATACTCTCTTATAATTCAGTGCGGAGGCTGCATGATTACCCACAAACAACTTGTTAACAGGCTAAAACATGCTAAAGAGAAGGATGTTCCTGTAACAAATTATGGTATGACCATTGCGTACATTCATGGCATATACAATAGAGCAATTGCACCGTTTAGTAAAACTAAAAATGAAAACCTGACTACATACCTTTAAAACATTTATTGACAAAAACATCTACACCTATGACAAAAACAGATATTTCACACGAATCTCAGAGCACTTCTACTCCTCCAAACAGGGAGTATCGCAAGATGGCTTTATTCATTGATCCAACCGGAGGGTTTGCCGGAGATATGTTCTCGGCAGCTCTAATCTCTGCCGGAGCAGATGAAAAACTGATGATAAATGCAATGGTGCTTGCTGCATCGAAAATAGGAGAGGCAACAATTTCAGTTGCTAAAACCAAAGAGAGTGCAACACGCCTGTTAATCGACATCCGGCATGACTACAACCATCTGTCAGGTCACATGGCGAAACATCTTTTGGCAGATATTTTTGCTAAACTGAATCTTGAAGAGAAATACAGGCAGTTTGGAATGACAGCACTCCAAAACCTAATCGATGCAGAGATTAAGGCTCATAAGGAGCATACATTCCTTACCGACCATCACCACCCACACACACATGACGAAGGGCATCACCACCATCACCATCATAGTCACGACCATGAGCACAACCATGACCATGACCATAATCACAATCATGGGCATCACCATCATGAAAAAGCTGAGGCATTTTTACACGAAGCACAGGATATACTTATAGATATTACAGGTGCGGCATTTGGCCTTCAGTTATTAAACACTGGAGCAGAAGTCATACTAACCGGTCCAATTAGTATAGGAGGAGGAACGATAACCTTCTCACACGGCACTCTGCCGGTACCTGCTCCAGCTACTGAAAATATTATCAACAAATTTAATCTACCGACAAGTAAAGGCCCGGTTAATTTTGAGCTTTTCACTCCTACAGGAGCAGCGATTTTATCGGCATTAAACCCCAGTTTGAATACCGGTGCAAATTTGGAAACCGAAAATATTAAAACAGGAACTTCCAGAGGGACAAAAGACCTTAACATCCCTCCTCTAAAAATTACTGTAAGTTTACAGAAGTAGAACGAAAACAGAAAAGGCTGTCAAAAAAGACAGCCTTTTTAATGATTCCAAAATCTACTCTAAATGTAAACATTCCCTATCTTAATCAGCTTCGGAATATTAAGAAGCTTAATTTTTCTTCCATTGAGCTCTATTAGGTTATCAGCTTTAAACTCTGACAAAAGCCTGATTACTGATTCTGTTGCAGTACCAACCATATTAGCCAGCTCTTCACGAGTTAAAGAAATTTGTAGTGTGAAATTATCGTCAAGCTCAAAGGTATCCATCAATAACAGCAGAACTTCGGCAAGTCTTTCGCGAACAGTTTTTTGAGCAATATCGGTAAGATATTTATTTGCCTCTCCCAACTCTCTGCATGTCAACTTCATCAAGTCCATTGCAAATTCGGGATTCTCTTTTATCAGCATGGTTAACTCTTCTCCGGGGATGTAACACAATACGGCATCATTAATAATCTTAGATGTTGTACATGCAAGCTCATCACTTATTACAGACCTAAAACCAACTAAATCGCCTTTTTTGGCGAATCGAATAATCTGCTCCTTTCCGTCAAATCCGGTCTTGTAAACTTTTACAATCCCACTGACTACAATGTAGGTGCCATTAATCCTACTTCTCTCGTTGTATATAGTACTGCCTCTTTTGTATAAAGCACAATTCATTATTTGATTCAGCTCTTCTGCCTCCGACTCCATCAGAGATTTAAAAATATCAAACGACATCAAATCGACATCTTCATTATAAGGAACACTTTGTAGGTTCTTCATAGCTTCTAAATTGTACTATATTCAACAATAATGTGACAAATATAACAGAACACTCACAAAGATAAAAAGAATTAAGAATTAACCATATAGATATTTAAAAACTTAAATCGCTTCGAACGCAACATTTAACAGAAATCATTTTCACAAACTAAATCATTTTTTGTATATTGTTATTTTAACAAATCCTGATAGCTGATGATTCGGATACTTGTACCGATTGATTTTTCAGATTATGCCTTTAATGCACTAAACTATGCTGTGAAGTTAGGAGAAGAGATTCCTTCTGAAATCACGCTTGCACACTGCTTTCCCGAGATACTTGATGAGGGAGATCTTGAAGTTCCGGAGGGTACGAATGATATGGGGAAGATAATTCAGCAAAAAAGGGAGAGTGAGAGAATAGCAATTGAAGATATCATTGAAAAAACCAAAGCCGGATTTAACAAGAGCCAACGTAAAAACATTACGTTGAAACTATTTTTTGAGATTGGTTATGCCGAAGATATTATTTTGAAATTAAGCAGTGAATTATCACCCGATGTGATTGTGATGGGGACAAAAAGTAAGAGTGAGACAATCAAAGAGCTTTTGGGAAGTGTTACCAGCGATGTGATAAGAAAAGCGCAGGTTCCGGTATTAACAATTCCAACTGAATCAAATATTGACCTTAACAGGATAAACAATATCCTTTTTATTACCGACTTCAGTGATACTGATTATAAATCGTTGCATAAACTCGTACTACTTATCTCTCCTTTTAATACACTGATTCACTGCATCAAGGTTAATGCCTCTACTCCCGACAAGTGGGATAAGGATAAAATGAGCAAATTTAGTGAGTATTGCGCAAGTACGTATCGTAATCATAGGATAGAAACGGGAATACTGTACGGCGAAAACTTCATCAACACTTTGGATAAATTTATAAAGGACAATAGTATCGACATTATTACCATGACACGAAAAAAGAGGTATATTATATCGTCACTCTTTCATCCGAGTATAACCCGTAAGATACTGTTTCACACAAATATTCCACTTTTGGTTTTTCACAATTAACGAACTTAAATAACAAATCTAAATATAATATAATGAAAATAGGAATTTTATCAGCAGGAGGCGATTGTCCCGGGATTAATGCCGCCATAAGGGGTGTTGGAAAAACAGCTATAGTAAGATATGGGATGGAAGTTGTTGGTATTTCAAATGGATTTAGCGGATTGGTAAATATGGATACTATCCCTTTAACAGAGGAGCTACTATCTGGAATATTGACTATGGGAGGCACTATCCTCGGAACCTCCAGATTGAAACCTTTCAAGCCGTCTGCAGGAGAGACTGTTGCAGACAAACCACAAATCATTAGAAACAACTACGAAGCTCTCGGCCTCGATGCTCTTGTTTGTATAGGTGGAAACGGTACTCAAAAAACTGCCAACCTGTTAGCAAAAGAGGGACTGAATATTATTGGCATCCCAAAAACTATTGATAACGACGTGTGGGGAACTGATGTTACTTTCGGTTTCGACTCTGCACTGTGCATCACCACCGATGCCATCGACAGGTTACACAGTACTGCAAACTCACATAAAAGGGTAATGGTTATCGAAGTTATGGGACATCATGCCGGATGGATTGCTCTCTATTCCGGGATGGCTGCGGGAGGTGATATTATTCTTATACCGGAGCTGAAATATGACCTCGATGTGGTAACAAACTATCTTCTTGAAAGGAATCATAAGGGAAAACCATATTCAATTGTAGTTGTTGCTGAAGGAATCAAGAATAAGAAAAGTAAGGAATCTGCCGCATCATACATTAGTGATAAGATTGAGAAGATGACCGGTCTTGAAACCCGCGAAACAATACTCGGTTATGTTCAGCGTGGAGGTAGTCCAAGTCCGCAGGATCGTATTCTCGCAACCAGATATGGGGCATACGCTACTGAACTCATTCATAATAAACAGTTCAGCACAATGGTATCATTAAAAAACAACCAAATTACATCCGTTCCTCTGGATGAAGTTGGTGGCAAGCTAAGACTGGTTGAACCCACTGATAACATGATAAAAAAAGGTACAAGTCTGGGAATTTGTTTTGGAATAAAGTAGAACCTTTGGAACAGGAATGCCTAAAATCCAAAAATCATTTGTATGTTCGATAATGATTTATAATCGTTTATACTTTGTGAATACCTTTTTGACAAAATATCACTCTTTCAAAACTTCATTATCTATCTTTGTGACTGATGAGGTTTTTGATGGAGATGAGACCTCATCTTTTACTAGATTTCATAACTTTTCAATTTTAAATCAATAATGGCAAACATACCTTTCACTCACCTTCACGTACACTCTCAATACTCAATTCTTGATGGTGCAGCCAGCATTAAAGGGTTAGTGCAAAAAGCCAAGGCTAGTGGCATGACCTCTTTGGCTCTGACTGACCACGGTTCGATGTTTGGGATTAAAGAGTTTTGGGACACCTGTAAAAATGAGGGGATTAAGCCTATCCTTGGATGTGAAACATACGTTGCCCGACGAACCCGTCACGATAAAGACAAAAAGAATAAACTTGACAATTCGGGCGACCACCTGATAATGCTGGCAAAAAATAAAACAGGATATAAAAATCTATTAAAACTGATTTCAACGGCAAATATTGAGGGGTTTTACTATAAGCCCCGAATAGACAAAGAGCTGTTGGCAAAACACCACGATGGCTTAATTGTATCGTCGGCATGCCTTGGTGGCGAAGTCCCCCAGAAAATAATGAACAACGATCTGGAGGGTGCAAAAAAAACTATTAAATGGTACAAAGAGTTGTTTGGAGATGACTACTATCTTGAGGTAATGTATCATCCAACCGATGAGCCCCAATCGAAAGCTTTTGTCTCTGACAATCAACTCTCTGTTAATGGTCAAATTCTTGAACTGGCTAAAGAGTTGGATGTTAAAGTTATTGCCACTAATGATGTTCATTTTCTTAACGAAGAGGATGCTGATGCTCACGATATTCTTATCTGCTTAAATACCGGAAAGGATTATGATGATGAGAAACGTATGCGATACACTAAGCAGGAGTGGTTAAAAACTCCTGAGGAGATGCAGCAACTGTTTGGCCATATTCCCGAAGTACTTTCAAACACCAATGAGATTGCGGATAAGGTAGAGATTTTTGAGCTAAATTCTGACCCCATAATGCCTGACTTTCCAATGCCTGAAGGATTTACTGACGAAGGAAAGTACCTCAGACATCTCACTTTCAAGGGGGCAAAAAAGCGTTATGGCGACCCTATCCCAAAGGATGCTCTTGAACGAATAGAGTTTGAACTCGACACAATTATTGGAATGGGATTCCCCGGATATTTCCTCATCACTCAGGATTTTATCAACTGGGCTAAAGATAACGGCGTGCTTGTTGGTCCGGGTCGGGGCTCTGCTGCCGGCTCTGCTGTTGCATACAGTACCGGCATCACAAATATAGACCCGATAAAATATAACTTGCTTTTCGAACGTTTTCTTAATCCCGACCGCATCTCAATGCCTGATATCGACATCGACTTTGATGATGACGGACGACAAGCTGTTTTAGATTATGTAACCAACAAATATGGTAAAGATAAAGTTGCGCATATCTGTACCTTTGGTACGATGGCAACAAAGAGTTCAATTAAAGATGTTGCCAGAGTATTAAAGCTCGATCTTTCAGAATCAAACAGGCTGGCTAAGCTTGTTCCCGAAGCTCCTAAGATGAGTTTTAAAAAAGCCTACAAAGAATCTCCTGATCTTGTAAAGGAAAAAAATTCTGCAAACCCTCTTATTACAAGAACCATTGGATTTGCCGAAGCACTCGAAGGGTCAGTACGCCAAACCGGCGTTCATGCATGTGGGATTTTAATTGGCAAAAACCCTTTGGATCAGCATATCCCTGTTATGCCCACCAAAGATGAAGATTTGCTTACAACCCAATACGACGGCAGGTATGTTGAAGCAATAGGCCTGTTGAAAATGGACTTCCTCGGGCTAAAAACACTCTCAATCCTCAAAGAGGTTATTGAGAACATCAGACTCTCAAGAGGGAAGGTTGTTGACATCGACACTATTCCTATAAATGACGAAGAGACATTTAAGATGTTTAGCGAAGGACACACAACAGCAATATTCCAGTTTGAGTCCGGTGGAATGAGAAAATATCTTAAAGAGCTTAAGCCAAACCGGTTTGAGGATCTTGTTGCCATGAATGCCCTTTATCGCCCGGGACCAATGGAGTACATCCCCTCTTTCATCGCACGTAAACATGGTAAAGAGAAAATTGAGTATGACCATCCGTTAATGGAGACATACCTGAAAGATACTTATGGCATTACGGTCTATCAGGAGCAGGTGATGCTGCAGTCGAGAGAGCTGGGTGGATTCTCACGTGGAGACTCCGACTCATTGCGTAAAGCTATGGGAAAGAAGAAGCTCGACTTCATGGCTAAACTGAAAGAGAAGTTCACCACCGGTTGTTTTACTAACGAAAAATTCATGAAAGGGTGTGAGGAGCAGAAGAAGGAGCCTCAAAAATTAATTGATAAGATTTGGAAAGATTGGGAGTCCTTTGCCAGTTACGCATTCAACAAGTCACACTCCGTTTGTTATGCACACATAGCCTATCAAACAGGATACCTTAAGGCTCACTACCCCGCTGAGTTTATGGCCGGTGTATTAAGCCGAAACCTTAACGATATTACAAAGATTACAACCTTCATGGAGGAGTGTCGTAATATGAACCTGAATGTTTTGGGGCCGGATGTAAATGAAAGTTTTCATAAGTTTACTGTTAACAAAAAAGGGGCTTTACGCTTTGGCATGGCAGGGATAAAGGGTGTTGGCTCAGGTGCTGTTGAAGTGATAATTAAAGAGCGAGAGAAAAACGGCCCGTTTAAAGATATTTATGATTTTGTAGAACGACTTCCTCTGACTACTGTAAACAAGAAAAATCTTGAAGCTCTCGCATACTCAGGAGGATTTGACAATTTGGGCGACTTCCATCGTGCGCAGCTATTCGCTCCATTAAGTAACGAAGACTCAAGCTTTTTGGAGAACCTGATTAGATATGGAAATAAATTTCAGGCAGATAAAGCATCGCAGGAGGCTTCACTATTTGGTGCCATTGCAAACGAAATATCAATAAAGAAACCTGAGTTGCCAAACTGTGAACCGTTCTCCCGGTTAGAAGAACTGAACAAGGAGAAGGATTCAATCGGCCTCTACCTCTCTGCCCACCCTCTCGACGATTACAGAATGGAGTTAAAATACTTTACCAACAAAAAACTTGAAGAGCTTGAAAATATTGAAGAGCTTGAAGGGAAAGAGATTGTTGTTGCCGGAATGGTTACTCATGTGAGAGAGGGTTTGACAAAAACACAAAAGCAGTACGCAATAATGACTCTTGAAGACTACTCCGGATCATACGAATTTCCATTCTTTGGTAAGGATTTTGACACGTTCAGCCACAAGCTAAAGAAGGAGCTTTTTCTGCGAATCAGAGGTAAGGTTCAACATAAAACATGGAAGAGGCAAAATGAGAAGGAGTTTCAAATTGAATATAAGGTATTACAAATAACTGATCTGGCTGACATCAAAGAGGAGAGCATTAATGAGATAAAGTTGAGGCTTCCGCTCTCAACCATAAACAGGGTGTTTGTCGACAGGCTTATTAATCTTCCAAAAGTAGAAAAGGGAATGGCCGTATTACGATTCTCTATTTATGATCAGGAGCAAAACAGCCAGATACAGATGCTATCCCGGAACTTTAAGGTCGCACTCACTCATGAACTGGAGACTCTTATTGAAGACTATCCGGAAATAACGATGCAGGTAAATTAATTTTAATAACTTTGCGGCTGAAAAAACAGGAATAATTAAATTATATTTTATAAAAACTAATTAGCTATGGTAATTGACGTAACTGATGACAAATTCGAAGAGGTAGTTTTAAATTCTGAAAAGCCCGTAATAGTGGACTTTTGGGCTGAGTGGTGTGGACCGTGCAGGATGGTTGGCCCTGTTGTTAAAGAGTTATCCGAAGATTATGGAGATAAGATTGTAGTTACAAAGATGGACGTGGATAGTAATCCTAATACTGCCGTAAAATTTGGCATTCGTAATATCCCAACTATTCTATTCTTCAAAAACGGAGAGATTGTTGACAAGCAGGTTGGAGCTGTTCCAAAAACTATTCTAGCATCAAAACTTGATGCCATTCTTTAATCGGATTTGTTAAAAAATTGTAAGCTGCTTTAATTATAAAGCAGCTTTTTTTATATTACCGAAAAATTAATCACTATGAAACAGCCTATTATTCTTTTTGTTGCTATTGCAATTACACTTCTTTACGGTTGTCAGTCACCAAAGACTAAATCGGTAAAAGTTGACAATGTGAAAAATGACAGTCTTAAAGTTTTCACAAAAAACTTCAATAATAATCCCGGATCTCAGGTTGAGTACAGGGTCCCCATGAAACTCGATACTGACGGCAAATATGTTAAACACGGTACAACCATCCGCTATTTGAAGTCAGGAAAGGTTGCAGGAAGGACTACCTATGTCATGGATCAAAAGGAGGGGATAAGATATACATACCATTCAACAGGAAAAGTTTACAAAGAACAACCTTATATAAACAACAAGCTCAATGGAATTTGCAAACGATACGACCGACAGGGAAAACTTACCGCTGAATATCCATATAATACTGGATTACCGGGAATAGGATTAGTTGAATACACCAATTTAGGAAAAAAAAGGCCTATTCCTATTATTTCAATTGTTAAAAAAGATGAATTAAAATCAAATGGCAGGTATAAACTAATATTAACTATTTCCGGAAAAGGCAAAGAAAGAGTGAAATCTGTTAAATTCTATCATGGAAAGCTTATCGAAGGAAAATATCTTCATAAAAACTTATCACCAGCAAGAAATTTATCTTCAAGCAAAGGAGAGATAGTTTTTGAGCTACAAAGAGGGTCTGTCTTAAAAAAAACAATAAATGTAGTAGCCGAAATTACTACAACTACAAACCTAAAATTAATTCTTCAAAAATCTGTCAATATTTCTGTACGGGGAGTTTAGTAAAAAAGTGGTGAGCCGCAACTCTCTAGAATAGCTGAGGCTTCTATTTCTAAACAAACATCTTCCCAATTATCTCAAAGAAACTCTGCACAAGCGGAACATACAGAATCCCAACAGTTATATATTATATGAAATAGTAAATTATTTACTTTTCTCTTCGCGCAGTTTTATCTCATCCCGTATTTTTGATGCCTTCTCATAATCCTCTTTTTTAACAACATCTTCCAACATCGCCTTCAACTCTTCCAGTGAACTGCTTACATACTCTTTTGGTGATTTCTGCTCTTGCACCTCAATCTCCATTGAGTCTTCATCTTCATGATCAAAGTCCAGAACAATGCCTGCCTTATCCATTATCTCATCATAAGTGTAGATAGGGCAGTTAAAACGCAATGCCAATGCAACAGCATCAGAAGTACGCGAATCGATATGCAAAGTTTCCGACTCTCTTTTACAAAGCAACTCAGAATAGAAGATCCCCTCTTCCAGTTTGTAAACCACTACCTCAACAACTTCGATGTTAAAAGCAGTAGCAAAATTGAGAAACAGGTCATGTGTTAATGGCCGTGGAGGTGCCAACCCCTCAAGCTTTATAGCAATTGACTGTGCCTCTACACTCCCGATAATAATCGGTATTCGCCTCTCTCCCTCCTCTTCTGCAAGAACAAGAGCATAAGCTCCAGTCTGTGTCTGACTATAAGACAATCCTAAAATATTAAGCTTTACCCTCTTTTTACTCATGATTTTTTCTCTCTTTCAAATTCTTTAATGGTATCTTTTAATTCCTCAACTATTAAAAGTAAATTTGTATTAAGGTTAAAACAAATATAACAAATACTTCTCTTTATAATCATAAAATAAAAGAAAAATAAAAATTTTGTGAAAGTATAAAATTTTTATACTTTTGCACTCCAATGATTTCTGAGGGGTAGACAGAAGTGGCTAATGTTATAAATTAAGCCCACCTCCGGGAGGTAACCATAAAAATGGAATTAATATGTACGCAATTGTAGATATTGCAGGACAGCAATTTAAAGTAGAAAAAGAGAAGAAGATTTACGTTCACCACCTACAAGCTAACGAAGGTGATGCTATTGAGTTTGAAAAAGTACTCTTAATCGACAATGGAGAAAAGGACATCAAAATTGGTGCTCCGGTACTGGAAGGTGCTAAAGTAACTGCTAAAGTTCTTACGCACGTAAAAGGTGATAAAGTAATTGTTTTCAAAAAGAAGAGAAGAAAAGGGTATAAAGTGAAGAACGGACATCGTCAGCAATTCACCCAGATTCAGATTGAAAACATTGAAGGTTGATAATTAAAAAAATTAGATAAAATGGCACATAAGAAAGGCGCAGGAAGTTCGAGAAACGGTAGAGAGTCGGAAAGTAAACGACTTGGAGTGAAAGTTTATGGCGGTCAGTCAGCCGTAGCAGGAAATATTATTGTTCGTCAGCGAGGTACTCAACATCACCCCGGTGAGAATGTAGGAATGGGTAAAGATCACACTTTATTTGCTATGATTAATGGTACTGTTGTTTTCAAAAAGAAAAGAAATAATCGATCGTATGTTTCAGTAGAACCTATTTCAGCTGAATAAGATATCGAAAACGTATTAAAAATCTCCTGATTTTATTACTTTCGTGATAATTTCAGGAGATTTTTTTTGCCCTAATAACAAAACTATGTTAACACTAAAATTCATACAGGAAAATAAAGAGGAGGTTATCACCCGCCTTAAAGTGAAAAACTTTGATGCCTCTGCTATTGTTGAAAAGATACTTGCATACAACGATAAGCGACGAGAAACCCTGACAAATGCTGAAATATCTCAAGCCGAAATGAACTCTTTGTCAAAAGAGATTGGAACTCTGTACAAAGCAGGAAAAACAGAAGAGGCAAACAGTGCGAAATCTAAAACCGCTGATCTGAAAAACAGTATTAAAAAGCTCAACAGCGAACTTGAAAAGGTTGAGGAGCTGCTTCACGACGAGTTAGTGCTGTTACCCAATCTGCCCCACAGCTCCGTTCCTGCAGGTAAATCTGCCGAGGACAATAAAGTGGTAAAGGTAGGTGGTTCAGTTCCTAAGTTACACCCATCAGCTGTACCGCACTGGGATCTGATAAAAAAATATGACCTTATAGATTTCGATCTTGGAATAAAAATTACAGGAGCCGGATTTCCGGTATACAAAGGTAAAGGAGCAAAACTACAGAGAGCACTCATAAACTTCTTCCTCGACGAGGCAGAAAAAGCAGGGTTCAATGAGGTGCTTCCTCCCCTATTGGTAAACGAAGATTCAGGTTTTGGAACAGGACAGCTCCCCGACAAAGAGGGTCAAATGTATCATGCAACAGCAGACAACCTCTACCTGATACCAACAGCAGAGGTTCCGGTTACAAACCTCTACAGAAATGTTATTTTGAAAGCATCTGACTTTCCGGTAAGAAACTGTGCCTACTCAGCATGCTTCAGGCGTGAGGCCGGCTCGTGGGGTAAAGATGTGCGGGGACTTAACCGTCTTCACCAGTTTGATAAGGTTGAAATTGTACAGATTACTCATCCCGAAAACTCCTATGAGGCACTTGACGGAATGGTAGACCATGTTCAAACACTAGTTGAGAAACTGGAACTACCCTTCAGGGTTCTGAGGCTGTGTGGAGGCGATATGAGTTTCACCTCAGCACTAACATACGATTTCGAAGTGTACTCTACTGCACAACAACGATGGCTGGAGGTAAGCTCGGTGTCAAACTTTGAGAACTACCAAAGTAACAGACTTAAACTTAGATTTAAGGAGGATGGAAAGAAGCAAACACAGCTTGCACACACTCTTAACGGGAGTGCATTGGCACTACCTCGAATAGTGGCCGCTCTGTTAGAGAACAACCAAACACCTGAGGGAATAAAAATTCCAAAAGTGTTAGTTCCCTACACCGGATTTGACATTATAAATTAAAAGTCTCTTCCATTTAAGTGGGTTTAGAGAATACTTATGATCTATATCTTTAATACAACATTCACAGTAGAGAAAGGAAGCTTGAAAGAGTGGGAAGTGTGGATACAGAAAAACTACATTCCTACTTTCAAAGAGCTTCTGCCTGATGTTACCCATCAGCTTCTTGAGATGATGTCTCACACCGAGGAGGACTCAATTAACTACTCCTGCCAATGGCAATGTAGTAATCCTGAGGAGTTGGAGGTTATAAATAAGTACTCATCTATTCTTCTAAACAATCTGGGAGAGCAGATGGGAGAGAGATGTCTCCATTTCAGTTCCATACTAAAAACACATACTATTTGAGTAAAGAGCGCGTCATATTAGGTATCGATCCAGGAACAACAGTAATGGGCTATGGTGTTGTTCTTGCCAATGGTAACAACGCAAGCATGGTAGCAATGGGTGTGTTGGAACTGCACAAATACTCCGATCACTATCTCAAGCTAAAACGAATATTTGAGCGTGTAGTTGAGCTTGTGGAGACCTACTCCCCTGATGAGCTTGCTATTGAAGCTCCCTTTTATGGCAAGAATGTTCAGTCAATGTTAAAACTCGGGAGAGCTCAGGGGGTAGCAATGGCTGCTGCACTATCGCGCTCGGTTCCTATTTTTGAGTATGCTCCCCTACGTATTAAGCAGGCTATCACCGGAAGGGGAAATGCATCAAAGGAGCAGGTGGCTCTAATACTTAAACATCTGTTAAATCTGCAGGAGATGCCAAAATATCTGGATGCGACAGACGGTCTGGCAGCTGCTTACTGCCACTTCCTTCAGAACCAGAAACTCGCCTCTACCAGTAGTGTTAAGAGTTGGAAAGATTTTATCAGTAAAAATCCGGGCAGAGTAAACAGGTAGATGTTTTTTAGTTCTACCTGTTTTGGTGCTCTGCACCTAATCTAAGGAGCAACAGAGCAGTGCTATCCTTTGAATAAATTAACACATTTATAACAATGAACTATCTGGCACACCTTTACCTTTCAGGAGAGACCCCGGAGATAAGGGTTGGAAACTTTATTGGTGACTACGTAAAAGGTAACAGCTACAACAAATTCTCTCCTCAAATACAGAAGGGAATACTACTGCATCGCAGGATAGATGAGTTTACAGACAAACACCCTGTTGTTAAGCAGAGCTCTAAAAGGCTGAATGCACATTACGGCAGATACTCAGGAATAGTGATTGACATGTTTTATGACCACTTTCTTGCCATCAACTGGGAACTCTACTCCCGGGTTGAACTGTCACAATATGTAACAAGTGTACACAGACTTCTGCTATTCAACTATTTCAAGCTGCCTACCAAGGTTAAGCGGTTTTTACCGTTCCTGATTAAGAGTCGCAGGCTTGAGAATTACCGACACATATCCGGCATTGAGAAATCTCTGCAAATAATGTCAAACTACACTTCCCTTCCTGCCAAAACCGGTTTAGCAATAGAGATTTTGGAAAATAGTTACGAAAAATTTAATATTGAATTCAAACAATTTTTTCCTGAAGTGATGAAATTATCAGAAAAGATTTTGAAGTAACCCAAAAGTCACCTACACAAATATAACTACGTAAAAATATAAAATATCTATTGCAAAACTCTGATTTTAGCCCTGCTTAATGGCTCTGACCATTCTATCTTTTCCACTTAAGTCGCACTTAATTTGAATATTGGAATAGCCATTTTCAGAAAGAAGATTCTTAACATCCTTACCATAAATTTCATTTATCTCAAAAAAAAGAAGCCCTCCTTGCTTAAGCATCGTATTTGAAGTATTAATAATTTTACGGTAAAATATCAACGGGTCACTATCTTCAGCAAAAAGTGCCTGATGGGGTTCATACTTAAGTACATTTGGCTCCATCAACTCTTTTTCAGATTTAAGCACGTAAGGAGGGTTGCTTACAACAATGTCAAATTTATCTGTATAGCCTGAATCTGGAGTAAAGGAGAAAATATCTACTCTGTTCATTTTAACTACTAAACTATTTAGTTTAGCATTATCCTTCACTGTTTGCAAAGCCTCATCTGATATATCCCATGCCTCGACCTGTAGCTCCGGATTATGTGATTTCACCCCCAATGCTATGCAGCCGCTTCCTGTACCAATATCAAGAACTGTCCTGTGCTGAGACTCAACTGAACTATTTACCCAAACTACCAGTTCCTCTGTCTCCGGCCGTGGGATAAGAGTTGAAGGGTTTACCTTCAGTGTAAGGTCGAGGAACTCAGTTTGCCCTAAAATATATTGAATTGGCTCGTGGCTTTTTAAACGTTCAATGTAGCTATCGAGATATTTTGCTTGTGAATCGGAAGGTTTAGTATCTCCATTTAACAGAATATCAGTTGAAGAGAGATTCATCAAAAAACTAAAAATCAAACGGGAGAATTGTCTAATTTCAGACACGGGGTATAAAGATTTTAACTCCCCCTGCATAAATTGAATGTACCCGGAAACACTTTTACCACTCATTTTTACTATATTGAACGTGCAAATTTAACAATTAAATGGTGAATGTAGACGAAAAATATATGAGGAGGTCTCTTCAGCTTGCATCCAACGGGGAGGGAAACACCTATCCTAACCCACTTGTTGGCTCTGTGGTTGTGCACAAAGGGAAGATAATTGGAGAGGGATTTCACTGGAAAGCAGGGGAGCCACATGCCGAAGTTAATGCAATAAACTCTGTGAAAGACAAATCCTTACTCCCCCATTCTACTCTCTACGTTAATCTTGAACCATGCGCCCATTTTGGCAGAACGCCTCCCTGCTCACTTCTGATTATCAATCATAAAATTCCCAAGGTTGTAATCGGTTGTGTCGACTCATTTTCGCAAGTGTCAGGCAAAGGGATAGAGATGATGAGGGAGAAGGGAGTTGAGGTTATTACCGGAGTTTTGGAAACTGAAAGCCGTTCTATTAACAGACGATTCTTCACCTTTCACGAAAAGATGAGGCCATACGTAATTCTTAAATGGGCTGAGTCGATGGATGGCTTTATCGATATTGAGCGGTATGCGGACTCTTCGGCTCAACCAACATGGATAACTAATGAGTGGGCACGCCGTTCTGTTCACCGGCAGAGAAGTGTTGAGCAGGCTCTACTTATTGGCACAAATACTGCCATTAAGGATAATCCATCACTCACGCTGAGAGATTGGTCAGGGAATTCACCTACCCGAATTGTAATTGACAGAGAACTCAAACTGCCGGAAACACTTATGCTGTTTGCCGGAAAAGAGGATACTATAATTTTGAATGAGATAAAAGACGAACAGAAAGATAACATTACATATTTGAAGATTAACCTCAAAGAAGATTCTGCTCAAAGAATATTGACAGCCCTACATCACAAACAGTTACAGTCTGTTGTGATTGAAGGAGGGAGCACGACACTCAACCTCTTTCTGAAATTTGGGTTGTGGGATGAAACTCATGTTTATGTTGGCAATAAACAGTTTAAAGCAGGAGTGAAAGCACCCAAAGTGTTGGGTGAATTGGTTTCAAAGGAGGAGTTTAGTGATAGTAAACTTTTTGTTTATCGTAATATATTGTAAATTAGTATCTGCAAGCTTCACAATATGGAAACTACAGTAATATTTACACCTTTAGTTAAAACACTGTTAGTATCGGCATACCTTATAACTATGTTGGTAATAATAGTTGTTATTATGCTTGAAAATAGAAATCCGTTAAAGACAATTTCATGGGTTATTGTACTTTTAACTGTTCCTGTAATAGGTGTTGTTATTTACATCTTCTTTGGGCAGAACTGGCGTAAAGAGAAGATAATTGCCAGAAAGGGGCTTAAAAACCACGACCTTTTTGCATCCATTTCACACTCTCAAATGAAAGAGTTGTCAGACAGCAACCTCCTCCTTAATACCGGAATATACACAAAGCGCAATATCATACGTCTGCTACTGAATAATGCAAATGCTATTGTTACACATGGCAACCATGTGAAAATTCTTAATAATGGAGATAATACTTTCAGGGCAATAATATCGGAGTTAAACAAGGCTAAAAAGTTTATCCATATTCAATACTATATTTTTGATGATGATACCATCGGCAACACAATTATTGATATCCTAAAAAAGAAAGCGGAATCAGGAGTTGAAGTAAGAATAATTATTGATGATGTTGGCGGCTGGCAGTTAAAAAAGAGCTTTTTTCACAAACTGCGGGATAGTGGCATTGAAGTTGAAAGTTTTTTGAAGGTTCGGTTTCCCATGTTTACAAGCAAAGTCAACTATCGTAATCACCGGAAGATTATCGTCATTGATGGAACGATTGGCTTTATTGGGGGCATAAACATTGCTGACAGATACCTTAACGGAGATGAGAGCTACGGTATTTGGCGGGATATGCACCTTAGGATAAAAGGGGATGCAGTATTGGCAATGCAGGAGATCTTTCTGATTGACTGGTATTTTGTGAAGCAGGAGGAGCTGACAGATTCAAAATATTTCCCGGCTGTTGACCCTGCTGGAGATAAGCTGGTACAGATTGTACCCAGCGGTCCCGACTCCGACTGGCCGGCCATCATGATGGGATATCTGCAAACCATCTCCTCGGCTATGAAGTATGTCTATCTCGCCACACCCTACTTCATGCCCAACGACTCTGTTCTTATGGCCATAAAAACAGCAGCTATGGGCGGTGTTGATGTAAGGATAATGATACCTGAAAAGTCAGATGCCCATTTTACCCACATGTGCAGCCGGTCATACATTAAGGAGTTGTTGCTTGCAGGTGTAAAAGTATATTTCTATCAGAAAGGATTCCTACACAGCAAGTTGATTGTTGCTGATGATTTGGTTCTCTCCATTGGTTCAGCAAACATGGACTTCAGAAGCTTTGAGCATAACTTTGAGGTAAATGCCTTTATCTATGATGAACAGAAAGCTACCGATGCACGAAACATCTTTCTTGATGATGTGAACGACAGCAGACAGATTTTTTACGACATCTGGATAGGCCGTTCTAAATGTATGAAATTCAAAGAGTCGTTTGCAAGATTGTTCAGCCCATTGCTGTGATTTTATATTTGCGTCATTGCTAACATTGGAAACTATTTGTAACCCTAACATCCTTACATCCCCACATCATAAATTTATCAAGCAAATAACACAGAGGCACTGAGACACTGAATGTGTGTTATTACACATTCAAATCGTGGGACATACTGGATTCGAACCAGTGACCCCTACCCTGTCAAGGTAATGCTCTAAACCAACTGAGCTAATGTCCCGTATATTGATAAAAAATTGAGAGAACAACACTAAGTAATCCTCTCAATCCTTTGCATTCTATTTGAAGTAGTTGCAAACTACCACTTCTTACAATTATACCCAATATTTAATTGCAAGGCTAAAGGAAAAAACCCACCATTTCCCTTTGTATCAAAATAGTACACCATACCGGCATCAAACATAAGGTGAAATTTGCCATAAGCTCTTTGAATACCCCACACAGGACCTATTGCAAAGTCAGTTTTGGCATAACGATAAACATTGTATGAGTATAACTCTTTAAAATTGGTTAGCATGCGTATACCCCAGTAGTTCCCTGAGTTATATTCCATTTTCTTTCCTTTAGAACCACGCTTATCTCTGTTGTATATCTTTTTATATTCTATATCAAGAAACGGAGCTATAAAATATAAGAAACCTGAACCATTAACACTACTTAAATTCAGATAACTACCACTAATACCAACTCCTCCATTTACACTTATAGTAGATTTTTTAGTTATCGGCATCTCAAATTCAACTCCGGGGCTTATAATATTAAGTCGCAGAACCTTTTGTAATCCAGTATCACTATTTTGAGCTTCAATTGAAAAACTCAAACTTATAAACAATAATAAAACTACTTTTTTCATTTTCGTATATATTATTTAAAGGTAATCTTCACCCCTCGCCAACTACTTCCTCTACGAGCAGCTCCATACAAAACAGAATTTGATAAAAATGCATATTCTGCACTTAAGTTTACAGGCCATTCATATTCAAAACTACCATCTCTTCCAATTTTCATTGAAATTGATCCTCCAAATGAACTATAAACTATCATTGTATATTTGTCTGTATTTGTCCTCTTTTCATAATAAGGTGCTAATGACAATTTTGTTTCTGTTACATAATTGCTCATAGGCATTAATACTATTGCTTCTCTATAATTATTAGGATTGCTAAAATGATTACTAAGAAAATCTGTAGTAACTTTACCTGCATTATTAGCCACCCACCACAATGCACCAACTTTATCTCTCTGTGAGAAATCAATATCTAAACCCATAATACAAAATGACCTGAAAGGTTTATCTAAAAATATTGATTGTACATAGCCTAAATCCTTTGCAACTTCTGTTTGAAAATTATAATCAGGTATGTGATGATCGTTATAATTAAAATCAGGTCCGAATATGTTTTGTTTCCATTTTTCTTTCATATTCAAGACTTCCCACCCATTTAATATTTCATCACAATTGTCTTTTCTCCAAACTCTGGTCCAACCCCTTCGCTGATACTTTGTTTTTATTCCAACTTCTGAATAAAAAGGAAATCTTTGAGCATAAAATTTCACATCCACCCTGTGTTTACTGTCAAAGTAGTTTCTTACACTTTTAGAGAATCCCCAAATTTTATCCCAGGACTTACCTGCAAAAGATCTTCCATCGTCAATATTTATCCAATTTACATTATTTGGGAAACTTGAAGACTTTAATGTTTCGATTTGAATATTTGGTTCTACTTCAATAGGATCTATTTTTCGGTATGTGTCAAACAAATACAACTCTTGCTTATTCAACACTTTATACATTCCATATTCTGAGGTATATCCTAAAGCCGATGTTACAGACTCTAAATCCTCTGGCATAAACTCATCAAGAGACAATTCTCTAAGTATTTTATAGTTTGCAGTTGATGTAAAGTAGGTTCCGTTACTTGTAATTTTAAAAAATATATCACCAATTATTATCT
>Ga0256831_1000482_pt1 | contig 20790 bp, 18 predicted proteins | sample 132544metaG_FD_189087 | JGI IMG/M metagenome (GOLD analysis project Ga0256831, IMG submission 189087) | Hydrothermal vent microbial communities from Lau Basin, Pacific Ocean - 132-544 | ecosystem: Environmental > Aquatic > Marine > Hydrothermal vents | place: Pacific Ocean: Lau Basin | collected... | reverse complement strand
AGATAGTATACAATTAATTTACCGACAACTTAAAAAAAAGAAGCACTTATTTAAAATTTATGATTCAATAGAGATTATAGATAAAAAGAATGGCATAATGAGTGTTATCACTTAAAGAGAGTGCCTAAAGCCAATGGCGCAAAGGAAAATCATTATGAAATATATTTTCAGACACACTGCTTTTATTGATCATGAAATTGAAGCAAATGACATCATCGAGGCAAAAAAGAAATTTTTCACCGATGTTGCTGAAAGTTCAGAATTTTTTAGCACGGCCAAAAGAGTGGTAACCGATGAGCGCATTAAAATATTAAACTCGCAAGATCATCACATTGATACCTTTAATATCTATGATGATGTTTAAGCTACTACATATTAGGTTTTTACTGCTTTTAAGATAACAAATTTTTTATTGCTCGCAATCAGCGTGCAATTAGCAAATATTTTTTGCAATTTTAAGTGATAGGCAAGATGCCGATTACCAACAACCCACAATTCCCCACCCTTTATCAGGGTTGTTTTTGACTGTTTGAACATTTGCCATGCAATAGCGTCACCTACAATGTATTGCTGATGAAAAGGTGGATTACATAAAATAAGATCCGCACTTTCAGGAGATATCCCATCTAAAGCATTACCAGCATAATAGTGAATAGCTTGCTTTTCTGGTAGGTTCTGTTGCAACGTCATGCTAGCAGAAGCAATTGCCATATAAGATTCATCAATACAACAAATTGTGGCTTCTGGGTGATATTGAGCGATTTTTAAGGATAACACACCGTTACCACAACCGAGGTCAATAATGCTTTTATAGGTTTTTTCTACCGGTAAATGCTGCAAAAAAAATCGTGTACCAATGTCTAGCTTATTTCTTGAAAAAACATTAGCATAATTATAAATTTTCTCTTTACTATTTTCTAATTCATAGTAGCTGATTTCAGATTGGTAATCATTGTTCTGATTTAGCTGACGTGTATCCTTAGACTGATGACGCTTCACTTTCTCTAATAAAGAGGTATCAGGTGTAATGATTAAAAGTCGGGCTTTTTTCCACGTTAATGATACTTTTGTTTCACCAATAGTTTTATTGAGTAATTCTACGGTATTTCTTTGCAAATTTTTGGCCATAATTGAGCCAATAATAATCGTATCTCTATGAATATGCGCAAAAAGTTTAGACATCTCATCTTTTAAAAAAGCCTGATTTTTCACTTCTTTGAATAAAACCAGATCATATTCACCTTCTAGAGTGTCAGTACTTTTTAACAATTTTACTTTATCTTTATATTTTAGAGAGCAATGCTCCAAATTTTTTAGCAAAGCATGATGGGCAAGAAAAGAATCATTATAGGAATCACAAGAAAATCTTGCCAAGGCAACACTTAAGGCACCAAAAGAATCATTAAGAATAAGAATTCTTGCTTTACATAAATCAATTTGTTGTAATTGGCTTAATTCAAATAAATGCTGTAATAAATAAAGATCAGCAGAATTCCAAGCATATAAGTTTTTATCTTCAGGAATACGCTTAAGTTGAAAATCACCAAATGCACTCTGGCATAGAGCAGTCTTATTATTACTTGCTTTAGTCACTTATTCTCTCATATTTTTTTTAGGTTTAATTCCTAATTCTTGAATTATTTTCGCTCTACTCATTAAATTACCATTGCCACTTACTAAGCGATTATGAGCAGTATTATAACTTTCTTTGGCTCGATCCAGTTGATGACCAATGTTTTCTAATTCTTCTACAAATAGAGAAAACTTATCCAGCATATCCCCTGCTCGTTTGGCAATTTCTTCGGCATTTGATTGTTGCCGGTCATAACGCCAAAAACTCTCAATAGTACGTACTGTTGCCAATAAGGTTGTGGTACTGACAATAATTATTTTTTTCTCAAAAGCATTAAACACCATCTCTGGCTCTTCATTAATAACCAACATAAGTGCCTGTTCTATCGGTACAAACAATAATACAAAATCTAGGCATTGCAGTTCATCAATAGCTGAATAATCTTTACTGGATAATACATTAATATGCTTTTTCAATGATTGCACATGCTCCTTAAGTGCTTCTTTTTGTTGTTTATCATCAATAGCACTCACATAGCGAGTATATGCTTTTAAAGACACTTTAGAATCAATTATAATCGTTTTATTGTCAGGCAGACTGATCAGTGCATCTGGACGCAATAAATGATGATCTTGTCCTCGAAACGAAGGCTGTAACTTGTATTCAATATCCTTACGCAGACCACTATGTTCTAGTAAATTTTCCAAGACCATTTCGCCCCAATTACCCTGAAATTTTACATCGCCTTTAAGCGCACGGGTTAAATTAATCGTATCTTCACTGATCTGTCTATTGAGAGAGGATAATTGTTTGACCTGAGCTTGAAGTGAAATCCTATCACGAGAGTCCAGTTCATGAAGTTCTTCAATCTTACGTTTAAAATCAGTAAAATGATCTTTGAAAGGGGTTAATAATTGGCTAATTTCATATTGGTTGGACTGCTTTAATTCACTACTATTCTGAGTAAATATCTTATTGGCTAATAGCTCAAACTGCTCAACAAGTTGCTGCTTTGAGTGTTCTAAATTATCAATGATTAACTGCGCTGCTTTTAATTTTTCATCTGCTTTTATCTGCACTTCTGATAATTTTTTTTGATAGACATACACCTCATCACGTAATTGTTGTACTTCATCTGTCGTCTTTTGCAAGGCTTCTTTGTAGTCGTTATTCTGTGCTGCACGAGTCGCATAAATGGCTCTAAGCTCATTCATTTTAGACAGCTCAGCCATCTTATTTAAGACTAATTGTTCTTTATCGGCTAGTTGTTGGCGCAGTAAGTCTAACTCATTTTCTAAGTTTTCTAATTCTACATCTGTAATTTTTTGTTCTGCATCATGTTGAATATTCAGATGAGCGAGCTTGTATTTTATTAATTGAGAATATCTTTTGCGTAAAAAAAACCAGCAGATAACCACACCAAGAAAAAAACCAGACAGCAAAGACAAAATAAGATTAATTACGTGTGGTTCTAATTGCATTTATATTATTTAGTCATCCATAACGGATAAGTAAGCCATAATTGCTTGAATTTCATCTACTTTCATTTCAGCAAAAAAATCGGCATCATCATCATGTTCACGTTTACCCTTGGCAAAGTGATCCATTTGTCTAAGCATATATTGTGTATATTGACCTGCTAATGGGGGTATATCAGAGTTCTTTTTACCTTTTCCATTGCGACCATGACAGGATTTGCATTCTTTGCTATAAATCTTCTCACCTAAAGCAATATCACCTTCTTGTTTAGGAATATTAAATACTTTCTTGGCAATTAATAATTTATCATAAGCCGAGGTATTTTTATCAAAGACTGGCATTTGACTGGTAAGTTTAATCTGTGACAAAAATACAGCAATTGAAGGAATATCTTCATCAGGCAATTCGCGCTCATTCGCATAAGGACGCATGGGCATATTTTTACGTTTTTCTTCTTTGAATAATTTTAGTTGCTGACTAATATAAGCGACAGGTAAACCTGCTAAACGTGGATACTCCCCTTGCTTACCCCCTTCACCATATTCACCATGGCAACCGGCACACACTTCATTAATTTCCTCGCCTAGGTCTAAATCGATCTCGGCGGCATAAGAATAGGAAAAGCAAAAACTTATAATAATAAAACTTAACAACTTGAACATAAAAATATCTTACTCAAAACAAAAAATACAATGGTAGATTAGCAGAAAACAACTACAATGTGATCCATGGTTAGCGTATCCATGATATTTATGGCAAATCCCCTTTCTTAAATAAATAGTATCCTAAATAGGCACATAATGTTCCTAATGATACAGGATAAACAATCGCCCAAATGATATAACCAGTCTCACTAAAACGATCTAAAATAACATAGGCAGAAGGCCCTAGAATAACCAATTGAGGATCGAATAATACCATTGCTGCTGTTCTAAATACTTGTAGAGGATTAATCAGTGATAATGCTACTGCAGTTTCAGAAGGTAAACCTTCTCTAATCATAATACCTAATAAGATCAAATCTAAAAAAAGCAATAAGGTTAGCCAAACCATAAAAGCAAGTCCCTGAGCAATATCGGCACTACGTGCTAGGCTTGAAATAAGCATCCCAATACCCAAAAAGCACCACGCAACTGCTAATAATAAACCGGTATAACTGGAAAATAAAACCCAAGGGATATCACCACCTTTAATGGCTGTCCAGATTACTGCACCAATCATCGCTAAAAATACCGGTAAAAAAACCACCACAAAGCGCCCTAAGAAGCGCCCCCAAAACCATGCAGCTAAAGAAATAGGTAATGATAATAGGTACTCAAATACTCCTGCTTCTCTATCTCCAGCAACAGAACGAACCGTTGTAATAAGAATAAATACCGGCAAAATGGCAATGGTCAATTGTATATAGGTAATAAGCAAACGAGTTAATCCAGTGAATCCCATGATTCGGCTTTCGGTAATACCAAACACAAATAACAGAACGACAATACCACCAAACACACTGCTATAAACAATAAACCATTTTGCTCGAAGTGACTCAATAATATCAGCCCAAGCTGTTAACCATAAATGTCTCATTTTATTTCACTTTATTATTTTGTATCTTAATGTTAGTGGGCTAAATTGCCACCATGAATATTTAATTTCGCTTCTACTTCGCCAATATGCTTTACTGCTTGCTGAAAATCTAAGGCTCCTTTAACTTTAGTTGCCTGAGCACCCAAACCGTAATTCATTGGTGTATTTAAGCCCTTGCTATACCAAGCTGTTTTGGCATTAATCCATTTTTTTGTTTTATAGTCATTGACCCAAATCTGTGTTTTTGGATCATCTTTAAATTCAGTAGTCGACAACCACAAAACAGCACAGCCTATATCATCAAATTTATAGACTTTGGAACGTTTATTCTTTGGAAATGTACGAACTTGAGCAGAAAAATCGCGATCACTAAGCATCATTTGACAGCGTTTACAGGCATCTCGATCCCATTTAACATCAACAACACCCGTTTGCTCATCACCACATGCTGACAGCCATGAGACAATAAATAAAACAAAAAAAAGTCTAAGCATTTTTTTTCTCTTCCATATGAATGTCTTGTAAAATAGCAGCATAACGCGAGAGCACACCAAGAAAGCGCAAACGATCAGGCCCAGCTATTTGACCACGCCATAAGATGCCATCATCTGAACTAAAGCGCCACGCTTTAATCGCTTTAGCAAAAGCTTCATCTTTTCGCTTAATTCGTATCTCACTTTTAAGAACACTGTCTAATTCTACGGAATCTTCAACACAATCATCAAGGATCACAATACCCTGATCCATTTCTATAACACGATTAACTAATGCTGCTACTTCATCTAATCGATGACTGGAAATCAGCATGGCAGCCTTATCTTTTTTCTCTGCCAATAATTGAAAGAAAATATGTCTTGCATCCGGATCAAGATTAGCCGCAGGTTCATCAAGAATAAGAATTTTGGCTTCTCGACCTAAGGCAATGCTAATTAATAATTTTTGCTTTTGACCGCCAGATAACTTAACAAAGGGACGAGACTTTAGTTCATCAAAATTCAAACCTAAACGCTCAGAGACACGAATCATTTCTTTAGGATCGGCATCACATAAACTGGCTGAAAACTCAATTAATTGTCCAACTGGCATTTTAAGTGGTGGTGGCAACTGAGGTACAAAGCCAATGTCTTTAAGCACAATTTGACGTTCTTCTCTTGGCGAACGCCCATTCACTAGAACTTCACCTTCACAGGTATACTCACCTAAAAGACAACGGATCATGGTTGTTTTTCCAGCACCATTAGATCCGACAAGAGCAATGCGATCACCCTTTTTAATTTCTAAGTTAAGACCTTTTAAAACAGCTGTTTTACGAAAGGTCTTTTTTATATTCTTAAATTTAATCATTTATTTTATCTTCTACAGCAGGATCTTTTTCTGTGGCTGAGGGTGGCATTAGTGGCAGTTCTTCTTTTTTCACTTTATGTGTCAAGCCCTTAAATTCAAAATTAAGAGAACTGGTTGGGCAGGCATCAACACACAAACCACAGCGAGTACAATCGGCACCCAGACCAACTTCGACATCAACACTACGATTTTTAATCGTTAAGTCCAATACATGAGGCACCAAACACACAGCTCGACAATCACCTTCATGTTTACAATCACTCATATCATAGGTTACACGAAGAGGTGATAAGACACCCACCATTCCATAGGTGATACCAATGGGACAAACATAGCGACACCAAGCACGACGAGATAAAAAGATTTCAAACAATAAAAGTACCGCAATCCATACTAAGGCTATTGTTGGCCCATAAATAATGGCACGACTTAAAATACCGGTAGGAGAGATAAACTCATAAACGGTGTAGCCTGTCACAATCGCTAGTAAAGCAAAAATCACATAAAAAACGGCTCTAACCCCTCGATGAAAGGTATAATTTTTTGCCCAGCCTCGTGCAAATAACTTAAGGTGTAACATCTCTGCCCATTCAGCAACCAGATGATAGGGACAGACCCAAGAGCAAAAAGTACGCCCACCTAAAATCAACCATAAAATAAAAACAGTAACAATGCCGATAAGCAAATTAATGAGTACCACTTTATGAGCCAGCATTACCTGTAATGCTGAGTTCAGATCAGCCATGTGAAAGCCAGCAAAACGCGATGCAGTTAAAGCACCTTCAAGTAACTGAATATCAAAATAATAAGAAACAACAAATAATAAATTAACCGCAATCAATGTTAACCAACGTCGCTTACGCCATTTATTTTTAGAATTCTTATGATGCTCATCATGCAAGGCAATCAACTGCGCCTTGGTGACTTTCTCACCCTTTTTATGAAAATATATCTTTTGAACCGCAGGTGATAATTCATCTTTGCGTGGCTTACGTGGCGCACGACCAAATAGTTGCGCAAGAGACTCTAATAATATATTCATGAGTGTCCCCCTTTCTTAGCCTTAATTAAATATTGCTCACTTAAGGGTCTTTTGGTGAGTTTATTATAATCAATAATAATAGCAGGCTCTGCTGTTGGACAAATCATTTCACAGACACCACAACCAACACAACCATCATAAATAACCGGTTTCATATGGCGCACACCATTTTTCTCTTCTATAAGCTCAAGGCCAATAGCACGTTCTGGTGGACATTGATTTTTATCACCTGAGGGATATTTACCGTCTTTGCATTGATTATAACGCTGTTCAATAGGACAGGCTTGCACGCATAAATCGCAAATCTCGACATCATAAGGGTGATCTTTTAATTGAATGGGATTCCAGCGATCAATTTCTTCATAACGTAGCACACCGTTATATTCTGCACCACGAGCGATACCTTTAAAACCCTGTCCTGCCACAGCAAGACAAATCTTGGGTTTATCCAAAACGGCAAAGCCCATACGGGTATCATGTGTATAATCAAGTGTATGAGTTAACGAGCCTGTTGGACAAGCCAATACACATTGTAAGCCATCACAGGAAAAATCACATGCTTGCTCACGAGCATCAATGTAGGCCGTACCCAAACCATAACCAGAGTCAATATCCGCTAATTTAACCGCATTGACTGGGCACACCTGTACGCATTGCCCACATTTAATACAAGAGGATAAATAATCATCTTCTAACAATGCACCTGGTGGGCGTAACTTCTGCCGCTTGGCATCACTGGGAATTGGCATAAAGCCTAATAGTGAGATACTGGTAACACCCGTTGCTAAAGCCACTGTACGAAGAAATTGACGCCTCGCTTGTTGAGCACGTCGCCCCGGCCCTCTCGTAATAGTTTTATTTTTTACTGTCTTTTTCTTTTCAGATTTGCTCGTATCAACACTTTGTTCTTGTGTCTCTGGTGTAGGATTGGTCATTGAATATACCTCAACAATCGACTTTCTAAATCATTTTTAAGCTCTGGTTCTGAATCAGATGATTCAGATGGGTCTGCTTTAGCACCTGAATTTTCTAAATGGACACTCATTAATGGGGCTTTATCTCTTACTAATAAATTAGGCTCACTAAATGGTGCTAAACGTTCTAGAAAACCAATCAACTCCAGCATCGCGGAGCCTTTGTAAAATTGTGCACCGGGAACATCTTGCCAAATTTGATCAGCATAAGCATAAATATCATGTGGCGTATCACCAATATCATCATTATCTAAATCAAAGCCTTCGTAATCATCCCAATAATTACCATCCCAATCATTACGATTAGCTGTTTTACCACCTGAGACAATAATTTGAGAAATATTGGCTTTAAAATGATTATTCTTAAAAATATTGTCCTTCCAATCGGCTAAAAAACGAATACCAACATTATTAAAAGCTAATAAATTATTCGTAAAATGGTTTTTTGTATCCGGCTGATAAGGTGAAACATCAATTGATAAAGCAGCTGAACTAAAGAGAATTTGATTATTAGCAACAGTAACGTCAGAGGTCTCTTTAAAACCAATACCAACACCTGCTGCACCCGTTGCATGGGAAATAATATTATTTTTGATCACAACACTATCGCTATACATCAAAAAAATGCCTACTGATGTATTGTAATATTCATTAAACTGTACATCGTTAAATTGAGAATACATAAAATGTAGGCCATAACGCCCGCCATGCGTAACATTATGTTTAATCGTATTATTTTTTGAATACCACACAACCATATCACGAGTATCATTAATTGTATTGTAGGTAATTTTATTATTAAAGCTATACCATAAGCGTATAGCATCTCCACGCATGCCTAATTCTTCATTTTTTGAACTTATGGTATTACGTTTAACAATGTTATTTTCTGATTGCTGCATATCAATACCAAATAGACAGTTATCAATTACATTATCTTTAACGACGTTAAAATTACCACGGATCTGTACCCCAGAGTCTAAATCATTATGGTGATCACCTGAATTAGTCAAATGGAAATTTTTTAGTACGGCACCATCTGTATCCAGAATAACAACCGATCCTTTACCACCGGCATCAATGGTGACTTTACCTTGACCATCTAAGGTAATCGCTTGCTCAACATAGACAGGCCCAGAATAAGTACCTGGGGGAACAATAAATGCTTCACCTTTTTTGACCTTATTGATAAGAGGCTGTAATGGCGGATAAGAATGAACTGACTCAGCCGTTTGACTAGCCAACAAGTGCCCACTGAGCAGCAGATAAGAAGTGCTTATACAAAGAAATAAAACTACAATCCGAGGTATCATTGTTATTAAACAATCTCTACTATTTAAGTTACTAATTTAAGGATATTTCTAACTATAGAGTCCCTTAAAGAAAAAGAACTCTATACATATCCTAAGAAAATGTACTCACAATTATCATGAGCACATAACAGCGATACCTATTGTAAAGATTCTTTACGGCGCATTAAAGCAATTGTTGCTAAAATAATCGAATTGAGCATCATGATACCAAAACCGATACTAGGGTATGAAAAGGTCGCAAATTGAGCAACTTTGCCTTCACCAAAAACGGTTGGCATAAAGGGCTTAACCGCAAAGGCTCCCATATCATTAAGCGTATGCCCATACCACCACAACCATGATGCATAATCGATAATAAAGAAAATTGGCAGTGCCATAGGCACTAAAATCATTAGCCAGTAGATAATATTATTTTGGCTTGTTGTACCAACAACAATCAACAACAACATCGCACCAATAAGGCCAATAAAAACAACATGAGTCGCTATTCTCAATGCCTTAACCATTGGCTGAATTTCATCTTGGTTATTAAAATAACGTCCTAACACTTTACCATAATGCCAAGCCATTAACTGATAGCCATTACCAGCCCATTCTTCTGTAACACGCTGGTTGGCTAAATCATTATTGTAGGTTTCTTTAAGCTGAGAAATTAAACGTTGTTTTTCAGCAAGTTCTTCTTTAGGTGGAACTTTTGTTACGACATCGGCAGAATCTTCCTCCATATCTTCAACAGCACGCCCAGCAAGAGAATCTTTTAGTTGTTTTAATGCCCGTTGAGAGTCAGCAACTATGACTGTTCCATTGCCCAAGGTTTTATCATTAGCGTCTTGATCCAGCTGATTCATCAAGGCATATAAATAGCCTTCATTTTGAAAATTCAAACCATTATTTGTGTAAATAGTCATACTCATCCATACAGCATTAGCAGCAAATGTTACCCCTAGAAATAGTCTTCGTTTTTTAGGATCAGAGATGGCAAAGCCAGCAACCATTAAAATAAGTAAGGTAATTAAAAAAGGTGAGAAGCCACGTTCAATTGGACCACCTGCTGCAATAGGATACATACCCACATAATGATTAATGGTATCCATTTCATGAACACAGTCTAATGCTTCTTCTTCAATGATCTCATCTTTAACTACTAATGAGCAACCATTAAAGACACCATTCATATGGAAATTAATTCGTACCCCATCAGGAAAAGCAGCCTCAGGGTAATTAGGGGCTGTCAAAGCAACCCACCAGATGGGAACAAAATAGACTGCAATCATTAGCAGTATAGAGACAGCAGATAATGATGTGATAATAAGCGGACGTTTAGTATTAGTCATGAAAAAAGATCCTTACAAAGTGTGATAATAGCATTTACCTCCCCAAGTTCCTGCTAACTATTTTATATCGAATACAAGTAACATATAACGACAGTATGTTTATCCAATAACACTTAAATTAACTATTATTGGATAAAAACACCTTTGTTTTACACATTTTAAATAAATGGGTTCTACTAATTAAAGAATACCCCTTTAAAAAAACTAAAGGGGTAGCATGTCTAGCAAAAAATCATCTTGCTTAAGCAAGACTACATACGACTAATCAAAATCTGGGTTTTGATAATCTTTAGAAGGTGCAAGATCTTCCTTAGGCACTGGAATACTAGAAACATAGCTAATTACATTAACCATATCGTCATTAGAAAAACCTTTGATTTGCTCAACCATATCTGGATTAGCATTACGACGCTTGCCATCACGGATCCATTCAAACTGCCTTAACATATACTTATAATGTTGGCCATTCAGTCTAGGATAATATTTCTCAGCATCACCCTGACCTGTTTCACCATGACATTTAACACAATTATCATGAAATAATTTTTTACCTTTTGCCAAATCAGCTGTTGCTGGGCCTTGGCCTGAAGCAGGGTTCATTTTAAGTTTTTCAATATAAGCAGTCACATCAGAAATAGCTTGAGAATCACCAATTGACTCAGGTAGAGCAAATGGATACATGGTTGGATTATCACGGTTTAATGCACGAATATCGGCTAATTGCTTAATAAGCACTCTACGATGCTGACCTGCTAACTGAGGAAAAGTACCTTCTTCAGTACCCCAACCTTCTGGAAGGTGACAAGCAGAACACACTTCAAATACATCCAAACCATTTTCAAGATCAGGTTTTAAATGTAATGCAGCATCTTGCTCACCACCACCCTTATTCCAACCTGCTGCTTTTGCATGTTCATCAGACTGTGATGATATTGCTACAGTGCTGGCAGCAAATGTAGTGACAAATGCAAATACGCTAATCACTGATTTTAATTTCATGTTTGGAAAACTCCTTTGATTGACTATCAGTTAACAATTAACTTCTAAAATTTTAAAGTGGCAGTATTCTTTCATATCAAAGGTCTATCTGCCTTGACAAATATCAACTAAAAAATTTGATCGCTATAACACACACTGACACAATATAAAGATCATCTATATTGTGTCAGCATATTTAGCAAACAAAGACGTTATTTTTGTTCAGAAATCCATTTTGCAATGGCCTTTTTCTCTTCGTCTGTGGTCATATGAAGAACACCTTTCATTGCAGCAGTCATACCATTAGAACGAGCACCACTTTGAATATCTTTGATTTGATTATAAGCATATTCAGCATTCTGACCTGCTAAAACTGGGTAAGTCGGCATAACTGGAGTTTTAGCATCTTTACCATGACAGGCTGAACAACCACCCTTAGTTGCATCCAAGTATAATGCCCCGCCATCTAATGCCATCGCATTTGAAGCAAAACCAATACCAGCAGTACAAGCAATCGCTGTTACTATTTGAGTTAATTTTTTCATTTATTTTTCCCATTTAAGTCGATTCAATAAGTTAAGAAGAACATTATTTATGTTCTTCGTTAGTATATATCAAGAATGCTTAATATATACTGAATCAATCAATTATCTGCAATTAACATCACATTAATTACATTGATTGTATGGTTTTTCTGTTACAAAAATAAAAGAGGAGGAGCATGTTCCATGCTCCTCCTCTTCTTTACCTGTTCAACAGATTAAAGGTTATTTCTTAATAACTTTTGCACCGTGTTGTTCTAGGTAGGTCTTAGCTCTCAAACCAATGTCTGCTGCCTTAACCTGATACTGCCAATGTTGACCTGCCCAAAGAGTCGCATTCTGCCAATCTTTCTTAGCAGCTGCAGCTTCAGACTTCTTCTTAGCTTCATCAGCGAAACCAAGTTGGTCAGTTGCATCTTCAACTAGAGCAACAACAGATGGGAAATCTTTATAATTCGTGCTAGTGATATAACCAACAACTGAATTAATGATTGCCTGAGTGTCATTATTAGTTTTAACTTGCTTCTTATAATCAGCTTGAGTATAAGATTGGCCAGCCTTAGCAGCACCTGCTTTTGCTTTATAGCCTTTAGGTTTAACTAATAAGTAACCTTCCATCTCTAAGTGAAGAGCTGAACAAAATTCAGTACAGTAGTAAGGGAATACACCTTCTTTAGGTACCTTAAAAGTTGCACTTACTGTCTTACCAGGCTCTAAAGACAAGTTTACGTTATGCGCATAAACTGCAAAACCATGAGTTTCATCTTCTGCACGTTCAAGGTTAGTTAAGTGCAATTCAACAATATCACCCGCTTCAGCTTCGATAGTTTCTGGAGTAATGTGTGAGCGAATGGTTGTACCCATCACTTTCACAGTACACTGTCCTTTAGCATCACAACTACGAGTAGTTTTTTCACGACCGGCACGAGTCTTGAACTTAGAACGCTTATCCATACGAGAGTTCCAACCAGACTTATAACGCACACCAGGCTTTAACTTATCAGCTTTAATCGCAACAACATAGTGTGGTTCGCCCAATGGTAATGGCATATCATACAATAATTCCATTTTGTCACCGCTAATATCGATTAACTGGTGATTTTGTGGATGTAATGGACCAACTGGGTTAAAACGGTCAATGGCAAGCTTGTTTAAAGCAACAAGATATTTACCATCTGGAGATACAGAATCACCTTCCATAGTCACAAGATGACCAATGTTATAGTGGATAGACAACTTATCAAGCACCTTGCCTTCACAATAGTTCCATTTACCTACCATAGAATCAACATATAAAGAAGTATAAACAACACATTCTTTAGAGTCATATTGTGTATGTAAAGGACCTAGGCCTAGCTCAACTTGCTTATGAAGAGAATCTTTCATACCGATAATGGGGATACCATAAGGGTCTTTGCCTTCAAATTTCTTAGCATCAATGGCTTTTTTGATTTTCTCAAAGCTATAAACATAACCATGACTATCTAGTTTACCAGAAACAATGATAAATTTACCATTTGGAGAAACGTCAACACCATGAGGGCTCTTTGGCTCAGGGATCAAGAATAATGCGTTATTCTTAACCATAACATCTATTGGCAATACATCATGACCATTAATTTTTTTAGCCTTGCCTGCTTTAACAAGCTTTTCAGCTACTTTCCAATTAACAACATGCATAAAGTCAGTGTCTTTCTGTGAACAGCCTGCCTCATAAGGAGGACGGCCTTTCTCAATACCACCGACATAACGTTCAGAACAGAAAGAGTTGGTAAATGACCAACCTTCAGAAGCATTTTTACCAAAGTCAGATAAATCTTGACTATATGGAGGTGCCATAACAGTAAAAGAATGCTTAGGATCTAAACGACCTTCTTTACGGTTAAACTTCCAATAGGTCATACCACCACGATATTTCTCATTGAATTGCTCAAGAGGTACATATTTATTTTCAAAAGGTGCAGGATATTGCGCAGCTTCGATAACATACTCGGTGTTTGTTGAAACAAAAGCTCCACCATGCGATGATTTGAATACTGGGTTAATAACAATCTGCTTGGTTTCAAAATCGTGTAAGTCAATAACAGCAATTCTTGGATTTGCTTTATCGTTAATAAATAAATATTGACCATCATACTCACCCTTAGTTTCTGAAAACGCTGGGTGGTGAGTATCACCATAAGTGATTTCAGTAGGATGCATCTGACCCTGTGCTAGAACTGCTTTTGATTCATCATCAAAACCATAGCCCTGCCATGGTTCTGGAGTGAAAACAGCAATGTACTTTAAAATACGCATTGATGGAATACCGTAGACAATCACATGTCCACTCTGACCACCTGAGCTAAATGCCAAGTATTCATCACGTCCGCCTGTCGGCGTATAGGTTTTTGCTGCAGCTAGCAGGTCTTTTTGAGTCAGTCCTCTGGCTTTCATTACATCTTCTAGCGAAGAAGTAGCAGAAGCAGTAGTCATTGCACTCATGGCAATGCCGACACCAGCTAGCAATGAGACGACGCTCTTGCTGACTATTTTCATATTTACACCCTTTTTATTAAACTAAAATCTTATTAAAACTATGTTTTACCTAAAGTTTTACCGATTTTTACTGTTAAACCTCTAAAAAAACAAAGACAAGCAGTAAGCCCGATTTCTGTTTATATTAGCACACTTTGCGTGATATGAAACAAAAAGTGTGTGATATAACACAACTTTGTTCGGGTAAATATAAAATCAAAAGAGCTTAATAGCCTTGATCTACATCAACCCCCTTATTTTGCTGGCCATTTCTCATAACTATTTTGTCATTTGATGTTTTAAATCTTAGCAACACGATGCTTTTTAGAAAGAAAATAGGTTATAATTTGCGCCTATTTGCCAGCGGTGCGCCACTATCTAAAATGATTGATTCCCTTATTATTTCTCTTAAACAGCAATTATCTCAATTAGAAGATGCGCTGTTAAAAAACAAAATAAAACAACAGGATAATGCTCCTCAGTACACCAGTATCAGCATTGGCATAGATAAAACACTCCTCTTGCTTCCTATGTCTGATTATGAGCATTTTTTCTTATCCCAACCTAATTCTGGCTTCACACTATTAGGTTTTTACCCACTAATCACAATCAAAGCATCTGGAAAAAATCGTTTTCACACAATTAAAAAAGAGTTTAATCAAATCGTAAAGCTCTGGTATCGAAATAGAGTAGAAGACAACAATGGACAAGACACACACACACATAACCCTTTAGCATTCTTAGCTTTTGCTTTTGATGAAAATGACCCAATGAACAATGAATGGCATTCTCTAGCAAATACAGTATTAACCATACCCCAGTTTTTATTTAAAGAAGAAGAGTTAAGCCAACAACTCATTATAAATATTAAACTTGAGAATTTTTCTTATCAAAATAGTATTTCTCAAATTGAACAGCAATTAAAAATATTTTTTAATCAGCTAAAAATAACACCAAGATCTACTCATGATAACAAAGCATCCACCCAATCAACGAGTTCAAGCTCTGTCCAAAAGAAAGCATGGTTATCTCTTAGTCAAAAAGCAATACACAATATTCAATCCGGCCAATTTGATAAACTCGTTACCAGTCGTCAAAAAACGCTCCCCATACCTAGCTCATTTTCAAGTACGACACTGCTAAAAAAATTAAGCTATTATTATCCTTGTTGTTCACTGCTTAGTTATACCATTGAGGATACAACCATTATTGCAGCTTCTCCTGAACGACTGATTTCTTTGCATCATCCAGACATTCAAAGCAATGCCATCGGTGGTACAATTTTGCGTCAAAAAATCGCCTCTACGACATTAGCCAATAACAAATCACTTGAACTACCCTTCTTTCTAAAGCAAAGTAATGAACAGTCAAGCAAAGAAGTGGCTGAAGGAGAAAAGTTATTAAAAGAACATCGTTTTATTTCACAAAATATTTATCAGAAACTTGATCCACTTTGCCATGTCTTACAGATGCCCATCAGTCCATTTTTAATGAAATTACACAACCTCTATCATTTAGAAACACCCATTAGCGGTAAACTAATGGACTCATACGATATATTTGATTGCCTTAGTGCATTACACCCAACCCCTGCGGTAGCAGGTCTACCTACCTCACGAGCAAAACAGTGGCTCGTTGAACATGAAGATTATCATCGTGGCTGGTACACCGGTGCTTTTGGCTACTTAGATGCACAATTAAATGGTGATTTATCCGTTATGCTTCGCTGTGCACTCATTAACAAAACAAAACAAAACGATGGTGATTCTGACAATGATAATAATCGCATTCATTTATTCTCGGGCGCGGGTCTTGTGGCCGAATCAGATCCAGAGGCGGAATGGCAGGAAACAGAACTAAAAATGCAAACCATTTTAGATATGTTGTAATTATTTATGAAGCCAACACAAGCCAAATCTTCAATAGGTAGCCAAAATTATCAATGGGCCTTAACACTGATTCATTACTTTAGTCTGCATGGCGTAACACAGGCAGTTATTTCACCCGGTTCTCGTTCAACACCCCTTGCACTCGCTTGTGAACAGCACCCAAACATAACCACATGGCTACAAATTGATGAGCGTAGCGCTGCTTTTTTTGCTTTAGGATTGGCACAAGAGAGACATCAGCCGACATTGCTTATTTGTACCTCTGGCAGTGCTGTGGCCAACTGGCTACCTGCGGTTGTGGAAGCCAACCATGCTGATAGCCCTTTGATATTACTCTCCGCAGACAGACCCGCACAATTGCATCATTGTGGTGCCAATCAGACCATTGAACAGACCGGTATCTTTTCTTCCCATGTTCGAGCGTCTATACAATTAAGCCCTGTTAATCAAAATTCATTAGAGAGTAATTATTTACCTCTTGTTGCAGCACAGGCATATCATCAATCCTTAAGCCCAAAACCGGGTCCGGTACATATTAATATCCCATTTCAAGAACCCCTATTGCCTCAAAATAGCGATAGTGAACAACTGAATCATTCTATCAGGCAAATAACACAAACCATTATCCCGCAAATAACGATTCAGAAAAATATGCACCACGAAACCTTTTCCACGGACAAGAAGTTGCTTAGTAATGAAGACTTAGGGCGTTTGCTCAAGATCATTAATTCCGGTAATGGTTTGATTGTTTGCGGCCGTTTAAATACACATGAACAAGAACAATTTACGCAATTATTGCCTTTACTAGCGGATAAACTAAATTGCCCCGTATTCGTCGACCCCTTATCCAGACAACGCTTCGGCACGCAACCTAAAGAACACTTTCTTTTTAATTATGATCATTTTTTAAAATCATTTGCGACTCATAGACAAGCATTTGAGCAACCCAAATGGCTCATTTATTTTGGTCAATTTCCTGTCTCCAAGTCATTATTCATGTATTTGCAAGACCTAGAGGCTTATCATATTTTTATTAGTTCTTATGGTGATAGCCACGATCCTATCCATAAAGCCGATGAACAATTTCATCTATTGCCCTATGAACTATGCCAGCAATTAGTAACACAGCCAATACCAGCTTGCAGTGAACAATGGCATTCTTTCTGGCAGAAGCAAGAGCAACAAGCCGAACAACAAATAACACAGGCATTAACTGCATTACCTAATAACGCATTTTTTGAAGGACAGATTATCAATAGCCTGCTCAAATACATTCCGGATAATAGTATTTTATTTAGTGGCAATTCTATGGCTATAAGGGATTTTGATACGTTTATCACACATGTATCAGCAGCACAAAAATGCCTTCATTTTTTTGCCAATCGAGGCACCAGTGGTATTGATGGTAATATCTCCTCATTTTTGGGTCTATTAGCCAGTCAAAAAGGCTATGGTGTTGCCTTACTCGGTGACTTGACATTTTATCATGATATGAATGGCTTGCTTATTTGCCAAGAACTTGCCAAACAGGGGTATCGAGCCAGTATTATTATTATTAATAACAATGGCGGTGGTATTTTTAATTATCTACCACAGAAACAACTCAATGAGTTTGATAAACTCTGGAAAACGCAAATCAATCTTGATTTTCAGCACAGCGCTAAGCTCTATGGCTTGCACTACCACCGTATTGAGCACTTAGATAACTTAGATACAACATTACAAAACGCATTTTACGCACCAGAAATTCAATTGATAGAAATTATTGTCAATCAAGAAATTAGTGTAGAATGCCACCAATAGAGTTAACTTATATTCTTGTGTGGGTACTTAAGGATAACTCTGTGTTTACAGAGGAAGTTTTTGCCACAGGGATGTGGCAATAAAGCCTCCATGGATGGATTGACGGCGTCTTGTATAGTAAATACAGAGTTATCCCGCCTCAAAAGTGTTTAAGTACCCACTTATGAACTTACATTAATCAGGCTTTTTTATGACTTGGCACACGGTAGCACATTATAATTTTAGCGACATACTCTACGAACAAGGTTCTGGTAGTAAAATCGGTATTGCTAAAATCACCATTAATCGTCCCGAAGTACGCAATGCATTTCGCCCCGAAACCATATCTGAGCTTATAGAAGCATTTCACCATGCCCATCATGATAGCCATATTGGCGTTATTATTTTTACCGGTGCAGGGGATTTGGCTTTTTGCTCTGGTGGCGACCAAAAGGTACGAGGTGAAGACGGTGGCTATAAAGATGCCCAAGGAACCAATCACCTCAATGTATTAGAATTACAACGTCAAATAAGAACCTTGCCCAAGCCCGTTATTGCGATGGTCGCAGGCTATGCCATTGGTGGCGGGCATGTATTACACTTACTATGTGACCTAACCATTGCCGCGGATAACGCCCGCTTTGGACAAACCGGCCCCAAGGTCGGTAGTTTTGATGCCGGTTTAGGATCAGGCATTCTTGCCCGTACAGTGGGCATAAAAAAAGCCAAAGAAATTTGGTATCTTTGCCGTCAATACGATGCCCAACAAGCCTTGGATATGGGGCTTATTAATACCATTGTGCCTTTAGCGCAATTAGAGACAGAAACCGTATCTTGGTGCCAAGAAATGTTACAACACTCCCCCACCGCACTTCGGGTACTAAAATCAGCGTTTAATGCCGATACCGATGGTCTGGCCGGCATTCAAGAACTCGCTGGCAATGCCACGGCATTATTTTATATGACCGAAGAAGGACAGGAAGGACGTAATGCCTTTATTAATAAGCGCCCCCCTGATTTTAGCCGTTATAAACGTCGACCTTAACGAACAATAATACGGAACCCTGTGACTCAATTGACTATCTGGTGGCTGGCCATTCGACCAAAAACCTTATCTATTTCTGTTACTCCAGTGCTATTAGGCAGTGCTTTGGCATGGCATGATCAGCATGTATTTTCATTGCTTACCTTTATTAGTACCCTTGTTGCTGCACTAACCATTCAAATTGGCACCAATCTTTATAATGATGCTGCGGATTTTGAAAAAGGTGCTGATAATAATGAACGTCTTGGCCCTAAGCGAGCAGCTCAGCAAGGTTGGCTTAGTGCTCAACAAATTAAGCGTGGTGCTTTTATCAGCTTTATTGTTGCCTTTTTCTTTGGTATTTATCTCGCATACTTAGGTGGCTTGGGTATTATTATTTTAGGTCTAACGTCTATCCTCTGTGGTTATGCCTATACCGGTGGTCCCAAACCAATTGCCTACTCGCCTTTGGGAGAGTTGTTTGTTATTATTTTTTTTGGTTTTGCTGCTGTAGGAGGGAGTTATTATTTACAAACAGCTACGCTACATAGTCTGATCCTTATTATTGCTAGCACACTCGGCGTATTTGCCGCAGCCATTTTACTTGTGAATAATTATCGTGATTTAGACGGCGATGAAAAAGTAGCTAAATTAACCTTAGTACACTATATTCATCGCCCTAATGCTCGTATTCTCTATGTCATTATGATTGCTTACCCTTATATAATCCTAGTATTTTTACTGAGCTATTATTCTTGGTTTATTCTCTTACCCTTACTTTGTTTACCTATGGCATTCCAAGTAATACAACTTTTTTTATCCTTAGATATCTCACCCAAATTAAATCATGTATTAGCAAAAACAGCACAATTACAATTTATTTATAGTGTCTTACTCTCTAGTGCCATTATTATCAATAGTTACTCATTGACAGCACTATGACGAAGCAACAAACAATGCTAGAACATTTATTTAGCTATTATCATTACCGTCCCATTATTCAGCATTATCAGCTAATACCCTATAAAATAAAACTTAATAATCCTCTAAATACGGCTTCATCCTGCTTAAAAGTTCGCCAAGGTTTCTTAATAAAGCTCACCTGCTCTTATGGCTTTTCTGCTATAGGGGAGTGTGCTCCTATGAAGGAAATAGGTACTGAAAATTTACACCAAGCAAAACAATGCTTGGAGCAATATTTGGTTCTGCTACTTGGTAAAAAAGTATCCACACAGACACTACCTGATCCAAATATCTACCCTGCTAGTTGCTTTGCCTTAGAATACGCATTATTATCATTATTGGCTCAGAAAAAAAATAGTAGCATCACCAATTTATTAAAGATATTTTGGCCGCAAAACAATGACTCACAGATTAAGGTGAATGCCCTATTGGGCTCATTAGATGAGCATAGTATAAGC
>Ga0256831_1000481_pt1 | contig 20820 bp, 15 predicted proteins | sample 132544metaG_FD_189087 | JGI IMG/M metagenome (GOLD analysis project Ga0256831, IMG submission 189087) | Hydrothermal vent microbial communities from Lau Basin, Pacific Ocean - 132-544 | ecosystem: Environmental > Aquatic > Marine > Hydrothermal vents | place: Pacific Ocean: Lau Basin | collected... | reverse complement strand
TATTTATAATATATTTGCCCTTAAGTTTGGGTTCCTTTTGAAGGATTCGGCTTTTTTAACATCCCTCTTAGTCAGTAAACAAAAATGCAATAAGTTGATTTAATGCAATTTATTTGGTAATACTTATCTTGAAGTATTAGGTTTACTTTTGCGCTTTATTATGAAATTATATTTTTAAACTTTAATAAAATTGTCTCAAATGAAAACTACAATTTACAATTTTAAGAAAGTCTTTGTTGTTTTTCTTCTTTTATTTGGAAGTTTACAGTATGGATTTTCGCAAATAGATGCTGATATTAGTCTTTTGTCGGTGTCTCCGGCTACTGGACCATATTATTATGGTCAGCAAATAACCTACAATTTCAGGGTGACTAATGATAGTGATGCCCCTTATGATATTGATAAGGTTGTCTTAAGAGATTCTTTGCCTGATGGTTTGGAGTATCAACAAACGGGGAATTCTCTTACATGGATTGATGTTGGAGGTGGTGTGTATGAAGCAACTGCCAATGACCCCATACCCCACGGAGGAGGGACTATGGATTACAGTATTGTTTTGACTGTTAAGGGGAGTTCAGGAGGCTATAACAATTGGAGAAATAAAATTGAACTTTATCAATTTTTTAACGGTATCAATGAACTGTCTCTAAATGATCCTGATAATCACACTAACAATGATACTGATTATTTTAGGAATAAGTTTGATGTATTTGATTTAGCATTGAAAAGTGTGACGGGAGATGTTTATTCAGACTATGGTACAAACGTAACATTTGATATAACGGTATATAACCAAGGTAGCATGGATGCTACCAATATTGTAGTAGCAAATTACACGATGCCTGGATATACATTTGATCCGGGTATCAATACAGGTTGGACATTTGATGCAGTTACGGGTAATTGGAAATACACTTTTCCCGGTCCAATTGCTCCGGGAGATTTTGAAGTAAAAACAATTAAGCTTGTTTTGAATCCTGCGCATACACAAAGTGACTGGGCAAACTATGCAGAGATTGTTAGTGCAGAAGATGGGGCGAACAATCCTATGGACGATGTTGATGGAGTTTTTGATGAAGATTTCACAAATGATGCTGGAGGAAAACCCAGCAGTACATCGGATGATGCTATTGATGGTGATGGAACAGGAGTTGTTGGAGGAACTGATCCTGCAAAAGATGAGGACAACCAAGATCCAGGTTATGCCAAAATCTTTGACTTAGCTTTGACAAAAACAACGGATGCCGGTGCATTGTTGAATTATGGAGATTTGTTTACATTCCACTTTACAGTATATAATCAAGGTACTGTGCCTGCAAGAAATATAAAGATTACAGATTATCTACCTGCCGGTTATACATATAATTCTGCTGATAATGCAGGACTTGGATGGAATGTAGTTGGTTCTGAGTTGGAAAATACACTTCCTTTTATGCTCAATCCAGGTATGAGTACGACAGTAGATTTGAATCTTACAATAAATAATGTCGTATCTGATCATACAGCTTATGTTAATTATGCGGAAATATCTGCAGCTGATGATGAGAATGGAAATGCTTTAAATGATTATGATGATTCAGATAGTGAAATGTTTTCTAATTCTATTTCCGAAAGAGAAGTACTTCCCGGATCAACATATGACGATGATGTATGGCGAAATGGACTTAATGGGTATCAAGATGATTTTGATCCAGGTATTGCTAATTTTATGGATTTAGCATTGAAAAAAGTTGTTTTGACTGATGGCCCATACCATGCTGACGATTTAGTGGAATTTCAAGTAACCGTTTATAACCAAGGAGGTGTTAGTGTTAGGGATATAGAATTATTTGATCATATTCCTGATGGCTTCGTTTTCTCTAATAATAGTTTTCCTACTTGGCATATTGATGCAGTAAATAACGGGGCTGCTGCAAAAATTGAAGATGTACTGAATACCGGTGATTCTATTCAATTATCAATATTCTTAACAATCAAACCGACATTGGATAAATTTGCTGGATATAATAATATTGTTGAGATAAGCGCTGTTAAAGATAAAGATTATAATTTCATTACAAATGATATTGATAGTGAAATGGATATAGATAAGACTAATGATGCAGGAGGAAAATTCTGGACGAATAGTGATGATAGTCTATTAGGAGACGGTTCAGGTACACCTGGAAGTACAGATGCTAATACTGATGAAGACGATAGTGACCCCGCGTTACCTGAAGTGTTTGATCTTGCATTGAAGAATACATTGCTTACAGCAGGACCATATCAATATGGACAAGACTTAACTTATAGATTAATAGTATACAATCAAGGAAATCAAGGAGTAAAAGATGTTGTGGTTAAAGATTATTTGCCTGCTGGTTATACAGTGGCAAGTGCTCCGGGGTGGACAACTACCGGTAGCACATTGAGCTATACATTTACTGATGATTTGATGCCTGGAGATACGGAGTATGTTGATTTGGTATTGAAGACTAAAATGTCTCAAGGTGGAGAGAAAGATTGGATACATTATGCTGAAATCACTAATATGAAATCCCTAGATGGAGCAGATAAATCAGGTTGGGATTTGGATTCAGATCTTGGCTCTAATACACCGGAAGAACTATCAGTGGAACTAAATAGTGCTGATGATGATGATATTTTTTCCAATGGACCTTCTGTAAATATGGATGAAGATGATCATGATCCTGCGGGAATTGAGATCTTTGACTTAGCTTTAATCAATATTATCAATTCATTTTATTATCCATTTGATTATAATGATAATATTCCATTTAAAATAAATGTGAAAAATCAAGGTAGTGAAATTGCGAAGAATATTAAAATAACTAACGCTATTCCTTGTGGTTTTGATTTTATATTAGCCAATAATCCCGGATGGACTGAAAATGCACTTAATAATACTGTGGAATATACTTTAAGTCAACCATTGGCTCCTGGCGACTCTATTGATGTTGCCTTGAATTTATCAGTAGTTCAATGTCTTGCAAATGGTGACTCTTGGGTAAGTGTTGCTGAAATATCTTATGCAGAAAATGAAGCTGGTGATGATATGAGCAATAAAGACTTTGATAGTAATTATGATGATGATTTGACTAATGATGTAGGGGGTGTTCCAGATACATCAGATGATAATAATAAATATGGTGATGCAAAACATGGACCGGGTAATGGATATGATGCTGAAGAAGATGATCACGATCCAGCTAGAGTACATGTTTTTGATCTAGCTCTTAAAAAAGAACTTGTAAATACAGATCCTCACTACGGAGATTTACTTACATTTAATATAACAATTTATAATCAAGGTAATGATTCTGCAGAAAATATAGATATTAAGGATTATGAGCCACAAGGGTATGTTTTTGATCCTGGTATAAATCCTGGTTGGAATGGAAATATCTTTATAGGATTGAGTTATACTTTTGCAGGACCTTTAGCTGGTAAGGATAGTGTTACTATTCCATTACATTTGACAATGGTAGGAACAAATGGCGGAAGTGATTATTGGATCAATTATGCTGAAATTATAGATGCGGATAATGCTACAAATAGTTCATACATCTATTTGGATCCTGACAGTAATCCTAATTCTAATACTGCAACAGAGAAATCAGTTAAACCTGGTGATGCTAACGATAATAATATACTTTCCACTGACAAAGGAGGATTGGAAGATGATCATGATCCAGCTGGAGTTTGGGTTAATGATTTAGCTCTAAAAAAAGAAATAATTACTCCCGGACCTTATATGCATGGTGATACTGTTGAATTTGAGGTTATAGTTTATAATCAAGGAAATAAAATAGCAAGAGAAATTCAAATAGTTGATTATACTCCTGATGGACTTAAGTATTCTTCAACTAATTTCCCCGCTTGGCATAGTGATGCAACTACAGGTAACTCGCATGCTACTATTTCGAGTGCAATATTGCCTGGAGAGAGTGATACATTAAAACTTTACTCAGTGGTGCAACTTGTAGATGAGAAATGTAAAGATGCTTATACTAATCACGCAGAGATATTTGAATTTAGAGATGAGAACTTCTATATTATTCCAAAGGATTTTGATAGTACTCCTGACTATATTGAAGGAAATGATATCGGTGGTACACCAAATACTCCTGAAGATAATCATATTGATGATGATGGAACGGACTATAATAATGACGGAATTAAAGATGAGGATGATAGTGATCCTGCTAAACTTGAAATTATTGATGTAGCCTTGAAAGCTGAATTAGTTACAGCTGCTCCATACTACTATGGACAAGATCAACAATTTAGAATAAGAGTATTTAATCAAGGTAATGATACTATTAGAAATACTGAGTTCAAGGGATTTATTCCTTCAGGTTATGAGATTGATTGGGCTGTAAATCCTGGATGGAATAGTCTTGACACAACTTATACGATCACTGATTCAATTGCTAATTGTGATAGCTTTGATGTATTCTTGAATCTAAAAATGGTGATGACTCCTGGAGGTGAAAAAGACTGGGTTAACTATTTTGAAGTGACTCACGTATTGAATAAATTCTTAGAAGATAGAACATCTTGGGATATGGATTCCCAGTTGGGGTCTGATACACCTGATGAAAGATCTGTAGAATTAGGAGATAGCAATGATAATAACGTTTTGGTTAGAGGTGTTGGTTTTGGCGAAGATCAAGACGATCACGATCCTGCCGGACTTGAGATATTTGACCTTGCATTGACCAAATCTTATGACGATGTATATCCTCATTATTATGGTGATACAATGCATTTTGAAATTAAATTATACAATCAGGGAAGTATTGTGACATCAAATCAAGAAGTTACTGATTATATTCCTTCAGGTTATATTTTTAAACAAGATATTAATCCTGATTGGACATATGATGCTAATACAGGAATGGCTGTAACTAATGTCGCTACTGCTATTGCACCCGGTGATACAATTAGTAAATTTATCAATTTGATATTGACTGATAGTTACGAGACAGGTGATGATTGGGAAAATGGTGCTGAAATTTCAAAATTTGCTGATGCCACGGGAGTTGATCAATCAGGAAATGATTTTGATTCTACTAATGATCAGATTAAGAATAATGATCCTGGTTTGGATAATGATGATTTTGTTGGCGGTGATGGTAAAAACGGCCCTACCCATGGATATCCACAAATTGAGGATGATGCTGATTTAGCTACGCCAAAAGTATTTGATTTGGCATTAAAGAAAACTGTTGTTACGGGTGGTCCTTATAGCTATGGTGATGATATCACATTTAAGGTAGAAGTATTTAACCAAGGAAACCAAGTTGCTGAGCAAATAGTATTAAATGATTATGTTGCTTTAGGTTATTCTTTTAAACCAGCATTGAATCCAGGATGGACTTATGCAGCAGGTTTGGCAACATACAATTTACCTGGACAATTAAATCCTGATAATTCAACTTCTGTAAATTTAGTGTTGACTCTTGAAAGAACTGATGGAGGATACGATAATTGGGTTAATTATGCTGAGATTGCTTCTGCTGATAATCCTGATGGGTTGCACAATATTGATGCTGATAGTAATCCTGGATCAGATGCAGTTCATGAGAGAAATGTTAAACCCGGTGATGCAAATGATGACAAATTGGATGGTCAGTTTATAAGTGAAAATGAAGACGAAGACGACCATGATCCTGCCGGAATTGATATTTTTGATTTGGCAATGAGAAAGCAGATTGCTACGGTTGGACCTAAATTCGATTATGGTCAAACAGTTGATTTTGTTATAGAAATATTTAACCAAGGTAATACTGATGCAAAGACAATTAAAATAGAAGAAGAGGCCATCCCATGCGGTTTTGATTTTGATGTTGCTGCTAATCCTGATTGGACATATAACGCAGGTAGTAGAACAGCATCCTATACTTATTCTAACACTATTACACCTGGTTCAAGCGCACAAGTACATGTTTATATGACTGTTTGGGATTGTCACAATGACAATTGGGAACTTTCATGGAAAAATTATGCTGAAATTAAATATGCTGAAGACGGGAATGGAGCGAATATGACTAATGATGATATCGATAGCCATTATGATACAGACCCATACAATGATTTAGTTATTGATGATGCTACTCAATTGGATGAGTCAATGGACGATGATGATCACGATATTGCAGTTGTAACTGTTGCTGATTTAGCATTAAAAATCATAGCTGATGATAGAGGCCCTTTTGCTCCTGGTGATATTGCTACGTTTACAATAACAGTTTATAATCAAGGAAATGATTCATTGAAAAATATCAAAATATTTGATTATATTAGCCCAGGGTATTCATTTATTTCTGGAGCTACTAATCCAGGATGGTCTTTGTTTAATGCTAATACTGCACAATATACTTATAGTGGTACTTTAGCTCCTCGTGATAGTTTTGAATTGCCAATTAAACTAATGGTACAATTAGGTACTCAGATTTCTGATTGGACACACTATGCTGAAATTGCTAGCGCTGTTGATTTGAGCGATTTGATATTAACAGATGATGCCGATACTGAATTTGCATCAGATACTCCATATGAAAGAGCTGTTAAAGTTGGAGATGCTTGGGATAATGAAGTACTAGGTATTGGTTATAAGCGTACACCTCATGAAGATATGGATGATCACGATCCTGCATCAGTGGATGTCGTTGGTAAAGTTGGAGATTTTGTTTGGGAAGATAAAGATGGAGACGGAATCCAAGATCCTGGTGAGCCAGGAATCGCTGGAGTGATTATTGAACTACATAATTGTGACCCTAATTCAGGTATTGCAATTCAATATGACACTACTGACGCTAGTGGAGCATACTTATTTGATATGGTTATTCCTGGCACCTATTTTGTTAAATTTAGACTGCCTGGTGAATACCAATTCACATTGGAGAACCGAGGTCCTAATGATAATATTGATAGTGATGTTGATGGTACTAATGGCTTTGGAACTACAGAATGTTTTGAAGTTGAAGCTAATGAAGAACAATTGGATATTGACGCAGGTGCTTATCTATGTGTTGAAGTTGGAGATTTGGTATGGTTAGATTATATTAGAAATAATGTATATGATGATGGTATCGAAAATGGAGTTAATGGGTTGAAAGTTAAATTGTATAGATTTACTGATGGAGCTTGGGTACTTTGGGATATTGATTTTACTACAATTGATGAAAACAGTGTTTGTGGTGACGGATATTATCACTTCTGTACAAATCCTGGTAAATACTACATCGAGTTTGTTACACCTCCATCTGGAATTGTACCTGCACAACCTCATAGAGGCGGTGATAATACTAAAGATAGTGATATCACTAGAGCTCATGGCTATGGTACAACGAATACATTCTATCTTGTATCCGGTACTGCTGGTGACCTAACTATTGATGCGGGTTATACACAACAAGCTAAAGTTAATAGTAGTATGGTTTGGATGGATGATAATGCAAATGGATTAAGAGAGCCTGAAGAAGCTGGAGTTCCAGGAGTAAATGTTGAAATCTATGATATAAATGGAATACTCCAAGATAGTAAAACTACAGAAAATGACGGGTCTTATGATTTCGACTACTTACAAGCTGAAGATTACTATATCAAATTTAATCTTTCTTCAAGTAGCAATAATACCTTTACTCCTTCTAATCAAGGTGATGAGGAGATTGATAGTGATGTGACCGGAGATTATGGTTATGGTACTACAGAATTATTTGGACTTGTTCCAGAACAGGAGAAAAAGTATGTGGATGCTGGATTGACTCAAGGAACATTGCCACTTGACTTTGTACAATTAGGAGCACAATGGGAAAAATCTTATGTAGATATAGCATGGGTTATTTCTAATGAATTGAATGTTGATAGATTCAAAGTTCAAAGAGCTTATGAAGGCGATTACAAATTTGAAACTATTGGAGAAATAGGTATTAAGGATAGGAATCAAACAAAATATAACTTTGAAGATAGAGGTGAGTTCAAAAATGGTGTTTATTACTATAGAGTTGTAGCAGTTGATTTTGATGGAAATGAGACATATAGTAACAAAGACGCTGTTTTTGTGAGCAATAAATCTAAAGAAGATTTGGTTGAAATCTATCCAAACCCTGTTGTGAATGAAGCTTCAGTTAAATTTAGTGTTGTTACTAAATCAGATGTAAAAGTTGATTTATTTGATATTACAGGTAAGATAGTGCTTGAGAAAATCGTTGATGAAGATTTTGGTGTTGGTAATTATGAAGTAAAAGTAGATGTGAGACAATTAAAACCTGCTACATATTACTTAAGATTGAAGTCTAATGATAAGTTGACATTTAAAAAGATGATAGTGATAAGGAAATAATAATCCTTATAGATTGATAAAAAAATGGTACTAACCTTTCGAGGTTAGTACCTTTTTTTGTAATAATAAGTTTTTTGTAGTAATAAGAAAAAGCCCTACATTTCTGTAAGGCTTTTCCTATTAATCGATTTTATTATCAAACTTTATTATTCATCATTATTATTATTGCTTATCTAGCAGCATTTCATCTATAGCTTTACAGGCTCTGTAACCATCTGCAATAGCACTAATAGCATCAGCAGTTCTATTGGCAGAGTCACCTCCGGCAAATAATCGGGGTAGGGTAGTTTGCTGTTTGTCATCAACAATAAATCTACCTCTCTCCACTTTTACTTTATCTGTATATTCGTCTAAGAAGCTATAATCACCTTGTTGTCCAATCGCAGCAAATACTGCAGTAACCGGCATAATTATGTTACTACCTTCAATAGCTACAGGTCTTGGTCTTCCTCCTTCTTCACTCTGCACCATCTCTGCTTTCAGATATTCAATACCATTTACTTTTCCATTATCATCAGTATGAACTTTGATTGGAATAGCTTGTGGTTCAAATTTCACTCCTTCATCTTCAGCTCCTTCGATTTCTTCCCAGTCAGCTGGCATATCTTTAACACGTCTTCTGTATAGCATTGTTACATCTGCTCCGAACCTTCTTGCTACTCTTGCTGCATCAATTGCTACATTACCTCCACCTATTACAGCTACTTTATCACCGATTTCAACACTTTCTCCGGAGTTAATCATATGCAAATAATTGACAGCTTGCATAGACCCTTTCGCATCTTCACCTTCTATTCCTAATGTCCAAGCTTTAGGAAATCCGACTCCCATAAATACTGCATCATTATTTTCGTATATTTCTTTGAACGAAATATCTTTTCCAACTTTTGTATTAAAGTTAATTTTCACTCCAATACTTTGGATATAATTAATTTGTTTTTCCAAACTCTCGATAGGTAACCTATATTTGGGGATACCATACATTGTCATTCCACCGGCTTTAGCATTTGCTTCCCAAATCGTAACATCATATCCTCTCAATGCTAAATAGTATCCTGCAGTTAATCCTGAAGGACCTGCACCAATTATCCCTACTTTTTTACCATTGGCTTCTCTTATTTCAGGATTTACAATCTCTCTAGTTACATCAGAAGCTTCTGCTGTCTCGGTTGCATATCTTTTTAGCCATCTAATAGCAACAGGTTCTCCTCTAGTAGCTATCGCACAAACATCCTCACATCTACGGGTACATACTTTACCACACATTTCAGGTAATGGATTATTATCATAAATGATTCTCAACGCATCTTCATCATCTCCTTTGGCAATTGCATTGATATATTCCGGAATATGCATATGGTCAGGGCAAACTTCAGTACAAATACCACAACTTATACATCTGTCTGCTTCTTGTCTCGCTTGCTCTTCGGTATAACCAAGAACAACCTCTGCAAAACATTTCACTCTTTCTTTTCCTTCCAACTCTTCCATCGGAATTCTGGTAAAGTTATTCAATGACCATTCAGTACTACTTGAATAAGAAATATTTTCAACTGCTTCAGGGTTATCAATACCAGGGGTAACCAAAAGCGTATTTGCATCATTGGTTACATTAATAAAATCCTTTGTCAAGCTTAAACTACCGGTTGGACAAACATCAACACACAAAGCACAATAGCAACATCTTCCATAATCAATTCTTGGTCTTAAACCTGAATCTCCTTTCTCCCCTTTTATCTGATCCACAATTGTCATATCAATGGCATCATTCATACAAATAGTAGAACAATTACCACAGCCAATACAATCTTCAACATCATTGTAGTGAAACCCCCTATACCTATCTGACGCTTCGACCGGAACCTCAGGATACCTGATAGTATGCGGTGGCTTAGCAAACTGCTTCAATGATGTAAGTGGTTTTAATGTACCTTTTAAATTAAAAAATCCCATATCATATCTTTTTTATCCACAAATTACCATAATTTGTCCTAATCTTTTTATCATAAAATCTCACAAATTCACAATCAAATATTTATTTTAATACCTCTCTTTATTCCTCTATTCTCCTCATCAACCATCCTGTCGCAACCTCGCACAATCGTCCCTTTCGCACCCCTCGCACAATCGCTCCATTCGCAACAATCGTACTTTCGCAATCCTCGCCCCCATCGCAATCCTCGCCTCAGTCACCCCAGTCGTATAAGTCGCACCCGTCGTATAAGTCGCACCCGTCGCAATATTCGCAATCACCTCTCTATCTCAGGCGGGCAAGTTCCCAAACTATTCATTATAGCCGAAACATCAGCTATATTTGCACCTACTAAAACATCTTCCAGTAAGCTTACAGCGTGAACATATGCAGCACCCCTAAAGTGAGCTCTTCTCGGTTTATTTCCTCCATCGCTTACCAAATACATTCCTACCTCACCTCTTACAGATTCCGTTCTTGCGAAAGCATCACCTGCCGGAATGGTCCATTTTTGAGGATTTGGCAATTTAGTATAAACTTCACCTTTAGGAATTTTATCTATTACTTGCCTTATTATTCTGATTGATTGTCTCAATTCTTCTCTTCTTACCAATGCTCTTGCCCAAATATCACTATCTGTTTGAGTTGGTACATCAAATTTTAGTTTTTCATATACCTCATAAGGGTCGTCTATTCTGATATCACTTTTTATTCCAGCTGCTCTTAATGGTTGCCCTACAACTCCATGTTCAATTATTTGTTCAGGACTAACAATCCCCACACCTTGAGCTCTTTTTTGGAAAATGCTATTTTCGAATAATAGATTATCATAATCAGGAAGTTTTTTCTCGAAATAATCCATAGTCTTAAGTACTCTTTCTCCAAAACCTTCAGGGAAATCTTTTCTGACACCTCCCGGCCATACATACATATGGTATATTCTTGCTCCTGTAAGTTCTTCAAATAAATCCAAAAGGTAGTTTCTATCTCCTACAGACCATTGTCCCATCGTATAAAGTCCTAAAGAATGTCCTTGTCCTGCGTGCCAAAGGAGTAGTGAAGACATCCTTGCCAATTCCAGTATCAATACTCTAATCCATTTTGCTCTCTCAGGAATTTCTATTCCTGCTATCATCTCAACTGCTCTAGCATAAGTATTTTCAACCGGATCAGGTTCAGGAACACAAAATCTACACATTAAGGTAAAACTTTGAATCCAATTTCTTTTTTCCACCAATTTTTCAAAAGCTCTATGTAGATACCCCACTTCAGTGGTTGCCTTAACGATAGTATCACCCTCAACTTTAAGACGAATCATCATATTCCCGGTAATACCCGGGTGCTGTGGTCCAAAATATAGTGTTGTTGCTTTTTCTCTTTTCATTATCTTGAATGTTTTTTAGCAAAATCAGGAATGACCTCTCCTGATCGTTTAGCAATAGTCTCTCTTACATCCTGTGCATCTTCTCTTCCGATTCTTTCAGAAAATACATCTTTTGCATATGCTTCCGTGTCAAAATCTCTACGCATTGGAGGAGGTCCATCCCAGTCTTCGAGAATAAACTCTTCCGGAGCTACAAGTCCTGTGAACTCAATACCGTACATCTCTTTAAACTCTCTCTCGTAAGTATTTAATTGAGGCCAAATCATATCTAGGTTTTCCATTATAGGATTTTCCCTATCGAGTTTTGTCCTTACGAAAACTCTAATTTTTTCTTTAGGTGCCCAAAGCATAAATATGACTTCAAACTTTCCTTCTTCAAGCCAATCTACAACACTAGCATGCATCAAATGCCTGAAACTCATATTCTCTTTCATATATCGAAGAATCGAGGGTATTTGCTCTTTTCTTATTTGAACATCCACTCTTTTCTTTTCAATATCTATTGAACTTTTTTCTAAATCAAAGTTTACAGAAATCCTGTCTTTGATTTTTCCTAAAAATGTTTCCATTTTATTTTATATTTAATAAATAATTATATTCTTCTACCAATTATAATCCGGGAAATCCCAGTTCTTAATAATCTTCTTTTGATTACCTCTATAATAATCCAAATTCTCTTTATATTTTGTCGCTCCTATTGCTTCTCCTGCTTTTATTTGCTCCTGCAATTTTGCAAACCCCTCCAATACAGCTTCGGGTCTTGGCATGCATCCACTGATATATACATCTACCGGCAAATACAAATCTAATTGTTTTATTGTATTATAGGAATCCCAGTACATACCGCCGTTTATAGCACAGGATCCAAATCCTATGACATATTTTGGGTCTTGCATTTGCTCATATACTCTAATCACTCTTTTTAATGTTTTTACTGTTAGGTATCCTGTTATCATTAGTACATCAGCTTGTCTAGGAGTTGCTGCTCCTCTTACCCCAAGTCGTTCTGCATCGTAACGGGAAGTCATAGTTGCAGGTACTTCAATAGCCCCACATCCTGTTCCATATGCCAAAACCCACAAAGAGTGACTTCTAGCAATGTCTGAAACTATTCTTGTCAATTTATCTTGATATATACCGTAATCCATCTTAGCTGTTTTTTAAAAATAAACTGAATAAATGATTGCCAAAAAACCAAACAGTAATGGCCAACCCCAAAAATATGTAATTGCTTGTTCTGTTCTGTATCTTGGATTAACCGCGCCATAAAGTACAGGAATCATATAAAGCAAAAAAGTCTTTATAACTAATATTATCAAATTGCTTGCTCCACCCAAAAATATATCTACAAACAATGTTAGCTTCACAAAAGCAAAGACCGAGCCTGCTGACATCATAGTAAACAAAAACTTGCCTCCGTTTTCTGATGCAGGCCCTGATGCTAATTCCGTAGGTGCACCAACTATATTAAAAGGCGCATACCTGAACATTCCTAAAGAGGCCAGTATTGCTGCTATGAATGCAAATGGATTCTGAAAAATCAACCACTGACCTACTTCAGTTTGAATTTTCATAAGGTCTACAATTGATGTTGTATTATACTTTATCATAATCGCTACCAATGCCATTACCCAAGGTATTTCAAAACCTACCATTTGACTCAATCCTCTTGTAACACCAATCGCGGAGTTTGGGTTACCTGTTTGACCAGCTCCTAAAGCCATTCCTAATGGTCCGAATACCATAATGTATATCAAAAAGATTAAATCTCCGTGAAAATTGAGATTAGTAAACCATAGATTGTCTCTTAATACAGGAACTACCATCAAAGCCATAACGGCAGATACTATCAAAAATGCAGGTCCTAACAGATGCATTGCACCGTGATGTACAGCAGTAGTTTTTGAAAAAAGCTTGAATGCATCAATAAAATTTTGATAGATTGGAGGACCATACCTGTTTTGTACTCGCGCTATTACCTTACGTCTGATTCCTCCATAGGTCATTCCTACGACAAAAGCTAGTAGAAATGTTGCTATTGCACCCAAAATATGTAATAATATACCTTCCATTTATATCCTATTTAACCGAATAAATTTTTACCTAATACCAATAAAATAATTAAAAATATCATTGCGTATATCGCATATGATTGACCATTACCATTATAAATCCTTCTGGTAAATTCAAATAAATCTTCGACCCCTTGAGCAAAGCTTAACATATATTTGTCTATTTGCTTTCTCATTACCGGTTCAACAGCACGTAAAAACGGTTGGAAAAATCCTCTGCTGAATGTTAAATTTTCGTGCTCTTTTGGTATTTCCCCCGATGAGCTAATGTCTTTTGTGGTCACATATCTCGTTCTAGTCCTGTTTTTAACGAACAAGAATATTGCAACGACAATAAAAACTGCCATTATACCGTACATAATTGGAGTTAGTGCTATATCGTTTCCCCATTTATTGAAAAGCATTGATTCTTTCCACAAAATACCGTAGGTGTCAGGCATACCATAAAATGTCATCGCAGCATTAATAGGCTTCATTATCAATTGGGGAAAAGTACCAAGTACTACAGAAATGATTGATAGAATCAACATTGGAACGACCATTATTGCCGGTGCTTCTTTCACGTGAGACCATTCCTTTTCTTCTTGACCAAGGAAAAATCCAAAAAGAATTTTGTAACAATATAAAAACGCAGCTGTACTTGAAAAGAAAACTAAAGTAACCAACATAAAATGATCACTTTGAATTAATGATTCATAAAGCATCCACTTTCCGACAAAACCACCTAAAGGGGGAATACCTGCCAAAGCTATAATCGATATCAATGCAGCAAGAAAAGTCCAAGGCATTTTTCTGATTAATCCTGTAATTTCTCTAAAGTCTGTTGTGCCGGTTTGTTTTTCAATTGCCCCAACGACCATAAAAAGTGTAGATTTGAATACTCCGTGCATAAAAGCCAAGAAAAGTCCTGCTAGCATTGACATCGGTGTTCCAATGGCAACTCCAATGACAATATATCCTAATTGTCCGATAGATGAATAAGCCAATAATCTCTTAGCGTCATCTTGCTTGATAGCATATAATGTGGATATCGCAGCAGTTATAGCTGCTAACCAAGCTACAATATCTCTTATCAATGCACCTTCAGGAACTTTTGTTAGTAATGTTAAAAATACGATTACCATTCCGTAAACGCCCATTTTTGATAATGCACCTGAAAAAATTGCTGTATATGACATCGGAGAATTACTATATGCATCCGGTGCCCATATATGCAAAGGCATTATTGCTGCTTTTACACCAAAACCGACTAGCAATAATACAGGAATAAGTATTTGCATACCGTGATTCCAACTACCAAAACCTGAAATTAAATCTGAAATCAGAAAAGATCCGGTTAATGAATGAGTGATAACTATAGCCATAAGCATAGCATAAGCACCAATCGCACTCATTACAAAATATTTTATTCCTATTTTTTGTACATTTTTACCATTATAAATGACGATCAGATAAGAAGCCCAAGTCATTATTTCCCAAAATATAAAGAATGATACAAGGTCTTTGCTCATCAATATCCCAAACATCGCTCCTATACTGAGAATATAGTTCAGATAGAAATATCCTTTTCTTTTTTTACCGTTCATTTGACCTATGGTATATGCTCCTGCCAATACCGCTAATCCCATTACTATCAAAGCAAAATAATAGCTCAATGGTGTCATCCCAAGAGTCAATGGTGTTTTATTGAAAGAAATAACTGTTTCTGTATTCATTTCAACTCCTGTAAAGAAAAGAATTGCGGGTACTATCAATGTTACCAAAAATAGTATATCTTGAACTAAGGTTGATATTTTTCCTGAAAATGCAGTTAAAATAGCTCCGGCAAAAAATACAATTAGTATTAATATTATTATATCCATAGTTATTTGTTTAAAGTCAATACGTCCTTAATATAATTTCCCTTGTCCATTAAATCTGCTGCTGCTCTATCTAAAATTCCGGAAATCAAATCAGGATAAAATCCAATTACCAATACTATTATTCCTAAGCTTATCATTGCTACCAATGCATTTATCGAAGGCTTTTTTGGCTCTGTTTTTTCTTTTTTATCATAGAAATAAATTCTATTGACTACTCTTAAATAATAGACTGCTTCAAGAATGCTTATTATGAGTATTACCGCAATCAAAACAACCATTTTATTGTCCGCTGCCGCTGTCAATATTGCTAGTTTACTCCAAAAACCTGCAAAGGGTGGGAGACCTATTATTGCAAAAGCTCCAATGGTAAATAATACGGATGTAATCGGTAAGTATTTGCCCATACCATTTACGTGTTTGATATATTTATTCTTTTTATTAAATACCAAATAACTACCTGAGAAAAATAGTAATGATTTTATGATAGCGTGGTTAAACATTAAGAATAATGCAGCATAAACTCCTTCCTTTGTGCCTATACCAAAAGCAATCATCACCAATCCCATTTGACCGATACTTGAATATGCTAACATTCTTTTTAGTTGGTCTTGTCTTAGAGCAGTTGTTTCAGCCATAATAAAGGTAATAAGTCCGATTATGATAAACAAATCAAATGCTCCGGAAAAATCATACATTGTATATACCAATCTGACGCTGGCATAAATGGCTGCTTTAACTACTATTCCGGCAAATGCAGCACCGATTGGTCCGGGTGCTTCAGTATATACATCAGGAGCCCATCCGTTGAGAGGAAATATTTCCGCTTCAACTCCGATTGCCAAAATGAAAAACACAAGAGATAGTACTTTCAATTTATGGTTCATCATCGGCATCTTATCAGCTATATCCGCAATATTAAGAGTTCCGAGTTGAGAATAAATAATCATTATCGCTATTAAAAGGAAAGTAGATGCTATTGCACCCATAAAAAGGAATTTGAAAGCCGCTTCAGCACTATCCCGCCTTGTATAAAAGGAAGTAAGCCCGTATCCTGAAATACTGACTATTTCAATGAATACAAACATATTGAAAATATCACCTGTCAATACAATACCGACAGAACCTGTCACCAACAACATCAAAAGCATAAAATACTTCATTGAAGGTTCAAAATCAACATTTCTTTTGAATTTATAGCTGTAAAGCCATACTATAAATCCAAGGAAAGTCATCAAAGTAGTCAAGAATCCTGTAAATGGGCTAAAAACAAGATTTATGCCGATTGGAGGTTTCCATCCGGCAAGTACTTCTACAATTGTTCCGTGTTCATTTACGTATCCCATCAATGATATAGATAAGAAAAACATAAACGCAAGGACTAATCCGGGGATTACGCGAACCGAATTCTTCCACATCATTCCTGCGAGCGGAATAATAAAGGCCGCTAGCAAAGGAATCGCTACAAATAATACCGGTGATCCTACCATTTTAATTTCTTTATTTCGTCAATTCTTAATGTATTATGATGTCTGTATAGTCTAATCACAAGAGATAAGGCTACCGCTGTAACCCCAAAACCAATTACAATAGCCGTCAAAACAAGAGCTTGTGGAATAGGGTCAACCATAATATTCATTTTGTCTTCATTTCCCGGAGAAAATATTGGTGCGGTACCGTCTTTTAAGTATCCGATAGCAATCATCAATAAGTGAACTCCAGAATCCAATATCGAAAGTCCCAATACAATTTTTATAAGGGATTTCTTTGTCAATGCACCATATAAGCCAATCAGCATCAAAAGTACTGCCGAACCGTATATAGCAATATTCAATATGTTTAAATATTTTTCCATTCTTTAGTCTTTTTCATGTAATACCGTGTAAATAATTCCCGTCAATTCAGCTGCTACTTTGAAACCAACAGCGATGTATATGATACCTATTACTCCTCCGCTGAACAATTCATTCATATTTCCTACAGGAAGAACATTTTCAAGAAAACTTCCCTTGGAAAAATATCCTACTAATCCTATACTGACAAATAATATTCCTGCCAGTGATTCAAAATATACAAGTCTATTGTGGCTCACAGAATAGTTTCTATATGTCAAAAGCATCAATAGAAATCCTGTAGCTATGATTGTTCCTCCTTGAAAACCTCCACCCGGTGATAAATGTCCGTGAATAAATACATATGCTCCGAGTAAAACGATAGATGGAAATAATAATTTTGCTCCGGACATAACCACTTGACTTGCGGGAAAAAGCACAGATCTTTCTCCAACATGGTGTCTCTTTTTGTATAATATTCCACCCAAAGCGGTAGAAGCTAAGAACAGAACCGTCACTTCGCCCAATGTGTCAAAACCTCTAAAGTTTACAACAATAGCTGTGACGACATTTGATACCTTTAGTGTATCTTTACTATTGGATAGATACAAGTCTTTTACACCATTGGTAAAATGAGGAACTCCGAAACCAATACCCAAGAAGATATCTATTAGATAAAATCCCAGTATTCCAAGCGATATTAATACTATTACTTTCTTCATTTTGTAGTAGTTTTTACGTTCTTCTTATCGTGCTCATCCTCAAACCTGACTGTATTTCTGATGGCGATAATGAAAATTATAGTTGTTAGAGCAACTCCAATGGCTGCTTCAGTCAATGCGACATCAGGCGCTTGGAGTATTAAAAAAACTATTGACAAAAACAGACTCAATATTCCAGATGCTATTACAGCATATAAAAGGTCTTTTTGCCATATTGCATAGACTGCTGAAGCAATCATTAGCAATAATAAGGTCAATGTTAAAATTATATATATCATTTTTCAGTATTATCTTTTTCTTCAATTTCTTTATAAGCATCGATTTCTTCCCCCTTGAAGTACATAAAGGCTTTTCTCTTATGCATCGCCCTGGCTAATGCGTGTGAACTGATAGGATTTGAGTATCCGATAAAAAGAATGATGATTATTATCTTAAGAATCCATCCCGGTGCCAATAATCCTACGCCCAAAATAGTTGCCATAGCTCCAAGTGTTGAAGCCTTTGTTCCTGCTTGTAGTCTGTTAAATACATCGGGCATTCTGTATATTCCCAATGAACCTAGAAATAGAAAAATACTTCCTATAACTAATGATATTCCGCCTAAAATTTCAAGTATACTCATAATGCTTTTTCTAAATATCTTGCAATAACAATAACTCCGATAAAACCAAGTACTCCATATACTAATGCCACATCTAAATATATATATCTATTGTACATATAAGAGAGAAGTACAATTCCGGAAACGCCTATAGTTGTCATAGTATCCAATGCCAATGTTCTATCTCCGGCAGATGGTCCTTTGTAAAAACGAATTGCGGCTAAAATCAAAGCCAAAATCATTACTGTTAAGGAAAAATATATTATATAATTCATTTTAAAATATTTTTAAAAGTATTTCTTCAAATTGTTCTGCAATCTCTTTAAATGCTTCTTCAGGATTTGTAGTCAATGTATCAATCCAATGTATATAAAATGTGTCGTCCACAATATCAATGGTTAGCGTTCCCGGTGTTAAAGTGATACTGTTAGCCAAAACCATTTTGGCAAAATTCTTGGTTAATTTGGTTTTGAATTTGACTATTCCGGGATTTATTGGTAGTGAGGGGGACAAAACCCTTCTCGCAACATCCAAGTTGGATTTTATTAATGCGATTAAAAACACTACAATAAATTTCAAAATATTGAAGAGTCGTACAGGGTGCAATAATGATAAATCACAACAGGTAAAAAGCCTGATTCCTAAAAAAGAAATCAAAGCAGTCAAAAATACTCCAACTAATAGTTCTTGTGGAGCAAATGAATTGGTAAAGCCTAACCAAACCATCATTAGAAATATCCAATTCATAAAGAATCTTGACATTTTTGTCCCGAAACTTAATTTTTTAAAATAATCACTCTTCATTGTTTATTGTCTTTTATATGAATTTGAAATAATGCTATTATTATTCGAAATCATATTTTTTTGATTCAAAATAGTTCATAAACTGTACTCTTTCTACTACCGCAGGATTTTCAATATTCTTTTGGCTCATCTTTCCTCTAAAATCATCAAGAGAATCGAATTCGTGTCTTTGCATCCAATCTTTTAACTCAGTAGTCATATCTTCAATATACTCTATTCCGTGCTTATACAAAGCTGAAACAACCTGTGTAGCATCAGCTCCGGCTAAAATTTCCTTAATTACAGATTGTCCGTCGTGTACACCTGTTGAAGCGATCAAACTGCTATCAACTTTTCCAGCTAATATCGAAATCCATCTTAAAGAAATAGCGATATCGGTTGTTCTACTCAATACATTTGTAGATGTGATTTTGAAGTTTTCTATATCAAAATCGGGATGGAAAAATCTATTGAATAAAACTACTCCATCTACTTTTGAGGAAATCTCTTTTACAAATCTAGCTAAATCTGCAAAGTAGTAACTCAATTTTACTGATATGGGAAGTTTTGTGTTGGTTTTGACCTTATCAATTATATCCATATAGATATTTTGTACTTCAGTACAAGTTTTATCAAAATCAGAAGGCATTATAAACATGTTAAGCTCAATAGCATCAGCACCTGCTTCTTCAAGCTTTTTAGCAAAGTAAGTCCATTCGTGTGAACTAGTACAGTTAATACTCGCTATGATAGGTATATTTACTGTCGCTTTGGCATCTTTGATATACTCTAGATAGTTATTTATATTATCATTTTTGATTTTTACATCGTAATAATCCATATAACCTTCACTTTCTACTCCGGCTTTAACCAAATGATTATATTCCAAGGTGATTTCTTCTTCAAATAATGATCTTAAAATAATAGCACCGGCTCCAGCTTTCTCAATCTTTTTGAGATTATTTAAGTTCATAGTCAGAGAAGAACTCCCCGCAATAATAGGAGACTTCAACTTTAATCCAAGATAGTTTACTGATAAATTCATATTAAATAATTTTGTCACAAAAGTATATGTTTATTTTGAGAAATTAAAACAATAAGATTTGGCGGGGTTTAAGTAAAAGGAGATATTGTAGAATAATATTCTTTGTTTATAAAATGTATAAATATTTATTTGGAGTAATTTCGTGTTTATGATTAATATGTTAAATATTATTTATAAGTATAATTTGCAGAGAATCAGTT
>Ga0256831_1000480_pt1 | contig 20827 bp, 20 predicted proteins | sample 132544metaG_FD_189087 | JGI IMG/M metagenome (GOLD analysis project Ga0256831, IMG submission 189087) | Hydrothermal vent microbial communities from Lau Basin, Pacific Ocean - 132-544 | ecosystem: Environmental > Aquatic > Marine > Hydrothermal vents | place: Pacific Ocean: Lau Basin | collected... | reverse complement strand
CATATAATAATTCCAGCATGGCCCGATCCCTTAGTCCCAGAGGATCACTTAAATCAGGGGCTTCCAGCAGAGCTTCAACCTCTCTTTCTGACATGGTTTTTGGCAGGGGTACGCCCAGTTTTGGGGACTCCAGCAAAGCTGATGGATCTTCTGACAACCGGTTTTCACGGATCTGATACTGATAAAAACGCCGTAAAGTAGACAACATTCTGGCTGTGGAACGGGCCTTTATACCCTGGGTAATACGATGAGCCAGATAAGACTGCAGGTGTATTTTATTAAGACTGAGCAGGCCGCCGCCATGACCGCTGGCGGCCCATTTTGCCAGCCCCTTCAGATCAGTCTGATAGGCACTTAAGGTATGTTTACTTAAGCCATGCTCCATCCACAGGGCATCCATAAACTGTTCAATTAACTGTTCATCAGCTGCCAGCTGGGCTTTATTCAATGGGGTTTTGCTCATGTGCCAGCAGCCATTGTTTAATCTGCATAAATTCAATTTCTCCCTTTTGCTGCTGCAGTGTATCACCGGCATAACCCCCAATACCAGAAGCGGATACTACCCGATGACAGGGAATAACCAGAGGAAAGGGATTGTTTCGACAGGCATTACCCACGGCCCTGGCACTGCTGCCCAGTTGTGCTGCCAGAGCACCATAAGTTCTCACTTTTCCATAGGGGATCTGCATCAGCGCCTGCCAGACTTTTTGCTGAAAAGCCGTTGCGCCACTCATCTGACAGGATAGAGAAAACTTAAATCCGGGCTGTTGAAAATAGTGTTTAAGCTGTTGTTCTATCACCTGAGCAAATGGTAAGGGATCGATCGTTTGCTGAAATTCAGTCGTGTACTGTATGTGATTAATGACCTTATCCGTATAAGTGATATTCAGAAATACATTATTAAAGGACTGCTTAAAAGGCAGGGCAAAAAAAAGGGACCGCTGTCTGAACAGGGGTCCCTTTTTTTCTAAAGTGTTCATTTAAGAACTCGCCGGGTAAACTTAACTCAGCTTTTCTTTAATACGTGCCGCCTTACCGCGCAGTTCACGCAGATGATACAGCTTGGAACGACGCACATCACCGCGACGCTTGACATTAATGCTGTCAATCATTGGACTGTGAGTCTGAAAAACCCGCTCAACACCTTCACCATAAGAAATCTTACGGACAGTGAAAGCCGAGTTTAAACCACGGTTACGTACACCGATAACCACACCTTCAAAAGCCTGGATACGCTCACGGTCACCTTCTTTTACTTTTACGTTTACAACCACTGTATCACCAGGGCCAAACTTGGGTACTTCACGTCCCATTTGTTCTGCGTTTATAGCATCAATTATCTTACTCATTGGTTTGCTCCGATTTCCTTAGGCCCTGAAACCCAGGGATTGTCAATAAAAATTACTAAAGTATTAATTTTGTTCCTTAATAAACTCATCCAGAAAATGCTGCTCCAGTTCATTAAGTTCCCGATTGGCTAATAAATCAGGACGTCTTTGCCAGGTGCGTCCCAGAGATTGCTTAAGACGCCACTGTTCAATTTTTTTATGGTCACCGCTGAGTAACACCGGCGGCACTCTATCGCCCTCAAAATCTTCCGGGCGGGTATAATGCGGATGATCCAGCAGACCCGCATAAAATGAGTCATTACTGGCGGATTCATTATGCCCCAGCGCACCGGGTAATAACCGAATCAGACTGTCAATCAGTACCATGGCCGGCAGTTCGCCGCCGCTGAGTACATAATCGCCAATGGAACACTCATAATCCACATAATGTTCAATCAGACGTTCGTCCACCCCTTCATATCGACCGGCCAGTAATATCAGCTGCTCGTTATTACTGAGCGCCTTAACAATATTCTGTGTTAAAGGCTGTCCCTGGGGAGACAGATAAACAACCTTCGGCTGTTTATAGTTGCTGTTTGCTTTTACTGAAAGAATCGCTTTTTTAAGCGGTTCAACTTTCATTAACATACCCGGGCCGCCGCCATAAGGCCGGTCATCCACGGTTTTGTGTCTGTCTGTGGTAAAATCTCTGGGATTGGTCAGTCCCAGTTCAATTAAACCATTGCGTATTGCTCTGCCGGTAATCCCCTGTTTGATGGCTTCAAACATCTCCGGGAACAGAGTAATCACATCAATTCTTTTTACTTGCGCTGCACTTTTGCGCATCACTTATGTGTCCGGCTGTATCCGTTAATCGGAATTCCAGTCAACAGGCCAGTCTACGGTAATCGTGCCGGCATCCAGATCCACCTGCTCGATAAAGTGGTCCAGTATAAAAGGAATTAAAATTTCTTCACTGCTTTTCTGGCTTGCGCTATTACTATCCGACGTCTTAATAACTAATACATCATTAGCCGCAGTTTCCATTAAACGGGTGACCTTCCCCAGTTTAATGCCTTCAAGATTTTTTACTGTCATGCCTATTAAGTCAGACCAGTAATATTCATCTTTACCTGCCGGTTTAAAGTCAGAACGGTAAACCGCCAGTTCAGCGCCTATCAGACTGGCTGCAATTTCCCGGTTATCATAACCGGTAAAGTGGGCAATAACCCCTTTGCCATGTGCCTTGCCGCTGTCCAGTTTAATATCCTGCCACCCTTCCCGTTTATTGCGTCGAATTTTTAACGCCGGGTAGTGAATGATATTTTCCCTGGGTTCGGTAAAGGAATAGAGTTTTAACCATCCCTTAACACCGTAGTAGCCGGTAATTTTTGCCAGAATATGTAGTTGTTCCGATGTTTCAGACATAAGCTGCTATCCTGTCGGACTTCCGGCAAAAGCTGAAAACAGGCTTTAGCTTGCTTTCCTGAACTCTTTGAGCAGAGATGAAACACGCTCAGAAGTCTGTGCGCCCTGGCCAACCCAGTGCTCAATACGATCAGTTTTCACTTCCAGACGGACTTCGTTGCCACGAGCCATTGGGTTGAAATAACCCACTTTTTCGATAAAACGACCATCACGAGCTGAACGGCTATCCGTTACAACGATCTGATAAAATGGGCTTTTCTTGGCACCGCCACGAGCGAGACGTATAGTAACCATTTAAATAAATTCCTCAATATTCAATAACTTCCAGAAAAATTCTGTATCTGAGCAGACAAACCTGGAACTTGCATTATAAGCACAAGGATAATCAATGAAAGCGGTATTAAAACCAGCTTTCTGCCTGTACGTACTTAAAGCCTGCTCAGAAAAGACGGGCATTTTACTCTAAAAAGCCTTGTAGATAAAGTGTTTTCGGGATTTATTTTGCTTTATTTTCAACGGCTGTCAAAGCCTTCTAGAACGGCATTTTTCCCATACCACCACCGCCCATTCCCGGGGGCATTCTGCCCTTCAGACTGCCCATCATGTTCTTTATGCCGCCTTTGGAAAATTTCTTCATCATTTTCTGCATCTGTTTGAACTGTTTCAGCAGTCGGTTAAGATCCTGGATCTGGGTACCGGATCCGGCGACAATACGTTTTTTACGGGAACCTTTTATCAGTTCAGGACGCTGCCGTTCCGCCGGTGTCATGGAATTGATCATGGCTTCAATTTTAACCAGCTCTTTATCATTGACCTGGTTTTTCACCTGTGCAGGCACATCACTGACACCGGGCAGCTTATCCATTAATCCTGCCATACCGCCCATTTTTTTCATTTGCAGAATCTGATCCCTGAAATCATCCAGATCAAAATTTTTGCCTTTTTTAATCTTTTTCGCCAGGCGGGCCGCTTTTTTATGGTCAACTTTCTGCTGGGCTTCTTCTACCAGGGAGATAATATCTCCCATACCCAGAATACGGGACGCCAGACGGTCAGGGTGGAAAGCTTCCAGGGCATCCACTTTTTCACCCACTCCCATAAATTTAATGGGCTTGCCGGTGATCTGACGAATGGACAGTGCGGCACCACCACGGGCATCACCATCAGTCTTGGTCAGAATAACACCGGTCAGTTCCAGTGCTTCGTTAAAGGCTTTGGCAGTATTGGCCGCATCCTGACCAGTCATACTGTCCACTACAAACAGGGTTTCTACCGGGTTGATGGCCTGATGCAGGCGTTTGATCTCACCCATCATCTCGTCATCAATATGCAGACGACCGGCGGTATCGACTATGACCACATCAATATAATGTTTGCGGGCATAATCAATAGCATTACGGCCAATGTCCACCGGATCCTGGGTAATATCACTGGGGAAAAACTCTACATCAACTTCTTTAGCCAGGGTAGCCAGCTGTTCTATCGCCGCAGGACGATAGATATCAGCACTGGTTACCAGCACGGATTTTTTATCCTGTTTTAATAACCTGGACAGCTTGGCCACACTGGTGGTTTTACCAGAACCCTGCAGACCGGCCATTAAGATAACCGCCGGTGGCTGAACATTCAGGTTCAGGGCATCATTGGTCTCCCCCATCATGGTGACCAGCTCATCATTGACAATCTTGATAAAAGCCTGGCCGGGGGTAATACTTTCTATTACTTCCTTGCCGATTGCACGAGCTTTAACATGTTCAATAAACTCCCTGACCACCGGCAGAGCAACATCTGCCTCCAGCAGGGCCATGCGTACTTCGCGCAGAGCATCTTTAATATTATCTTCTGATAAGCGTCCCTGGCCGCGCAGGTTTTTGACCGTTTTGGCCAGGCGTTCCGTTAATCCGTCGAACATAGTGACTGGTTTACCTTAATTTAAAAATGGGTTTAGATTTTAGTTTTGTAATCAGGGTGATTATCCTAAAAAAATCAGTTAAATCGTAGCGAGAATGATCAGAGTGCTGGAGATACAAGGATTTACAGGTTATTTTGGCTTTATTCGTAGCCACCCTACGGGTGAAGTCAAAATATTCTGGAAAGCCTTGTAGATTCAGTGCTATGGACATTCGCAGCAGGTTCAACTGATTTTTTTAGGATTATAAAAATACGCTATAATAACATGTTGCCATAAGAGTTAAAGCATCCTATGATATAGTTTTTTCAAAGTTACTTTTCCAATTAATACAAACTGCTTGGGATTTATGTTTATATCAGGTTTATTTACCGGTTTTCTTTATCTGGCATCAGGTGCCTGGTTAGGTTTTAACCTTTTAAATGCCAATATTGTTCAGGACAGGCCCAATAAAAACATTATTATTATTGGCTTTATCGCCCTGCTCCTGCATGCAATTATTCTGTTTTCCAGTACCATCACCTCCAGTGGTTTAAACCCGTCCCTTGTAAACAGCTTTTCCCTGGTTTCCTGGCTGGTGGTTCTACTGTATCTGACCGCTGAATTTCGCAAACCAGTGGAAACACTGGGTACCCTGATTTTTCCTATTGCAGCTATTGCTGTCTTTTTGCAATTATTCTGGCCGCACGAATCTACAGTTTCCGGGTTGAGCTTTGAACTGCAGGTTCATATCCTGCTGTCCTTACTGGCTTATGGTCTGCTGGCCATTGCTGCCGGGCAGTCTATTTTACTGCTGATCCAGACTCATTATTTAAAAAACAGGCATCCTGGTGGATTTATTCGCTCTCTGCCCCCTCTGCAAAGTATGGAAACCCTGCTGTTTCAGATTATCAAGGTCGGCTTTATATTATTATCTTTTGCTCTGCTCAGCGGCTTTATTTTTCTGGATGATATTTTTGCTCAGCACCTGGTGCATAAGACCGTATTATCTATCATTGCCTGGCTGTTATTTGCCATTTTGCTCTGGGGACGCGGACATTTCGGCTGGCGGGGTAAAAAAGCCATTCATTTTACTCTGGGTGGATTTGCCTTTCTGATGCTTGCTTATTTCGGCAGTAAAATGGTGCTGGAAATTATCCTGCATAAAATCTGATACCTGGTCTGATACTTATTTTCTACAGGCGGCCTGAACCTTGAATGACATCCCGATTGGAATTCTTTTTACTATCCTTGGCGTACTGATCGTTTTATCCGGTTTTTTCTCCGGCTCTGAAACCGCACTGGTCAGCCTTAACCGCTATCGTCTCAAGCACATGGTTCAATCCGGTCACCGTGGAGCCCAGATTGCCAGTGCCCTGCTGGAACGTCCGGATCGGCTGTTTGGACTGATCCTGATTTTTAATAATTTTGTTAATATTCTGGCCTCAGCCATTGCCACCGTTATCGGAATGCAGTTGTTCGGTGAAGCCGGTATTGCCATTGCCACCGGTATTCTGACCTTTGTTATTCTGGTTTTTTCTGAAGTCAGTCCCAAAACCTATGCCGCACAAAATCCGGAACGTTTTGGTTTCCCCGCCGCCTATGTCCTTAAGACCTTAATGTGGCTGTTTTATCCCCTGGTATTAGGTATCAATACCATAACTAATGGTTTGCTGGCTTTATTAGGTATCCATAAACCAGGCAATAATGATTCCCTCAGTCCAGAAGAATTACGTACTATTGTGAATGAAACCGGCTCCATGATCCCGGTTAAACACCAGAAAATGCTGCTCAATATTCTGGACCTGGAAGCGGTACGGGTAGAAGACATCATGGTTAGCCGGAATGATATTGTCGGCATTGATATGGAAGATGAATGGGAAGTCATACTCAATGACCTGACCAACAGTCTGCATACCCGACTGCCGGTTTTTGAAGGTGATATTAACCATACCTTTGGTTTTTTACACCTACGCAAGGCACTGTCCGTTATTTCCAGCCCTGATGCCGGAAAAGAGGCCTTAAGAAAAGTTATTGCCCCCTGTTATTTTATTCCCGAGGCCACGCCTCTGAACAAGCAGCTGCTTAATTTTCAGCATAATAAACGTCGTACAGCTCTGGTGGTTGATGAGTATGGAGATATTCAGGGACTGGTGACACTGGAAGATATTCTGGAAGAAATTGTGGGAGAATTTACCACTGATCCCTCCGATACCCTGATGAAAGAACTTCATCCACAGGAGGATGGTACCGTCCTGGTAGACGGCAGTGCTAATATTCGGGAGCTGAACCGCATTATGCACTGGTTTTTACCTACCAGGGGTGCTAAAACCATTAACGGCCTGATCCTGGAATATCTGGAATCCATTCCTGAACCCGGCACCAGTGTACTCATCGATGACTACCCCATTGAAATTCTTCAGCTCAACGGCAATACAGTTAAAACCGTTAAAATATCTCCACGCCTGCATCAGCAGACAGCTTACAATACGACTCAAACAGAGAGCCAAACATAAACTTTGTGAACCAGAGCATGGAAAATCCTCTTATTTAAACTATATTTAGATTCAAAAGTTCATTGTAATCATTAATAGTCAGTATTAAATTGAAGGATCGACAACCTTGTCCCAGGTAAGCCTGTTATTTAAAGACCGGATATTAAGTATCCACCAGTTAAACCAGCACCAGGATTTTTTAATCGGTCACGCTCCGGACTGTGCTATCCATATCGACAGCCTTGCGGTTAAGGGACATCACGCCAGAATTTCCTATATGGCTGGTAATCACAGCTATAAGATAGCACCTGTAGATGACAGTGCTGACATTTTTATTGAAAACCAGCCTGTTCAAAACGAAACCGAGTTATCTGACGGCGACCATATTAAACTGGGTAAACACACCCTGATATTTACCTTTGATGAACGTAACGAAAAACATAAGGCCGTCCCCCGGGAACCGGAAAAACCCATAAAACAGACAGGTACCGGATGGATACAATACCTTAATGGCAGCAAACTCGGAAATACACAGCAGATTAAACACAATATGATGAATATTACCGATGACAGCGGACAGCATGTCGCCCTGATATCCAATCGTCACGACGGCTTTTACCTTTCCTGGCTGCAGGGGAAGCCGCCTAAAGTCAATAAACAAAGCATTGGTGAAAAAAGTTTCAGGCTGGACAATAACAGCTATATTGCAGTGGGAAAAACCAATGTACTGTTTTATATTGATTAGAAAAATCTGATCCTGTGTCATTTACGACATGGCAGTTAAGGCTTCGGAAAGATTTTTAACAGCAATCACTTCCATGCCTTCCAGCTTTGATTTAGGACGGTTTGAAAACGGCACAATGGCCTTTTTAAAACCATGCTTGGCGGCTTCATACAGACGTTCCTGACCACTGGGTACCGGACGGATTTCACCGGAAAGACCGACTTCACCAAAGACCACCAGCTCCGGCGATAAAATTCGGTTTCTGAAACTGGACACGATAGCCAGCAGCAGGGCCAGGTCCGCAGAGGTTTCATTGACCTTAACGCCACCCACCACATTGGCAAAAACATCTTGATCACCAACCTGCAGACCACCATGACGATGCAGCACAGCCAGCAACATAGCCAAGCGGTTCTGATCCAGCCCCACTGCCACCCGCCGGGGATGACTTAATTGCGAATCATCCACCAGCGCCTGGATTTCGACCAGCAGAGGACGGGTGCCTTCCCATATCACCATAACCACGCTGCCGGCACTGATTTCTTCACTGCGGGAAAGAAAAATAGCTGAAGGGTTTTTAACTTCCAGCAGACCCTTATCCGTCATGGCAAACACCCCCAGTTCGTTGACCGCGCCAAAGCGGTTTTTCTGCACGCGCAGGGTTCTGAAACGGCTGTCATTATTGCCCTCAAGCATAATAGAACAGTCAATCATATGTTCCAGCACCTTGGGGCCGGCCAGGTTTCCGTCCTTGGTGACATGGCCAATTAAAAAAACGGCGATATTATTCTGCTTGGCAAAGCGGGTCAGATAAGCGGCACTTTCACGCACCTGAGAGACACCGCCCGGTGCCGACTGGATATCTTCCACATGCACGACCTGAATGGAATCCACTACCAGGATCCTGGGCTTAAGCCTGCGTGCCGTTTCGCAAATGGCTTCAACACTAGTTTCTGATAACAGCTGGAGATTTTTATCCGGCAGGCCCAGGCGTTTGGCACGCATGGCTACCTGCTGCAGAGATTCTTCACCGGTGACATACAGTGCCGGCATACGTTCCGCCAGCTCACATAAAGTCTGTAATAACAGGGTACTTTTACCGGCACCGGGATGACCGCCAATCAGAACCGCAGAACCCGCTACAATACCGCCACCCAGAACCCTGTCCAGCTCCTGTGAACCGGTATGGATGCGGGGCAGTTTTTCCAGGTTGATCTGATCCAGTGTCTGCACTTCAGACAGGTGGCCACTATAGCCTTCATGACGGGAGAGTTTATTATGTTTAGATGCAGCCTGTGCAATGGTTTCTGTCAGACAATTCCAGTTACCGCATTCACTGCACTGTCCCTGCCATTTGCTATGCTCTGCACCGCACTCGCTGCAGACATATACTGATTTTATTTTTGCCACTGAGTATTTTCCATAACAGGTTTTAGGGTGAAGTTTATCAGTTTTTGAGCTTGGGGATTACCCTTATCTATATAAGAATATTAGTAAATAGTGTTTTAATTATATTTAATCTGTATTATTATAGATGTTAACAATACACAACCGGGTATTAATACCGGTAATTATAAAAAAATAACACATAAACCGTATTGTTCCTAACACATATTATGGTATCCAAAGGAGAGTATTATGGAACTTTTTTCAGATCAGTGGATGAAAAAATTCATGGATGAATGGAATAATGAAAATAACCTGTCAGGTGCTCTGGAAAAAACAGGTTTCAGTTCTACTATTGCCTATGGCTATGATGGTGATGAGCAGCCTCGCGGAGTCATTAATATTGAAAACGGCAGGGCCGTATCTGCCGGAAGTTATAACGGTGAGCAGGCCAACTGGGATTTACGCGCCAGAGAAACGGCCTGGAAAGAGTGGATGCAGAAAGAAATGGGTATGATGGGGCTGGGTGCTGCCTATACCACCCGAAAATTAAAATTTGCCGTTGGCGATTACAAAGCCATGATAAAAGATCCGCGTATAGCCGGCCCTTTTATCAAGAGCTTTACAGTTATGGGACGGGTGCAATAGCACTTGCTTAGCAGGAGGTTATACCCCTTTCCTTCTGCTTTCCCTTTTTTATTTTTCCGGTATTGCTGATGCCCTGTTTACAAACTCAATCAGGGTTTTACCAATATCGGTATTGTCCATAATGCCAGAGAAAGCTTCACTGCCGGTTCCTGTTGCAAATACAGGCACCATGGTTGCGGTATGGTGGCGGGTGGTAAATGCAGAATCCGTCACTTTCTTCTCTTTTATTGAGCCATTATGAATAGCAAAGCCGCCTGTTTCATGATCAGCCGTGACCAGAATCAGGGTATCCGGATGGGTTTTACTGAATTCCAGTGCTACGGCAATGGCCTTATCAAAATCAACTAATTCAGACAGCATATAGGCCTGATCATTCTGGTGTCCGCCCCAGTCAATTTGTGAGCCTTCAACCATTAATACAAATCCCTGCGGATTTCCGGACAGGATCTGCAGGGCTTTCTCCGTCATCGCAGCCAGAGAAGGCTGACGATTCTGACTGACTTTAGGCAGGTGTTGGCGGGCAAACAGTCCAAGCAGACGTTTAACCTCGCCAATATTATTAAACTGCTGTAAATTGAAGACCACGGTTGTTTTTTGACCTGATTTTTTTTTACCAGACCCTTTTTGATTAAGCTCTTGTTGATTAAAGAATGAAAGCAGATCCAGCTCATCATAACGATAGCTGTTTGGATCACTATGCGGTAAAAAATAACCCAGGCCGCCGCCCAGAATCACATCAGTATCCCCTTCTGCTATCTGCCGTGCAATAGTCAGCTGATTTTTCCGGCTGTCGGTATGCGCCACAAATACCGCCGGTGTCGCATGAGTCACTGAACAGCTTACCACCAGTCCCGTAGACATGTTTTTTGCTTTGGCGTATTCAAACAGGGTTTTAAGCGGCCTGCCATCAGGACTCAGGGCAATCACCCCATTGTCAGTTTTATAACCGGTGGACAGGGCCGTACCGGCAGCCGCTGAGTCGGTCACCAGTTCATTATTTGAATAAGTGGTCTGCATGCCCGTAAGCGGCAGTTGATCAAGGTTCAGATGACCATTGATTATGCGGGCCGCACTGATCTGAGACAGCCCCATACCGTCGCCGATAAAAAAGATAATATTTCTGGGCACCTCGGCATTGGCTGACAGCAATACCGGGAAAGCACTTAATAACAGGCAAACAATTAAGCGGATAACCGGCCAGCGAATATTCATTTAGTTATCCAGACTTTTGCTGACAATTTCATAAACATCAGGCGACAGTTTTTCACCGGCCGCTCTTTGCAGTTCAGCCTGCATCAGCTTCTGGCGCTGATCATCATAGCGTTTCCAGCGGCTGAAAATTTTAACCAGCCGGGCCGCTATCTGCGGATTGAATTTATCCAGTGCCAGGATCTGATCCATAACAAACCGGTAACCGGAACCGTCCTTATTATGGAAAGCTTTTAAATTAGCACCGGCAAAGGTACCTATCAATGCCCGGACTTTATTGGGGTTTTTAAATTCAAAACAGCGATGCGTCATCAGCTGTTTAACCCTGTCGAGCACATTATCATGCTGTGCCGATGCCTGCACAATAAACCATTTATCCATAACCAGGGAGTCATCAGCCCAGGTATTTTCAAAGCTGTCCAGAGCCTGGCGGGTATAATCAGACTCAATATGCGCCAGTTGTGACAGGGCTGCCATGGTATCGGTCATATTATCAGCATCAGTAAAATGCTGATAACCCAGTCTGGCAGCCTGGTCATCCCCTCTGGTCATCTGATAAGCCAGGGCCAGGTTTCTCAGGCTGCGCTTGCCTGCTGCTGCCGCATTAAACTGATAAGCCCTGTTTGTAGAAAGTGACTGGTAATATTGTTTAAATTCAGTGGCTAATTCTGCGGCAATCACCAGCCTGAGCTGTTTTCGGACATCAAACACAGCATCCACATCAGCCACTTCCAGTTGTTCCAGCAGATAAGATTCTGCCGGCAGCAGCAGTGCCTGCGCCTTAAGGGCATTATCCAGTTTCTGATCGGTTAATACCTGTTTACAGCCGTGTAAAAACTGCTCCAGCATCTCTTTATCAAAAGCATTATTAAGTATTTCTGTTCCCGCCTGCTGTTTAACAGCGTCCAGGATTAACTGACTGGCAAGCTGCTGACCGGCTTCCCAGCGGTTAAAGGGATCAGTATCATAAGCCATTAAAAAGGCTCGATTACTACTCAATTGTGCCGCTGATAAATCATCCGGATATTGCAGAATAACCGGCGCCGAAAAATCCCTTAATATGGATAATATCGGTTCTTCTTCAATCTCATTAAACTCAAAGCGTTGTTCATAATCCGTTAAAGCCAGAGTCTGCTCAGCTATCTCCTGTCCCTTATTGTTGAGCAGGCCGGTTTTTAGCGGAATATAAAACGGTGCCTTAACTTTTAAATCCGGACTATTCAACTCTTCATAATGAGTCATATCACAATGTTGTTTAAGAGTCAGAACAAATTTTTTCTGCTCCGGAAGATACTTGGACTTAACCTGAACTCTGGGTGTCCCCGCCTGGTTATACCAGGCATCAAACTGGCTGAGATCAATACCGCTGGCATCAGCCATGGCCGCAACAAAATCTTCTGTGGTGACTGCCTGACCGTCATGCCGTTCAAAATACAGATCCATGCCCTTTCTGAAGTTTTTCCTGCCCAAGACGGTATGGATCATACGGATCACTTCAGCACCTTTGTTATAGACTGTGACCGTATAGAAGTTATTTATTTCCATATACTGAGCCGGGCGGATAGGATGAGCCATGGGACTGGCATCCTCAGCAAACTGATGTGCCCGCAGAATACGCACATCATCAATGCGTTTTACCGGCCGGGACTGCATATCCGAAGTAAATTCCTGATCCCGAAATACCGTCAGACCTTCTTTAAGACTGAGCTGAAACCAGTCCCGACAGGTGACCCGGTTGCCGGTCCAGTTATGAAAATACTCATGACCGATGACCCCTTCTATACCTTCATAATCAGCATCAGTAGCACTTTGCGGATCCGCCAGCACGTACTTGGAATTAAAAATATTTAATCCCTTGTTTTCCATTGCACCCATATTAAAATCTTCAACCGCTACAATCATATACACATCCAGATCGTATTCCAGGCCAAAGGTCTGCTCATCCCAGCGCATGGCTTTTTTCAGGGATTCCAGGGCATGAGCGCATTTGTGTTTATTCTGTTTTTCTACAAACAACTGCAGTTTCACCTTACGGCCGGACAGGGTGGTAAACTGGTCTTCAACTTTGAGCAGATCACCGGCTACCAGAGCGAATAAATAGCTGGGCTTACGAAACGGATCATGCCATCTGGCAAAATGCCGCTGTTCATCTATTTTACCCTTTTCAATTAAATTACCATTAGAGAGTAAATACGGATATTTCTTTTTATCGGCAATAATGGTGGTATAAAAAACCGACATAATATCCGGCTGATCCAGATAATAAGTAATACGTCTGAAACCTTCAGCCTCACACTGAGTACAGAAATTGCCGCTGGACTGATACAGACCTTCCAGAGCCTTATTCTGCTCTGGTTTGATCCACACTTCGGTTTCCAGAACAAAAGACCAGGGTACTTTATGCAGGGTAAGCCCCTCATCATCCAGCATATAATCACTGTCAGTCAGCGGCTGTCCATTAATCCGCACCGACTGTAAATCCAGGTTCTGACCATGCAGTCTTAATGAGTAATCACCGGCTTTAGCCTTATCAGTGCGTAAAATCTCCAGACGGCTTTTAACAATAGTAACAATATCGGTTACCGTTTCCTGATCAGATACTTTCTGTACTTCAGCTTCCAGTTCAAAATTCAGATCAGTACGGTTAATAACATAAGCCGGCGGCTGATAATCTTTCAGATAGATGGTTTTATTACTCATATTCAATCGTTACTCTCTGGGTTATCTGACATAATAATTCGTAGGCAATGGTGTCTGAACATTGTGCGACCTGTTCAACGGACAGTCCCTCACCCCATAAAATGACCCTGTCTCCTAATGCAGGGGTAATACCATGCTGGTACAGGGCCTGTAAATTTATAGTGACCATATCCATGGATACCCGGCCAACTAAAGGCAGCCGATGTTTATGCATTAAAACCGGCGTACCTGGGCGGGCATGACGAGGATAGCCGTCACCATAGCCAATACCCACTACACCAATAGTCATATCCTCCGGACAGCACCAGCTGGAACCATAACCAATACAGCCCCCTTTTTTCAGGTGTTTAACAGCAATGAGTTCTGACTCCAGAGTCATAACAGGTTTTAGCTCCAGCTCGGATTGTCCGGCAGCCTCCTTAAACGCCCTGTCCTCAAAAGGAGAAATTCCATAGAGCATAATACCCGGTCTAACCCAGTCATAATGACTTTCGGGCATGGCAATAATAGCTGCTGAATTGGCCATGCTGCGCTGTATATTAAAAGGTAAGACTGTTAATTGTTCAAACAATTCCAGCTGCTGCTGATTAAAGGAGTTGTTTATTTCATCCGCACAGGCAAAGTGGGACATAATCCCTGCAGGTTTTCTATTATCCGGCAGTGCCTGCAGAATATCACTCAGATGACTCAATTCTGTTTTCTGCAAACCCAGCCGATGCATTCCGGTATCCAGTTTCAGCCAGTAAGTGAGTGAGCTGTCATTATTTTCAGCAAAATAATTCTGCAGCCACTGAAACTGCTCCATACAGTGAACGGCCGGGATTAAATGATGCTGCTCACAGAGCTTATAACAGTCCTGTTCGTAGACCCCTTCAAGCAAAAAAATAATTTTATCGATACCCTGTTGACGTAAAAACAGAGCTTCATCCATTCGTGCCACAGCAAAAGCATCACTGTCCTGCAATGCCCTGGCTACCTCTGTAATACCATGTCCGTAAGCATTGGCTTTTATAACCGAGACAACACAACTATCCGGGGACAGTTTTTTTACCACATCCAGATTATGCTTAAGTGCGGCTAAACGGATTCTGGCTCGAACCTGGTGCATATTAAACTTCAGCCTCTAGTCTTCATAATCAATAGATGCATGGTTTTCAAAACGGGTATATTGTCCCAGGAAAGTCAGTCGTGACGTACCCAAAGGACCATTACGCTGCTTGCCGATAATAATTTCTGCAGTGCCCTTATCCGGACTGTCTTCGTTATACACTTCGTCCCGATAAATAAATACAATTAAATCTGCATCCTGCTCGATAGCACCGGATTCGCGAAGATCTGACATAACGGGACGCTTGTTAGGCCGTTGTTCCAGACCACGGTTAAGCTGAGACAATGCAACAACCGGCACGTTCATTTCCTTGGCCAGAGCCTTTAGCCCCCGGGAGATTTCTGATATTTCATTTACCCGGTTTTCCGAACCGCCTTTAACCTGCATTAACTGCAGGTAATCCACTACAATCAGGCCGATATTATGCTTACGCTTTAAGCGTCTGACCCTGGCCCGCATTTCTGTGGGCGACAGGGCCGGGGTATCATCAATAAAGATATTGGCTTCGTTTAAAATAGAAACCGCCGAAGTCAGTCTTGGCCAGTCATCTTCATCCAGCTGGCCTGAACGCACCCTGGTCTGATTAATACGTCCCAGTGAAGACAACATACGCAGAGTCAGCGATTCTGCCGGCATTTCCATACTGAACACAGCCACCCCGACACCGGCATCAATAGCCGCGTTTTCTGCCAGATTCATAGCGAAGGTGGTTTTCCCCATTGACGGCCTCCCGGCAACAATCACCAGATCAGCCGGCTGCAGGCCGGATGTCAGGCCGTCAAAATCAGTAAAGCCGGTGGGAATGCCGGTAAAACTGCCGCCGCTCTGGTACAGCTCATCAATCCGGTCCACAGTTTTTTTCAGTAACTCGGTCATGCCCTTGAAATCATTTCCGGCATTAGCGCCTTTATCCGCAATCTCAAATACGGTCTTTTCAGCGGCTTCCAGAATTTCATCGCTGTTTCGGCCTTCCGGATTAAAGGCACTATCTGCAATTTCATTACCGATTTGTATTAATTGCCTTAAAACCGACCGTTCCCGGACAATTTCTGAATAGGCACGGATATTAGAGGCACTGGGTGTATTGTTGACCAGGCTTCCCAGGTAGGCCAGTCCGCCTACTTCATCAATATGGTTATTAGACTCCAGACGCTCCGACAGGGTAACCACATCACAGGGTTTTCCGGATTCAATTAAACCTTTGATCTCACTAAATATTATCCGGTGATCCCGTCGATAGAAGTCTTCTTCATTAACAATACTGGCAATATGGTCCCATGAGTCATTATTAAGTAATAGACCGCCCAGAATAGACTGTTCTGCATCAATAGAATGGGGAGGCAGTTTGATAGAATCGCTTATCTGTTCCATGAATTACTCAAAGTTCTCTGAATAGGAAAAACCACTATTATCTAATACCCGGACCAATTTACAAGCATAAAATTTACTAAAAAAAAGTTGTAACTACTCAGCGTATTTAGATTTTGTGCCAGTTCAAGGCATTTTCGCACGGAAAATGTGAGCGTATATCAATACGTGACCATTTGAGTACGAAAATAACGCCGAAGTGGTGCAAAAGATGAATGCGCTGAGTAGTTAAAGGGGTTTTCCCTTAATAATTAGACAAAGCATAGATATTTTATTAATATTGAAAACAGTACAGAATGCTAAAATAAAAACTAAAAATTCTAAAGGGGCCCCACTTCCCCTGACATAATAACAATAATCTTCTTACTATAATTATAATAAATGAGGTGTAATTCTCGATGTCACAACAATCCGACCTGACTCTATCGGAAAGGAATCTGTTTCAACAGGGTTTTCAAAGCTACACACCGTCAGAATTAAAAACACTGAACTGGGGATTACGCTTTACCCCGTTTCTATGTATGGCACTGGGCTTTTACGGTCTGGTTAATCATAATATTGTTATTCTTTTTATTATTTCTGCATCCGGAATTATTGCTGCATTTTTCCCTAATATGCATCCCTTTGATCTGATTTATAACAACCTGGTTCGGCCCCTGTTTAAGGGTGTCAGACTTCCGCCTAATCCCCTGCAGCGTCGTCTGGCCTGCCTTGGTGCCGGTTTTATGAATGCGACCATAGCATTTATGTTCCTCACCGACCCAACGGTTCAGACACTTCCCTGGAATGAATTTCAGTTTACTCTGGATGGCCTGGGCACCGGCGGTACAGTAGCCTATATTCTGGGTTATCTGCTGGTTTCCATGCAGGTGATTGTATTTGCCAATCACTTCTGCCTGCTGTCCTGGGCTTACGAACAGTTAATGCGTTCCATGGGCTTAACAGAAAAGCCCATCAGTCCTGAACGTGCTAGAAAACTGCTGCATCTTGATGCTGTTATTGTAGATGTACGGGACAGGGAAGACTATAACAAGGGGCATATTGAAAACGCAGTTAACATCCCACTGGATGAAATGGCAAAAGGCAATAATCTGAACTCATATAAAGACAGACTAATGCTGCTCTACTGTGGTAATGGCCGATTCAGCTTTATTGCACAGGAGTTAATGCGTAAACAGGGATTATCTATGGCTTATGCTATGGGAAGTTATGAACATGCGAAAGAATCGCTGGGGATCCGTTAAAACAGGTGGATTACTACACTGAATAATTTTTACTAACTGGTTATTGTTATTCTAATGATTCAATAACCAGTTAGGCAGTTTTTTATTGGCATTTTCTGCAATACGACGCGCAATTTCATCGGCTTTGGTTATTTTCTGTTCAGTTGGTTGCTGATCAGGAATCGCCTTTACTTCAGCATTCTGCTCCTGATTTTGTACGGACAGATCCTGTAAATTTTCAGACTCATGTTCATGTTTCTGATGTTCCAGAATAACCAACATATCATCATAAGATATTTCTTCTACGAAATATTGCTCATCAATTTCCTGAAAAAATCCCATACCTGCTTACTCAAATTTAAAAAATAAAATTACCAATAATGTTTCTATGGTTTTATAGTAAGATTTTATTAGGCTGATGTAAATCAGGCTATTCCTACATCAAGTATTTGAATATATAAGTATAATCTAAATATAGAATAGGGCTGTCCCCTATATAATTAAGGTTTATAGTGTTTTTTTATCTTAATTAACAGTTATTAACAATATAAAGAAACGCATAGCGGTTACAATTAGCAGGCATTATGGAACATTCCGTACTTTACAAACAGGACTATAGTCAATCCAGGGTTCAGTACCTGTTTAAAAACAACAGGGGACGGGATTTTATCTGCGGTGATATTCACGGCTGTTTTGACCTGCTTGAAGAACAGTTACAGAAAGTTAATTTTGATCCTCAACAGGATCGCCTGTTCAGTGTTGGTGATATCATAGACCGGGGTTATGACTCCGCCAAAGCGCTTTTTTATTTAGAGCAGGACTGGTTTTACTGTATTCGGGGTAATCACGAGCAGATGTTTCTGGACTGGTGCAATGAAGACACCCCGGTTTTTCGTGCCGATGCTTTTCGTTTTCATATGCATAATGGCGGTCAATGGGTAGCAGACTACCTGGGTGTCCATATTCAGCAGCTTAACGATGATATTCTTAATGATAAACCCATTACCGAAAAATACCCTGCATTAGATCTCTGGGTAAAAGCACTGTCAGCCTTGCCTTTTGCCATGGAAATAAAATCATCCCGGAAAAAAATCGGCATTATTCACGCTGAAATTCCTCAGGAAGTTAAATGGCCTTCACTGGAAGCAGAGTTAAATAAGCCCCGGGTTTTATACAGTTTATTATATTCACGCAAATATATTCATTCTTTAAAGCCTAAAAAATACAGCATTAGCGGTGTGGATGAAATTTATGCGGGCCACACCATCCTTGACAAACCTCAGAAAATTGGCAATATTCATTATATTGATACCGGTGCCTACTCCAGAAACCAGCTGACCTTAGTCAAGATTTCCAATTAAGATCCGCTTAAAACAGTTTTTTATGCTCTCAAAACCATCAGCAAAAATCCTGGCTGAAAAAAAGTGACTGAACCAGAAAAATTCTTATAAAGCATGCAGAATCCTTTAAAACGCCCTATCCTGGAAATTCTTAAAAATACCGACGGCGTACTTAAAGAGTATCAACTGCATCGACTGCTGGGCGGTGCAGCCTTTAGCCAGTTTACAGAAGGCTGCAGTGATGAACTGGCCCTGTTTCGTAAACATTTCCTGGTTATGAATGCCCTGTACGAACTGCATGAAGAACTGCTTGAGCAGAAACTCTACCTGCAGATTTCTGCACTGGAAATCAAACTGTATCCAGTAGCAGAAACGCCTTTCTGGTTACAGCCTGGCAAGACACTTGAAGTTGAACACACCTTTGCCAAACTCAGTCAGTATTACCGGGACTGGCAGTATTTTAATAAAACCAACGATGCCGATGTCGAAGCACTATTAAAAGGCTTCTGGAATACTTATCTGGTCTGCGAAGAAAAAACCGAAGCACTGGCCTGCCTGCAGCTGGATAATAATGCCAAATGGCCGGATATACAGCAGCAGTACCGCCGCCTCTGCCAGCAACATCATCCTGATAAAGGCGGCGACCCCATCTATTTTATTGAAATCCGTCAGGCCTACGATAATTTAAAAACTGTTTATAAAAATGCTCCAAACCAGTCTGGCTCAGTGTAACCGACTCCATTAAATATTATTCAGCTCTAAATATCTTCAGGTAGATTTTTTTAAACGCTTAATGTCAAAACCCGCCGCTTTTCTGTCCACTTCAACAGCCTTATCACCACTTACCCAGTTAATAACCCGGGGTTCATTATTTGCGGCTTTTTCCTGCACGGAATCACAGGCCGTTAAACAGACACCACACTGAGTACAGGTAATTTTTGCCCGCTTAATCCCCCTCACCGGCAGGCGCATAGGACAGGCTTTATCACATTCATTGTCACAGGACTGGCACAGACTGGCTCTGGACTTGTCAAAACCGATCACCAGTGCCCTGGGATTACCCATCCAGGCAAAGCTCTGTAACATCCCCACAGAACAGCCGTATTTACAGAACAGATGCCTGGCAAAAAAGAAATCCAGGGTTAACACCAGCGTCATAACCAGTAAAAAAACACTCGGCCCAAAAGTCAGATCAGCCCTGAGCAAGTCATGAAATAACTCAAACGGCGGTAAAACATAACTTAAAATGGTAAATGCCCAGATAAAAGCAATAAGCAGGCACAGCAGCAGTATCAACAGCCAGGCACCCGATTTTGAGTCTCTCAGCGGTTTTTCCCAGAGCGTTACCCGTCCCAGATATTTTTCCATTAGACGATTAATCGTTTCAACTACTGAAAAATGGGGACATAACCAGCCGCAATATAAGCGTCCATATTTCCATGAGAGAAAGATAAATACACTTACCAGAATGACTACAGGCACAATAAAATTAAATACCAGGTGCTTAACCTGGGTGGGTGTATCAAAGCATTGATACTGGGATGGTTCCAGTCCAAAAATCCAGGCATGACCCAAGATAACAAAATGACCGGCGTTCAGGTCAAATCGGAAAATATCCAACCAGGGGGCCAGTAAAAATAATAAATAGAATGAATAACGACTCAGGGTACGCAGTCGTTTTCTGGGAATGGTCATAAATAGCCTGTTTTAATAATCAGGGGGGTATTTTAGGTGTGGGAAATGGTGGGTGCAGTGATTAATGTTACAGAAGTGATGAAAATTGTTTTTTTAAAAAGGGTGTTCAGAATCAGTATCTCAAACAATATCAAACAGTGCTACCAAGCGGGTTGGTGATTATATTGTCTAAAGTTTAGAGCGACAGCTCACCCTTGAGTGCCCAGTTTCGCTCACACGTTCTTTAACAATTTGTTTGTAACCAGCTGTTTTGAAGTTGTTTTTATAAAAATATTAAAAGACATCCA
>Ga0256831_1000479_pt1 | contig 20837 bp, 18 predicted proteins | sample 132544metaG_FD_189087 | JGI IMG/M metagenome (GOLD analysis project Ga0256831, IMG submission 189087) | Hydrothermal vent microbial communities from Lau Basin, Pacific Ocean - 132-544 | ecosystem: Environmental > Aquatic > Marine > Hydrothermal vents | place: Pacific Ocean: Lau Basin | collected... | reverse complement strand
ACAACATCTTGTCTGAATAATACGTTTTAGACTTCAAACAAGTTCATTAAAAAAAGGCTACGAATTTACTCCGCAGCCTTTTATTTTTTACAGGCAAATTATTATTTACCGAGTGTGAAATCCAATCCCAGCGAGAAGCCGTATAAGCTCTTGTCATAGGTTTGCATAAAAGCAGTTCCGTCGTAGCTTCCGCCCAACGATTGAGGAGCATAATTTACGAGGTAGCCACCAAATTGAATGGTAAACATATCATTAATTTTATAGGCACCTCCCAAAGCAACAGTACTGGTGTTAAGACTGTAAGTTAAGTCGCCCTGATACGAAAGGTTAACACCGGTAGCGGCATAAAGGAAACCGGTACTCAACAAAAAGTTATTTGTAACATGGAATTCAGCACCGATAGCATATTCCTGAAAGTTATGATCGATTTTGGTATCAACATCTTTCCAGCCGGTTTTTCTGTCCATATAAACATGGAAACCTCCATGAAGCGTAACCACTTTACTAACGTTAATTTTAGCACCAACCGATAGCATAGCGGGCATATCGGCATTGGTTTCGCCACCATCAGGATACATCTCAATGGGTGATCCATCAGGATTTAATCCAATAACAAATCCTTTTCCGGCAGGTGTAGAGTTAACCAGTGTCATTTTGGTTTTAAATTCGTATTTAATACCAAAATTCAGGTTATCATCCATTAATGAAATATTAGCACCTATAATTGGTGTAAACCCGTTACCTGATTGTGTAACATCAATATCCTGATCACCTAATAAGATGGCGCCGGCTGCCAATTGTAACGATTGCTTATGTAAATCTTCTGCCAAACCGGTTAAATAAGTAGCAGTACCGTAGTAAGTTTGTTGTGCCTGATCCAGTGTCATGGCATCAATTTGCTCCTGTGTATAACCAAACTGCAGTAAACCGCCTTCAAATTGCGCTTTTTGCTCTTCGGTCATTACTCCTCCGGCAACAGCTTGGTCGAAAGTGTAACCACCGGCACCGGCACTTGTCCAGTTACCCAATCCATCACCTCCGGTAGTTGCTGCAGAAGCACCGGCAGCAGCTTGTCCCGATCCGGCTTCAGCCTGTGCAGAAACCCCATTCATAAAATCGGGTACAGGAACGTAGCTACCATCCTGCAAACGGAATTTGTTATCTTTAATATGTCCAACATAACTGTTTTTTGCCATCACATATCTTCCACCTGCAAACAGCGAAATATTATCATTAATAGCATAACTTACACCAAGTTGTAATCCCCAGTAGATAGAGGTACCTTTTAAATACAAATCAGTTGAGTATCCCGTTACCCCTGCTGACGACAGCGAATGAGCAGTATTGGCCAGTGGCATTTCTGCCATGGGAATACCTTTGGCAAACTCGGCACTTCCACCACCACCAATGGGCATAAACCCAAATGAAAACGCCCATTTTCCTGTTTTGTAAGCCGCAAAAAGGCTGGGGAAAATAGGTGCGTTGGTTGTCCCTTCATAAACATCGTTATTTAAATAAGGAAAGGTGTTGGTAAGTGTACGCGTTTGAAAAATGGATTGGTTGCTAAGCGAAAGGTGAAACCCATCGGACAATTTGGTCAAGGCTGCCGGGTTGTAATAAACAGCATCAATACTGGTAGAAGCGTCTCTAACCAGCATCCGCGTCCAGGCAGTACTTTGGTTGGTGTTTGTAACCAGACCACCTGCATAGGTAAATCCGGCCAACAACAACATACTAATCAATGAAATTGTAAATTTTCTCATGGCATTTATTTTTTGTTAATATGCACAAATATAGAAAATTTTAAGTCGTTGTGAATAAATAACCCAAAAAACTAACAACAAAGGGGTGTTAACAGGTAGAAACTTATAAACTTTATTTTATACACGTTCTATATTTATCCATAAAATGCTTCTCGGCTAATTCCTTGTTCCACGAAAACCAGATTTCATAAATGAGGAGATTTTCCATATTTTTTCCGTTCTTTGCGCTACATACTGACTCATTGGAAAAATAAGCAGAAAAAAGTGAACAAAGCATATATCAACGGAATAGGTTCGGTAACACCTCAAGGGCTGTCGAAACGCGGCGAGTTGTTGCCCGAAATTTTTGTGTACAACGAAGAATTTCTTCAAATTCAAAAACCCGATTACAAAAAGTATGTGGATGCCAAATCGTTGCGGCGCATGAGTAAAATAGTGCGTATGGGGGTTTATGCCGCTTTTGATGCCATGAAAGATGCCGGCCTTGACCAACCCGATGCAATTTTAACCGGCACAGGCATGGGCTGCCAAAAGGATACCGAAAAGTTTTTAAACGGGATGATTGACAACAACGAATCCTTTGGAAACCCAACAGCTTTTATGCAATCGACCCATAATACCGTGGGTGCCCGCATTGCTTTGATGCTTCGAAATCAAAATGAAAACTTTACCTATGTGCACCGGACATTTTCGTTTGAAAGCGCCCTGATTGACAGTATGCTGATGTTGGCCGAAGCAGACAAAAAGCAGATTCTGACAGGTGGTATCGACGAAATAACACAGGAAAGCCGGCTGATTAAAACCCACATTAACCACTATAAAAAGATGGCTGTAAATAATTTACAGCTGTTTACCGACAAGCAGTCCGGTGCGTTGCCCGGCGAAGGCGCCATGTTTTTTGTGCTCTCGCACCAAAAATCCGATAAAAGCTATGCTGCCGTTGCCGATGTGGCCACCTTTTTTAAGCCCGAAACCCTTGAAGAAACCACCACGCAAATAGAATCGTTTTTAACCAAAAACAACCTCAAAGCCACCGACATTGATTTGATTTTATCAGGTTACAACGGCGATACCGAATACGATCTGTTTTATCAAAAGGTTGAAAACAGCTTGTTCAACAATGTGGCAAAAGCACGTTTTAAACACCTGACAGGTGAATACGATACCGCTGCCGCCTTTGCCATGGTGGTGGCTGCAAAACTGATAGCCGGCGAAAACCCGCCGAAAATATTGTTTACACAAGATATGGTCCGATCACCCAAAAACATACTCATTTACAATCAGTTCCGAAACATTAACCACAGTTTAATACTGTTAACCGATGGATAAATCGAAATTTCATTTAATAACCTATAACTGGTTGTTTTTGCTGTTTGTATTTCTGTTTTTATACTTCTGGCAAAACATCTCCGTTTGGTATATTATCGGTATAATGATTGCTTATTTGCTGATACTGGCAGTAGGGTCAATCTTTTTCAGGTGGAATTTTTATTTAAAAGCCCGTCACCGGGGAAGTGGCAGAATAAAACAAGTTTCGCTAACTTTCGATGATGGCCCTTCATCCAAAACAGAAGCCATTTTAAACATCTTAAAAGAAGAAAAAGTGCCCGCTGCTTTTTTCTTAAAGGGAGAAAATATTACGAGCTTTCGTAAAATAGTTAGAAGAATATACGAGGAGAACCACCTTTTGGGAAACCACTCATTTACGCACACCGTGGGGTTTACCTTTCAAAACAGCCGAAAGGTAACCAACGATTTACAAAATGCCGCAAAAGCAATTGAACGGATAACCGGAAAAAAACCCTTGTTTTTCAGGCCTCCGTACGGCGTTACCAATCCCGAAATAGCAAAAGCTGTTAACCGGTTGGGGTACACGGTAGTAGGATGGTCAGTTCGCTCCTTCGACACCAAATACCACAACCCCCGGCGGTTGTTAAGCAGGTTGAAACAAAAAACCAAAGCGGGCGACATTGTTTTACTGCACGATTATCCAGAAGTTACCCTGAAAATATTACACGAATATATTCAATGGCTGAAACAAAATGATTTTCAAATTGTATCTTTGGAAAAACTTATCAATAAAAAAGCTTATGCGTAACCTTGCATTGATTTGGATACTGTTTTTCCCCTGGATTGTTTTGGGGCAAAATAGCGTAGTGTTGCAAAAAATAAAGCAGCAATCGTTGCAAATAAAAACCATTGACGCCGATTTTGTACAAACAAAAAACATTTCGTTTATCGATGAGCAGCTTATCTCCAGCGGCAAATTTTGGTTTAGCCGTCCCGGAAAAATGCGGTGGGAATATCAAAAACCCTTTTTTTATTCCATCATTATCAACGGCAACAACATCACGGTTATCGACGATAAAAAAGAGAGCCGTTTTGATGCTGCATCCAATGCCATGTTCGGGCAAATTAAGCTGGTAATTATGAACATGGTAAACGGTAAAATGTTTGACGACCCCAACTATCAAACTACACTGAAACAAACCGGTGACTATTACGTGGTAAATTTTGAAACGGTAAACGCGGCCATGAAAGCTTACATATCATCCATCGACCTCTACTTTACAAAAAACGGTTATTTGATGGAAAAAATCAGGATGAACGAAGCTTCGGGCGATGATACCGTCATTGAATTTAAAAATCAACAACTCAACAAACCCCTTAAAAATGGCACTTTCGAGCCTTAAATATTGGTTGCTGTGCGTTTTTGCCGGATGGGGTTTGGTTGTAAACGCCCAACACACAGTTACAAAATACAACGCCAACATGGTGGTGCAGGGCAAAAACCTGTCGGGCATTTTAATTCAATCGTCTTCCGACACGGCCAACCGCTTTGTGTTTGTAAGCAAACTCGGTTTAAAGTTTTTTGATGTGGAGACAAAATCCGAACAATTTAGTTATACCATTCACTATTTTAGCCCTGCCTTTAAAACCGAAAAAAGGGTAATTGGTATTGTAAAAGAGCTGTTTGTGCTTGGTTTTGACACAGTTAATTCAAAAAAGAAGGGAGCCGCGGTAAAATTAATCAGTACTAAAGAGGGGTTTTGCAAAAGGGCTTTTGGCCTGTTTGGGAAACGTGTCAGGGTTTGTTACGTCAACGATAACATTACAATTCAATGTAAGTTTTATCCGGTAAGCTTTAACCTGAAAACCATAAAATGATGTTGATAAAAGAGTTTTATACCCTGCAAAATTTTTCATCGGGAAACAACAGTATTGATGCTGTTTTGTTGCTCAATCCCGGCCACGAAGTTTATAAGGGGCACTTCCCCGGGCAGCCCGTGGTGCCGGGTGTTATTCAAATTCAAATTTTACGCGAGCTGGCCGAAAAAGCCCTGGAAAAAAAATTATTTATTTCGGAAGTTACCTCCGCCAAATACCTCAATATGATTGTTCCTGCCCACGAGCCGGTTTTAATCGAGATAACCCTAAAGCCTGCCGAAACCGGATTTAAACTAAACGGCCTCATTAAAAATAAAACCATTGTTTACAGTAAAATAAAAATGGTGGTTTTGGAGCGGTAAGGGGTTTTCAATTCCAAATCCTGATTTAATCCCGTTGTGGTACAATTTAGGGTATGTTTACATTCGATTATAAATAAGCATTCATTGTTTAAGATTGCTTCGAAATTACCTGCTTTACATGTACTCAACAATCACTGCTGCATCCTCCAACCCAATCATTGCATTAATAATACGTGCCTCTTTAAAATTTGGCAAATCATCGGGGGTAATGGAGGCTTCGGTAATCAGGCCTGCATCCAACAGTGCGGTACGCCGGGTTCCTTTTAAAAGTGGGTTTTTTGGCGTTACCCATCGGCTGCCATCATAAAAAACAATGTTGGCAAAGGAGGTGTCGGTAACTTCGCCGTTTTTAATAATTAAAACATCATCGGCTTTCCCTTTTAATTGCCGTAAATTATTCAGGTTGCTTCTATCGGTGAATTTGCAATGATACTCAATACTATTGGCCACAACCGGTTTCAGGGTTTTAATACAGGGCAGCTTATAAGGTACAAATTCCCATTGGTAGTGCTTATTGCCATATAACAACCTGAATTTAAACAATCCCTGTTTATTTTCCATGGCAGGTAATGCCTCCTGCAAAACCTTTTCAGGGTCAAATTGCAGCGACTGCCCGAAACACATTTGTACGGATTGATGCATCCGCCGGAAGTGATACTCAGGGTTACTGAATTCACCGTTTTCGAACCGTATGGTTTCAAGCAATGGGTACATAAATCTTGTCGATTAATTCCTGATACTCTTCTTCGCAAATGCTGTTGGCGGTAATGCCACCGCCACTTTTATAGGTCAGCCCTTTGTTTGATTGTTCAATATACCTGATCATTACACCACTGTCGAGGTTAGCGCCGTCAAACAGGCCGAAAATTCCGGTGTAATAACCACGGTCGTAACCCTCGGCATCGCGGATTATTTCAACGGTTTTTCGTTTGGGTGCTCCCGAAATTGAACCTGCCGGCAGCAGCGTCATTAATATGTTGCCAATGTTTTCGTGATAACTGTCGGGTAGTTTTCCACTGATTTCCGAACTCATCTGCAACAGCTCTCCTTTGTGTGTCTTCAACCGGTCGATATACCTGAAACGGGTTACCTTTACCTCATCGGCCACCATGCTGAGGTCGTTGCGAATCAGGTCAACAATGGTGTAGTGTTCTGCCAGCTCTTTTTTGCTGGCCAGCAGTTTCTGTTCCGCACCGTCAACAGAAGCATCGATGGTTCCTTTCATGGGATAGGAGCTGATGACGCCGTTGTTTATGGTTACGAATATCTCGGGCGAAAAAACCACAAACTGCTCTTTTAGCCACAACTTGTATCTGGCTTTGCTGCTGTAAAAAATCTCTTTTAAGGAGAAATTCGACTCCGCTTTGGCCGGCATGGTAAGGTTCAACAAAAAGGTATCGCCCCGGCCAAGATGAAACCGGACTTTTTTAAAAGCCTCACAATAGGTTTGCTTTGATACCGGTGTAGAATTAAAAACCAGTTGTTTAGTGATACTTTTATGTTTTTCAGCGTTGGAAATCCCGTTTACATCATACAATATTTTTTGAGGGTCAACTTCACTCAGCGGGATAACAACCGGCTTTTGCATGGCAAAATCAATGATAAAAAGAAAAGGTGTTTTTTCCTTTCCCAACCTGTTCATGATTTGTGCCGCCTGTTTCATGGATTACCTTTTTTTACTGTGAGCAAAAGTATGTTTTTTCTAAAAGAACTTCGCTTCTGTAATTGATGAACCAACCGAACTAAAGAAAAAAACGGCAACACTTTGCAGGTATTCAGTTATGCCATAAGTTTGCAGCTTAAAATAAAAATGTGAAACTTCTGATTATTGACAACTACGACTCGTTTACTTATAACCTGGTGCAACTGGTTAAACAGGCTGGTGTACACGAGTTTGACATTGTTAAAAATGACCGACTGCTTCGTCTTAAACCAGATTACAACAAAGTGTTGATTTCGCCGGGGCCGGGCATTGCCTCCGAAGCCGGACAACTGATGGAATTTTTAAAGCTAAATTACAAAAGTACTTCCATTCTTGGAATCTGCCTTGGCCAGGAAGCTATTGTTGAACTGTTTGGAGGCCGTCACAAAAAACTCGAACGGCCGTTACACGGATTTCAAAACAAAGCAACCCTTACCGGGCAACACTATATTTTTAAAAACCTGTCTACAACCTTTAAAATAGGCCATTACCATTCGTGGTATGTTGATGAATCAGCCCTTCCGGAAGAGTTAAGAATATTGGTTAAAGATGAGCTTAATTTAATCATGGGCATCGCCCACAAACAATATGATGTAACCGGTCTTTTTTTTCATCCCGAATCAATGATGACCGAACATGGGCAGGAGATGATTAAAAACTGGCTTGAGGGATAACAAAGTTAATTTTGTTTAACCCCTTTAGGGTTAAAATTTTTTTAATTACCTGTTTCCCTTTTCCCTGCACTTCGTACAGGGCTATTCATATTAAATCCCTTCGGGATTATGCGTGTAGAGAAAAAAATATGAAGTAACAATTCCATGTAAAAATACAAAAACTCATTTTTTCAGGTACAATAAATCAGAAAATAAATGCTTTAAGAACTGATGGTTATTTTGCTATACAAAAAAGATTCTGTTATAAAAATAACTAAGCAAAAACACCTCTCAGGATACCAAACCACGAAGTGGTTAAACATGAATAACCATCGGTAAAACCGGTGGTCACAATGATAGGTTTTTCAAGAACCCTGAAAAGGGTTCAATAATTATTCCAACTACTTGTTTCCCTTGGTTACTTTTTCACTTTATCATCACCTTTTTTTGCAAGCCACCGGGCCTTAATAACATCATCGTAAAAACTCCATGGTTTTTCTTTTTTCCGGTGTTCGTGGCCTAAAATCCACTGGTCGTAAATTTTATCAAAGGTTCCGTCTTTGGTTCTATAGTCAATCCATTTATCAACATATCTTACCCAAACATCATCGGTGGCAACAGGAAATACCAACGCATTGCTGATATGATAAGGCAACGGATTAACCACTTTATAATCGGGATGAAAAATCGTTAAGGCAGAAGCACGCTCGGCACTGGTCAGGTGAGCATCAAGGTGAATGGAATCCTCTTCACGCTGTTTGAAGAACTGATTAAAATTATGAATTTCATAAGCACCACCATTGGGAAAGAACGATAGAAACTCGTGTGCAATTTCCTCTCGTTCAAAATAGGAAACCGTAAAAGTATCCAGCTTAATGGCGCTTTTAAAGTTGTCAAACTTATCATTATCCTTTGGAACCAGCAATGCCAGCGATACATTAAGATAGGGTTTCGATAACTCCAACTCCTGAGCATACCTGCCGGAGATAAAAATATCCGACATCATAATATCAATATAATCCGATTTAATGTCTTTGATGAGTTCGCCCTGTTTAATGGGCACAAACTCTATTTTAGCATCCAAATCAGTTGCCAGCTGAAAGGCCAGATCGATACCATATCCCACCAACAGGCTGTCGCTGTTATAAAATGAAAACGGCATGGCATCTTCATAAAAACCAATTCTGATGGTTCCTCTGCGCTTGATACGGCTCAGGGTATTTTCCCCTTTCCACTTTCGGTTTGGATTCCGTTTGGCATCTTTTAAAATTTTATAGGGCTGCTGCGGGCTGATAATTTTAAACCGGTTCACTATTTCGATGTTAGTGGGAATATTCTCCATGCTTTTGGCCAACAGCATGTTCATGCCATAAACGGAAACCCCACCGGCCAGGATAACAACAATCAACCCCTGAATTAGTTTGCCGGTTTTAAGTTTTAGTAAACCGTGTCCGGCAGCAATGGTGAGCAGTGTTAAAGTAATAAGATGAAATGCGCCCAAAACAACGCGAATACGGTCGGTAAGCACCGTAGAAACCACAAAAAGCTGAAAAGTTTTTTGCGGAACATGCAACAAGTCCATCACAAAAGGAAGTCCGGTAACGGGTGCTACAAAGCTACTCAGCAGCGTTGAACTCACAAAAACAGGGGCTGCATTCCACGACAAAGCACCACCGGTGTACCAGGCTGCAAACGGAACAAAAATAAAAATCATAAAGGTACCCAGATTGGGAAACGGATAAGCCAAAGGCATGATAATATCCACCTCATCCTGCGCCTCTTTGGTGGCACCCTCTTCGGTACGAATAATCGCCTTAATATCTTCAATAAGCTGTGGAAAAACCACAATAATTTTACCCGTGGCAAAAATAGTAATGAGGGTGGAGCGGGTAATTTTAAAGATGGTTTTGGAAGAGTAGGGGGTAAAAGATGAAATAATATAAGGAAGCACCAAAAAGGTAATCAGTAATACCGCCAGCAGATATAGCAGCAGATATCCCTGCAGCCTGCTCAGGTCGGCCCAGCTGAGTTTACTCACTATGCCTGCTCCGATACTAAAGACGCCGATTGGGGTAATTTTAACAATCATCTTATTAACCTGATTTAAGCCGTCGGTTAACACATCCAACGGTTTTAACAGAGTTTCCTTGTTGGGCAGTTTCATCATACCCAGCCCGATAAAAATACTGAACAGTACCACCGCCGGAACCACATTGTCACTCAACGCCTTAAAAGGATTTGACGGAATGTAAAGCTTAACAAAATCAAAAGGCACCTGCTCCCTTACAAAATCGGCGCTGTAAAAGCTGCCGTTTTCCCAGTGGGGAAAAGCAAGCGGAAGCAGCAACAAGGCAATAACACCCACCAACAGCAACATGGATAAAAATATTAATCCGTATTTGATGATTTTTCGTGCAGTATCAAGCGACAGGCGTCCTATGTTTACAATCAGCGAAAACATAATGTAGGGCAAAACGGTCATCTGCAGCAACCCGATAAATACATCGCCAAGTACCGAAAACCAGGCAACTTTTTCGCCAAAAAACAAACCGAGAAATATTCCTGCAATCAGGCCGATTAATACTTTTGTTGAGAGTGATAATTTTTTCATAATCAAACAGCGCAACTAAATCCAAATATTACCTTGTGAAACTGATTAGCCGACCCCTTGCCGGCAATTTATTGGATAAAACTACAAATAAATCAAATAGCAATAAAAACGGAGAGACGTTTTTTCAATATCTGCTTACCAACTAATGGAGAAATCCTAATGGCTAATTCCTACAATGCTTCCCGGCAACAAAGCACATTGATTAATTGCTTACTTTTGAGGCTCAAAATTCAAAAATAGCAACATGAAGTTATATCCCATAGAAACAGGAAACCTTAAACTTGATGGGGGTGCCATGTTTGGTGTAGTACCCAAAGTGTTATGGAACAAAGTTTATCCCGCCGATGAAAACAACCTTGCCAACTGGGCCATGCGCTGCCTGTTGGTGGTTGATGGCGACAGAAAAGTATTAATTGATAACGGAATCGGCCACAAACAAGATGAAAAATGGCTGTCGCACTATTACCTGAATGGTGACGATACGTTGGAAGGCTCTTTAAAAAATGCCGGTTACACAAAAGATGATATCACCGATGTGATTCTTACCCACATGCATTTCGACCATTGTGGAGGCAGTGTGGAGGGTGATGAAACATCGGGTTACCGGCTGGCATTTCCAAACGCTACCTATTGGACAAGCAAACAGCAGTACGATTGGGCTGTTAACCCCAACCGGCGCGAAAAAGCCTCCTTTTTAAAAGAAAACATTTTACCCATCGAAGAGAGCGGCCACCTGAAACTTATTGATACTGAAGGAGAATATATCCCCAACATCACTTTTAAGCTTTACAGTGGCCACACCGACGGGCAGGTAATTCCACACATCAATGTAAATGGTAAAACCGTGGTTTTTATGGCCGATTTGATGCCCTCATCGGCACACATTCCCATGCCATGGATTATGTCGTACGATACCCGCCCGCTGCTTACGCTTAAAGACAGAGAACGTTTTTATAAAAAGGCGTTGGAAAACAATTACATCCTCTTTTTTGAACACGATATTTTTAACGAAGCAGGAACCCTGAAAGATACACCCAAGGGTGCGCGGATTGACAAAACCGGAAAGTTAGCAACATTTTTATAACTTTGAAATTACCGATTAAACTTGTTTAAAGTTAACCTGGTGATAATGAGTGTAAAAGACTTTAAATATGTTCATTGAAAAGATAGATACAATTAAAAGAAAAAAGATGAAAAAAATTTTGTTGTTTGGTTTAACAGCCATTATGTTAGCCGCTTTAATATCGTGTAGCAACACAAATTCCAAAGCAAAAAAAGCCAAACCGTCAGCCACGCTTGTAAAAGGTTATCAAATGAAAAAATATGCCAAAGTAAAACTTACCGCTGATATTTCACATTTAAACAACAACCAAAAACAGATGTTAAAGCTCCTTTTTCGTGCAGCCGACATTATGAACGACATCTTTTGGAAAGAAAATGTTGGTGAAAAGAATGCGTTTTTAAGCAACATTAAAGACCCAAAACTTAAGGAGTATGCCTCCATAAACTATGGGCCATGGGACGAGTTAAACAACCTCGCCCCCTTTATTACCGGATGGGGCGAAAAACCAAAAGGAGCTGAGTTTTATCCGCACAACATGACCATTAAAGAGTTTGAAGAGTTAAAAAACAAAGACAAAACAAGCCTTTACACCTTGCTTAGACGCGATGGTAACGGAAAACTAACAACCGTTTGGTACCACGATGCCTTTAAACCCGAAATCAAAAAAGCTTCCGATTTATTGCTAAAAGCTTCGGAACTTGCCGAAAACAAAGGGTTTAAAAAATATCTTCAACTACGCGCAAAAGCCCTTTTAACTGACGACTATTACACAAGCGATATGGCCTGGCTCGATATGAGTGGCAATTTGGTTGATCTGGTAATCGGTCCCATTGAAAATTATACCGATCAGCTTTTTGGTTACAAGGCCGCCCACGAATCGTTTGTGTTAATAAAAGATGTGGAGTGGAGCGACAAGCTTTCGAAGTACGCTAAATTTTTGCCGCAACTACAAAAAGAGCTTCCGGTTGATCCTAAATATAAGCAGGAAACCCCCGGCTCAAAAGCCGACCTCAATGCCTACGATGTGGTTTATTATGCCGGCGATTGTAACATGGGCGGTAAAACCATTGCCATCAACCTCCCCAACGATGAGCGTGTCCAGCTAAAAAAAGGAACCCGTAAACTTCAGCTTAAAAATGCCATGCGTGCTAAATTCGATGAGATTTTGGTTCCCATTTCAAAAGTACTTATCTCTTCCGAACAACGCAAGTATATTACCTTTAACGCCTTCTTTTCCAACACCATGTTTCACGAAGTGGCGCACGGAATGGGTATTAAAAACACCATCAACGGAAAGGGGCCTGTTCGTAAAGCGTTAAAGGAAAAATTTTCAGCCATCGAAGAGGGTAAAGCCGATATTTTAGGATTATACCTTGTTAACCGCCTTTATGATATGGGTGAATTTACCGACACCAAATTAATGGACAATTATGTAACCTTTATGGCGGGTATTTTCCGTTCGGTAAGATTTGGCGCCTCCAGTGCTCACGGTATGGCCAACATGCTCCGGTTTAATTTTTTCCTTAAAGAGGGTGCTTTTAAACGCAATGAAGACGGAACCTATTCCATCAACTTTGAAAAAATGAAAACAGCTTCCAAAGCACTTACCCAAAAAATATTGAAAATTCAGGGCGATGGCGATTACGAAGCCGCCAAAGCATGGGTAAAAACCGATGGCATGATTCCGCAACAACTTAAAGAAGATTTGGACAAGGTAAACAGCATGGGTATTCCTGTTGATATTTACTTTGAACAGGGTCCCGAAATGTTAGGATTGTAAAATTTAAACATTATAATAACATCAAAATGAAAAAGTTAATATTTGTTTTTTTGTCGTTTTTAACACTTTCGACAACAACACTTAAAGCCAACGAAGGGATGTGGCTACCCATGTTTATTAAAACCCTAAACATTGCCGAGATGCAAAAAATGGGGTTACTTCTTACGGCCGACGAATTGTATAACCCCAACCAACCCAGTTTAAAAGATGCCATCGTGGGACTTTCAACAGGGCCTACTCCCCAGGGTTATTTTTGTACTTCCGAGCTAGTATCAGATAAAGGGCTGCTTTTTACCAACCATCACTGCGGATACGATTACATTCAAAAACACTCAACCGTTGAACATGATTATTTGAAGGATGGTTTCTGGGCTAAGTCGTTTGACGAAGAGTTACCCAATGAAGGACTAACAGCTTCCGTACTGGTATACATGGCCGATGTTACCGACAGTATTGTTCCACAGCTAAACGACACTATGAGCGAAGCCGACCGCAGTAAAAAGGTTTCCGAAATTGAGTCAAAGCTTAAAAAGCAAGCCTCCGAAGAGGGCAAATACAATGTGGTAATCAAAGGTTTTTTTGCCGGAAACGAGTATTACATGTTCGTGTATCAGGTATATAAAGATGTAAGGCTGGTGGGTGCTCCCCCTTCGGCCATTGGAAAATTTGGCGGCGATACCGACAACTGGATGTGGCCACGCCATACCGGTGACTTTAGTATTTTCAGAATATACACTGCTCCCGATGGTTCCCCTGCCGAATATTCAAAAGACAATGTGCCCCTCAAACCCAAACATTATCTGCCCATTTCGCTGGATGGTGTTAAAAAAGATGATTTTGCCATGATTTGGGGATTTCCGGGAACCACTGAACGCTACCTCACCTCCTACGGCATTCAATTTAAGATGAACGATTATTTTCCTCCTCTGATTGAAGTGTTCGGAAAAAAACTGGAAGTTTGGAAAGAACACATGGATGCAAACCAGTCGGTTAAAATTAAATATGCTTCTAATTATGCCGGAATTGCCAATGCCTGGAAATATTTTATCGGACAACAACGCGGTGTTAAAAAGAATCATGTATTACAGAAAAAACAAAATTTTGAAAAATTGTTTACCAACTGGGTAAATGCCAGCGATGCCCGAAAATCCAAATATGGTGAGGCCCTGCCGCTAATCAAAGAAGCTTATGGTAAAATGTCGGAAAATTTTGTACCGCTTGTGGTTGGCAGTATTGCCGGGCTACAAGGTTCCGATGCCATCTCCATGGCTCAAAGCCTGTCGGGATTAGAAACCAGGCTTAAAAAACTTAAAAAGGAAAAAAAGAAAGACAAAAAAGAGAAAATTGAAAAACGAATTGAAAAATCAATCAAAAAACTCACTGAACGAATGGCCGAATCGTTTAAAGATTACGACATGGCCACCGACAAAGATGTATTTGCTGCCATGACCAAGATGTATTACGACAAAATGCCGGCCAACATGCATCCTGAAATTCTTGACAAGCTGGCTCAAAAGTTTAAAGGCGATTTTAACGCCTTGGCCGACTATGTTTATACAACCTCTTTTATTCCCGATTCCAACAAATACAAAGCATTTTTAGCAAATCCCAAACTTAAAACTTTGAAAAAAGACCCTGTTTTTCAACTAATGCAAGGTTACATGAAAAATGTTACGGCTGCTTCAAAAAGTTATAAAGAGAGCCAAGGCACCATGAAAAAGGGCACCCGTTTATGGGAAGCCGGAATTCGTGCCATGCAACCCAACAAAAAGTTTTATCCTGATGCCAACTCAACCTTACGTTTTACCTATGGCAAAGTGCTCGACTATTACCCTGCCGATGCGGTTCATTACGACTATGTAACCCACCTGAAAGGGGTGATGGAAAAAGAAGACCCCACCAATGATGAGTTTATTGTTCCGGCCAAACTTAAAGAACTTTACGAAACCAAAGACTTTGGCCCTTACGGTGAAAATGGAAAACTTATTACCGATTTCCTAACCACCAACGACATTACCGGCGGCAACTCCGGAAGTCCGGTTATCAATGCCAAAGGCGAACTCATTGGTCTTGCTTTCGACGGCAACTGGGAAGCCATGAGCGGCGACCTCGCTTACGAAAAAGTGCTGCAACGCACCATTTGTGTTGATGTTCGTTATGTGCTGTTTATTATTGATAAGTTTGCCGATGATCCGCGTCTTATCGACGAGCTTACCATCCACAAAGCCATGCCGCAACCAAGCCATGTGGAACAACTCGAAGAGGTACCTGCTGATTAAATTATTATAATTTGAAACCATCGCTTGAAAATAAACTGTTCAATCATTTTGAAAAAGAGGAGCTTGTTTCGCTTGTCAAACAAAATGATGAACAGTTTATGCTGATGGTTGAAATAGCAACATCCAACCCTAACCCCCTTTCGTGGAGAGCCGCATGGTTGTTAAACGACTGCATGGAAAACAACGACCCGAGAATAAAACCGCTGTTAAAAATTGTTATTCAATCGCTCAACCATAAAAAAGACGGCCACCAACGTGAACTACTAAAAATTATTTACCGGATGGATGTGCCTGAAGAACTTGAAGGTGTTTTGTTTGACAAATGTGTTTCCATTTGGGAATCAACCAAAAAAACCCCTTCGGTCAGAATAATGGCATTTAAAGTCTTAATAAAAACTGCCGTTAAATACCCGGCGTTAAAAAACGAACTCAAACTACTTACTCAAAAACACTATACCGAATCACTTTCCCCCGGTATCAAACGTTCGTTAACAAAAATGATTTCTTTATTAAATTAGTCAAGTCCTCTGTAATTAACATATAAAAAAGCCGGGGGCTTGACTATTTTTCAAGCCATCCTCTCAAGCCACCTCTTCTGCTTACAGTTACAAAACCCTTCTGCTCACAATTACAAAACCACCTTCTACTCACAGTTTGTAACTGTGAGTTGCATCCCCCCTCCCCCCTTCTGCTCACAGTTTGTAACTGTGAGTTACACCTCTTCTACCCCTCACAGTTTGTAACTGTGAGCTGAACTTACCTCAAGCCATCCCACAGTTTTAACCCCTCACCATCGCTCACAGTTTGTTACTGCGAGTTGCATCACCACCCCCTCACAGTTTGTAACTGTGAGCTGAACTTACTGTCCGGATTTAGGGTTAAGACGAACGGCTATTCGTCTCAACCCTTTACTGCCGTGGGACTCCACCCCCCCTTTTTAAAACTTTTTAATACTTCCGGTTAAATAATGTTAAAAGCCATTTTACCCTCTTTACAAAAAGTTTAAAAAGATTTTCCTTTGCACTGCTCTTAGAAAAAAGAACCCGAAAACGAGTTCTGTTTTTATACATAAAAATATTGCTGTATGGATATTGTTATCGAAAACATGACGAAAACCTACGGCCGGCAAAAAGCTGTGGACAATATTTCGTTACAGGTAAAAACAGGCGAGGTTCTCGGTTTTTTAGGCCCCAACGGTGCCGGAAAAACCACTACCATGAAAGCCATTACTTCTTTTTTAATCCCCGATTCAGGGAAAATTTTTATTGGTAACATCTCGGTAAACGACAATCCTCAGGAGGCCAAAAAAAACATCGGCTACCTTCCTGAAAACAATCCGTTATACGAAGATATGCCCGTTATCGACTATTTGCAATTTTGTGCGGGCATCGAAGGGGTTGCCAAAGATAAAATTAACGACAAGGTTCGCAAGGTAATTCAAACCTGTGGTATCACCCGCGAAAAACACAAAAAAATAAGCGAACTGTCAAAAGGTTACAAACAGCGCGTGGGGCTGGCACAAGCACTTATTCACGACCCCGAAGTGCTTATTTTGGATGAACCCACCACCGGCCTCGACCCCAACCAGATTGTTGAAATCAGAGAGCTGATTAAAAAAATCGGAAAGGAAAAAACCGTTATCCTAAGTTCGCACATCCTGGCCGAAGTGGAGGCAACCTGCGACAGAATTATGATTATCAACAAAGGTAAAATTGTTGCCGACGGAACAGCCGAAGAGCTTCGCGGACAGGCACAAGGCAGCGAAATGCTTAAAGTTACCATTGAAGATGGTAGTTTAGATGACATTTTTAAAGGGCTTCAATTGCTTAATACCGTTGAGCTGGTCGATTTTGCCGACAAATCAACTCAAACTTTTCAGGTTAAAAGCAAACCCGGGCAAAGCTCGCGGCGTGAAGTGTTTAAGCTTTGTGTGGAAAAGGGATGGACACTTACCCAACTCACCTTTGTTGAAACCCGCCTCGAAGATATCTTCCGTGAATTAACCCTTGAAAATTAACAGGAGGAAAATAGTATGAAAGAAATATGGATTATCACAAAACGAGAACTACAGGCCTATTTCGATTCGCTGATGGCCTATATCCTGCTCATCCTGTTTTTAGGCTTTAGCGGCTTTTTTACATGGATATACGGCAGCGATATTTTTTTTGTAAAACAAGCCAACTTGCAGGTGTTTTTCAACATCGCCTATTGGACACTGTTCTTTTTTATTCCGGCATTAACCATGCGGCTGCTTTCGGAAGAAAACCGCTCGGGCACCATCGAGTTGCTGCTTACCAAGCCCATTAGCGAATGGCAGGTAATTGTAGCCAAATTTTTAGCCGCCCTGTTGCTGATTGTAGCCGCCCTGTTGCTCACACTTCCTTACTATATAACGGTCAGCTCACTGGGCAACATCGACAACGGAGCTGTTTTTAGCGGCTACCTTGCCCTGATACTCGTTAGCGGCATGTACATCGCCATCGGATTGTTTACCAGCAGTGTTACCAACAATCAAATTGTGACTTACCTGCTGGCACTCAGTATCGGCATCTTTTTCCAGATTATTTTTCAAATGCTAAGTACCAACCTTACCGGAATACTCGGCGGCATTACCGATTACCTGAGCATTAACAGCCATTTCGATTCAATGACAAGAGGGGTAATCGATTCACGCGATTTGGTTTATTTCTTCTCGGTAATGCTATTGGGACTGGTTTTTTCGGAATCGATGCTGATGAAAAAAAGAAGTGTTTAATACAGTAAAACAGTAATTATGAAAAAGAAATCATACATTGGAACATTATTACTGTTAACCATCATTGTTGTGGTGATTAACATCATATCAGCCAAGTGGTTTTTCCGTATCGACCTAACCGAAGACCATCAATATTCGCTTAGTCAGGTTACCAAAAACATTTTAAACGATTTGGATGAAACCGTTACGGTTACCGCTTACTTTACCAAAGACCTGCCCCCCAACCTGCAAAAGGTAAAGCAGGATTTTAAAGATTTGCTTATTGAATATGCCAAACGTTCGGGCGGAAAAGTGGCTTATAAATTTGTAAATCCCAACGGAGATACTAAAATTGAACGCGAAGCCATGCAAGCCGGCATCCGTCCGGTATTGCTTAATGCACGCGATAAAGACCAGATAAAACAGCAAAAAATATATATGGGTGCCAATGTAATGTTGGGTACCAAAGCTGAAGCCATTCCGTTTTTAAGTGCCAACCAAAGCATGGAATACACCCTTACTTCGGCCATTAAAAAACTTTCCGTTAAAAATAAACCGGTTATCGGGTTTATTACCGGAAACGGTGAACCATCTGTTAACGAAATGCCGCAGGCAATGGAAGCGTTGTCGGTGCTTTACAAAGTGGAACCGGTAACCATTACCGATTCGACTAACCTGTCGAAATACAAAACACTGGCGCTGGTAAATCCACAGGACAGCATTTCACCGGTGGTATTTAGTAAACTTGATGATTATCTAACCGGTGGCGGACACCTGTTTATTGATATGAGCCGCGTTAAAGCCGATTTTCAAACATTAAAAGGAACCGCCCTTAATACAGGGTTGGAAACCTGGTTGTCAAACAAAGGAATTGTAGTTAATCCCGATTTTGTAATTGATGAACGTTGTGGTTCGGTGGGTGTAAATCAGCGGCAAGGCTCGTTCAGTTTTACCACACAGGTAAAATTCCCCTATATGCCGTTAATAGCAAATTTTGCCAATCATCCTATTACCAAAGGGTTGGAAGAGGTTATTATGCAATTCCCAAGTTCAATTGATTTTAAGGGTGACACATCCGTTCAATATACTCCGCTGGCCTTTACTTCGGACAAATCGGGTAAAATGAAAGCTCCTATATGGTTTGATATTCAAAAAAGATGGACCATGGCTGATTTTACTGATCAAAAAATTCCGGTGGCAGCACTTTTTAGCGGTAAGATAAACGGAAAATCAAACAGCGAAATTGTGCTTATCACCTCCGGTGAGATGGCTGTAAACGGCAGTGGAAGAGGCCAACGAAAAATTAACGAAGACAATATAAATCTTTTTGTTAACAGTATTGATTATCTGGCCGATGATACCGGTTTAATAGGCTTACGAACCAAGCTTATCAAGTCGAGGCCGTTGGCAGAGGTGAGTGAAGGAAAAGCCTTGTTTTTAAAATGGTTAAACTTTTTGTTACCGGTATTGTTAATCATTTTATATGGCATCATAAGAGCACAGTATCGTAAAAATCAACGTATTAAAAGAATGGAGGAAGATTATGTTCAGTAAACTTAACACCAAAACACTGCTGGTGGTTCTGGTGGTGTTGCTTGCCCTATTTGCTGTTATTGAATATACCGATACAAGCGACAGCTCATATAGCGATGAGGTGATTAAAGTGGACACCTCGGCAGTAAATAAAATTGAGTTTAAAAGCAACAAAGACACCTTTAACCTGATAAAAGAAAACAACAGATGGTTTGTAAACTCCGGTAAAAACAAATCGGATGCCGATCAGGCTAAAATAAAAGCTTTGCTGAGCCGGATGTCGCCGTTAAAACCATTGCGGTTGGCGGCAAACTCAAAGGATCAGTGGAAAAAATTTGGCCTCGACGACAAAGCCATGCAGGTTAGCTTCTATGATGGCAACGATTTGCTTAACACCCTCTACCTTGGTAAAGTTGATTATCAGGCGCCGCAAAACACCGACAATCAAAACCCCTATTCAAGAGGAAACCAGGGAATTATGATTGGATATGCCCGTGCCGGTAACAGCAATACGGTTTATGTTGTTGATGGGTATTTAAAGCTGAGTTATGCCGGCGACCAAAACAGTTTCCGCAAAAAATCGTTAATTGATACTAAGCGTGATTTAATTGATAACGTTGCCATTAACAGCGGAAACGCCTCTTTTAATTTAACCAAAAAAGAAAACCGGTGGCTTGTGGAAAACCGGCCTGCCGATTCGGCTAACACTGCTAAATATTTAAATAACATCGTTCGGTTGCGAGGATATGAATTTGTTGATAGCGATGCCATAAAAGGAAAAACACCCATTGGCAGTGTTACCATTAACAAAGGGGAACAGGGAGAAATAAAAATTGATGCTTATCCGGTGGATTCGGTAAATTTTGCCCTTGTAAGCTCACAAAACAATGGCAATATCATAAAAGATAAAAACCACAAACTGCTCGACAGATTAATTAAAGAGAGCGATTATTTTATTAAGAAATAAACAGCTGAAAACCTGTTGAGAGGAACGGCCGTTCCTCTCAACAGAGTCGTTATTTTTTAAACTCGGTTCACAGTTTGTAAACTGTGAACCGAGTTCTTGAGTTTGGCTAATTTCGGATATAAAAAGGAGCATTAATAAAGGGGTTTTTAGAGTTTTGAAGGCTTTGTGTCTGGAGTTGCTGGTTAACGAAGTCGTTAAAACTAATTCCCATGCCTTTAACGT